>OFGX01001674.1_pt1 | contig 12795 bp, 7 predicted proteins | sample 1521831 | NCBI WGS metagenome assembly OFGX01 (sample SAMEA3504080, study PRJEB24116) | mouse gut metagenome | biome: mouse gut; feature: mouse-associated habitat; material: faeces | place: Denmark | collected 2011
CAATCGGGACGGATCCTTAGACACCCGCGGCTGTATTTTCTGCAGCGACGGAGGATCCGGAGAATTTGCCGAGCCGCTGTTCTTTAAATCCCCTGCCCATTTCTCCCCTGAAATGCATGAAACCCTTCTTACCCAATTTGTACACAGCCAGATAGAACATGCTGCATCCAAAATCCGCCATAAACTTGGCTGTGCGCCCCCAGGATACATAGCTTACTTCCAGTCCTACACCAACACCTATGCCCCTGTTTCCTACCTGCGCACTCTGTATACGGCGGCCATCCGTCACCCTCATGTACAGATCCTCTCCGTGGCCACCCGCCCCGACTGCCTGCCGGATGAGGTTTTACAACTCTGCGCAGAGCTAAACCTTATTAAACCTGTATGGCTGGAGCTGGGACTTCAGACCATCCACGATAACACTGCCGCCTGGATGCGCCGTGGCTATGAGCTTGCCTGCTTTGAAGATGCCCTCAGCCGCCTGCGCGGCTGCGGCTTAGAAGCGATTGTCCATGTAATCCTTGGTCTTCCTTCAGAAACCCGGCAAAAAATGTTAGATACAGTCCAATACCTTGCCCACCAGGACATCCAAGGAATCAAGCTCCACCTGCTCCACATCCTCTCAGGAACAGACCTTGCCGCACAATACCAGCAATGCCCTTTTCCCGTACTCACCATGGACGAATATATTGACCTGGTTATTGACTGTATAGCCCTTCTGCCTCCCCGCATTGTCATCCACCGCCTCACCGGTGACGGCCCCAAACGCCTGCTCCTTGCCCCCTTATGGAGCGCTGACAAGCGCCGTGTTCTCAACACATTAACCAGGCGGTTCCGAGAACGAGGCATTACCCAGGGCTGCGCCTGCCTTTCCGGCAATCCCTAAAAGGCTCTGCTGCCTGTTCAGTAGATCTTTAAGTCCTTATGTATATCACGAAGGAGCTTTCCAAGAGGCTTTTTTCTCATATCCTCTGGCATGATCTCCTTACCAAATACAATTCTCTTGATTTCTTCATCCGAGATGTTCAGACAATGCAGAACATCCCGGATTTCCTCTATTTGACTGTCTGAATAAGCTTTCGTCTTTTCCCGTAATTCCATTATCTCAAGAGTATGGATCTGATATGCCGCCTTGATACGCATGGCAGCTATATTATTTTTTATTGCCTTATTATCCGATTTAATCTCAATCTCTGTCACATCCAGCCCGTCCAATTTATAATTAAATGTTATCTCTTTGTCCCAATCGATTGTCTCATCAAATGGAGAAGCAAATTCTTCAGACTTTGCGCTTTTTACCCTGTTGCAATTTGCACATACCGGGACAAGATTGTATAGGCAAACGGCAAATATCGGATATTCTGATCTGCTGAAAAAGTGGTCCAACTGAGCTCCTGCTACAGTCTCTGCCCTGCAATTAATATAATCCCGGTTACAGTACGGACATACGGTTATATCAGCCGCTGCCACCATTCTTACTCTCATAGAAGTCTTGTTCTTTTGTGAATCTGCCACCTTGTCAAATGCTTCATAAATTTTAAAATACAAATCATTAATCTGGGATTTATTTTTACTCCTTGGATCAAAGCATTCCTTCCTCATCTGCTCCTTAGAAGTATGTTCTATGTATGATTTCGCCTCTTTCAATTTTTTAAAAGGAGCCAGTACAAGTTCTTTCAATGACGGCGTCTCAGAATCAAAAAAATCATTCGGAAGAAACTTTCTGCAGCTATCCAATATCAGCTTCTGTTCAGCTTCCTTTTCTTTTTTGGATGGAAATAATTTCTTCTCCACTGTTTCCCAATAATCTTGTTGAAATCCCTCTGAGTAGCGATTCAGTCCTATCAATTTTCGTCTTCTCCTTTAGTTTCCTTAAGTTTACTTATCTTGTCCTGCAGCTCCCTCTGCGCGGCTTCCAGTTCCTCAATCTGTCTTTTTATGGCTTTATCCTCCTTTGCAAACGGCGATAGATCCAACATTTTTCTTAAGCTTTCCCTGTAAACAGGCTCTCCGATCCGGTCAATCAATAAACGGAATGTATTATAATCCATTTTAACTTCATCAAAATAAATCCCCATTTTCTCGTCCATATCCCTTTTTCTCTGGTCATCTTTTTCTTTCGCCGTCATGCTGTTTTTCTTTTGTGCCGATTCATCGCTCCTTTCTGTCTTACCTTCGTTGTTTTCTGCCGGTTTACTATCTTCCTGCAGGCAAAATATAAGGTTTTCAATAATATCTCTGGCATATTCCCCGATTGTATACTTCATAAAAAAATTATCTCTCAACAACTTGTGAATATTTTGTCCCAAAGTACACTCTGCTTTTCTTTCTCTGTCTTTCTCTTTTGCCTCATCGTCTGACAGATATGTAATATCCTCACTTAAAATATCTGATATCATAAACGGGGAATTTGTTGTTATGACAATCTGAACTTTCTTATCCTGCCCATTGACCAGTTCCAGCAAAAGCTTTACATATCTGCGCTGCCATTCCGGGTGATAATAGATTTCTCCTTCATCAATAAAAATAAGCCCTGTCTCATTATCTAATAGAACATCTCCCCTGCTGAACACCTGCTCCTGCGCCAAATCATTATACCGCTCAATCTCTTTCAAGTCCCCCTCCAAAAACCAGTGAAGTCTCGCCAAAAAAGAAAGCTTTGCATACTGGCCTGCTGACAAATATTTTAAAGATGTATCCGGAAACAGTGCAAATTCCTCCAGATCCTTTATAATTTGAAGCTTCTCATTCACTGGTTCTTTCTGATTTTCCAGATCCTTTAAGAAAAACTCCTTCTTCTTTTCCCCATACCCCCGACTTACAAGCCGGAATATTTTTTCCTCTTTCACGTCAATGTAGCTACATATTTTTTTAGCGCCTGATTTCTCCAGAAATGTAAGCTGATAACAGATATCCCGGTTAATAATCCCCTTACTCCTTTCTGTGTCTTCTGCAGGATTTTCGGCAGTATTCTCATCTCTTAATTTTTCTTGGGCCTGCCGGATTCCTTTCCGCTTTTCGATAAAAATTTCCTTTTCCGAATAGTCAGCCTGTCTGAAATCATTATTTATATTTGAAATATTCCGTTTTTCCCTGATTTCCTTATCGTAAACCACCTCTCTCTGTTCATCCAACAGCAAATCTGCCTGATCCCCTCTCAACTGATTAGAAAAGTATGCAACCTTGCTCAGTTCATTTACTGCTCTGTATGCCCCCCTGTGAAATGGCTCTGCTTCACTGTTTTCCCAATCTATTCCCTTTATGTTGGTAACAAAATAAGAGCTTTCTGCCAAAGAAAACACCATTAAAAATCTGGCATTTTTATCCAAAATACCATAATCCTCATACTCCCTCTCCTCTATATAACCATTCTCACAAGATAATCTTTGCTCTTGTATAAACTTTAAAATCTTAAAAAACGTTTCCCGAAGAAAATCAATAATACTGGTTTTCCCCTTTGCATTCTTTCCCACAATACAGGATAAAGAAGATACGGACTTTCCATAAAGATGAGGAATCCTGTCTGAAGTCTCTGTATTTCTTTTCAAGCGCTTTTCTTCGCTGTCATAAATAAATTGATGGTTAAAGTCAATAACCTGATCCTGCAAGCCTCTGTAATGATCTAAATATGCTAAAGAAAACGTCATGGAACCATAAGGCATGGTTCTATGTGTTCCCGCTTCAAATACAAGACTGCGAAGCTTTTCTTTGATTTCTGAGTCCTCAAAGCCTTCCATTAGCCAATCCTTATAAATAAAGGGAAAGCTTTCATATTCTTCTGTATTTTTCTTATACACTCTAATCTGATCGTCCTGCAGTCGGATTACAGCAACCACTTTATCTTCCCATAACAGCTTCCGCTCTCGTGTAGATACAAAATTTTTCCAATATGTAGATGGTTCATCTGTAATAATGTATTCTTCATCAGACAATCTATAATCATAATAATTATTATGAGCCTCTATTTCCCTTTCATCTTCCTTGACTTTTTCCAAAAGGAAATCGCCCATTATATCTGCAATCACCAGAGAATCCAAATACCAAAATTTTAGTGTGGTTTTCAAGCCCTCTGCAATCCCTGCATGAGCAATTATGGCAAAGATCTGATGACGGCATATTTTTTGATAGATAAGATTATATAACGAATACCGGTCAAGCAGCGGATATACAATATATTCAGGCAAATTCCTAATATTCGTTTCAATCTTCCTGATTCCCTGAAATGCATAACCCATATCATTAGGAGTCCCTGCCATTAAAATATGAGTATAGAGTGCTGAAACGATTTTCTGCTCATGCTCTTTCAAATCAAGATTCGTGGGATAAAATTTGCACAACAATTCAATAGCCTGTTCATTATCATAAAATCTTCCATAAAAATTATCGTAAAAATCTGCCAAGCTAAGATATAACAATTTCTGAGAACTGCCATCTGAAATTTTCTGGCCTTCAAAATGTTCGTTATTGATTAAATTGTAATAACCATATCCAATATGTCTTTTTCTACACAGCGCCTTATAGCTTTCCCTGTCCTTCAGTTGATTATGGAAAGGCAATAAACGTTCCATTAGCCTAGTTGCAAAACTGCGTACACCATCCTCATAATCGTCTGTAACAAACTTCTTCTCATGTTCCTTTCGGATTTCCTCTTCTTCCATATTAAACAATTCTACTAGAAAATTCATCAAATCATCTACATCTTTGATCGGCTTTTTATTCCACAGCAAAGAACCTTTTGGCACCTGATCCTTGTTCAGCATTACTAACATTTTAATCTTTTTTATCATCTCATCCAAAATTATCTGATCCATTACTCTGATTCCTCCCTATATCCATCCTCATCCTTCTTTACCTCCCCGTCTTCCTCAAACCAAACACCATAAGAAATGCTTTCCATATACCGAAAAAATTCCCTCCTCTTATCTTCTTCTGTCAGCATCCGGGTATATCCTGCCCCAGAGGTTCCTGGAATCAGCCGCAGAACCGGTTCATCTTCTCCCATCTCCGCCCCGTCCTTTATATCCCATGTGACCTGCAGCAGCGCTGTCCGCGGAATGGAGCTTCCAAAAATAAAATTCCCCAGGCTATATACAATCGGCTTTCCCTCATAATACTCCATTCCCTGCAGCACATGGGGATGAGAGCCTACCACCAGATCCGCCCCTGCATCAATCATCTGCCTTGCCATGGTTCTCTGGTATTCCTGGGGCCTTTCATCCCGCTCAATTCCCCAATGAATACACACTGCCACGAAATCATGGTCCTGCCTTCTGGCCCGGATCTCATCCAAAAGCACAGTCATATCATAAGCTGCCAACATTCCCGGGTGCTGCCTTCCTGCTGCCCAGTCTGCCACTGGTATTACCCTGGTGGCTCCGATTATGGCAATCCTCTTTCCCTTGATCTCCACTGATACCGGACGCCTGGCTTCCTCCAGATTTGCTCCTGCACCTGTATGCAGAATCCCTGCACCATCCAAAACCTGGCAAGAATCTAAAAGAGCCTCCTGTCCAAAATCCAAGGCATGGTTATTGGCAAGCGTCACCCCGTCAATCCCCATCTCCCCAAACAAAGCTGCCCTCTTTGGCGGAAGACGAAACGTATACTGTTTATCCTCTGCTGCTGTACCTCTGTCACTAAATGGAAACTCCTGATTCACCATAAAAAAATCTGATTCTTCAATCTGCCTGCAATATTCCTCATCCAGCACCCCATGAATCCCGTTGGCCTTATCATAGGCATTCAGCACATGATCCGAAAGAAGCACATCCCCTGAAAATAAAAGCGTCAGCCTGTCATCCTCTGTACTGCTGTCTTCACCTAAAGGAACCTCCTCTGTCAAATCCAATTCCCCGTCCAATTTGCCGGAAACCATTTTTGCGTCTGCCTCCAAATCGTCCGAAATCACAATCTCCCATTCCTGATTTTCTTCCTGCTTTCCTGTATCTTCCTGCTTTTCCAGCACTCGATTTTCCTCACTTTTTTCAATCCCTTGAATCTTTTCATATTCCTTCCCGCTGCATCCTGCAAGGGCTAAGACTGCTGCTGCAAGCAGCGCCTTGTAATATCCTTTTCCCATTCTGATATCTTCCTTCTTAATTAAAATTCTCATCTTCAAAAACGCCAATAGGCCCAATGATACCTTTCCTGCCTTATATATTGTAAATACAGCACAGGTATCCTTCCATCCTTACAATCCATATTATAGCAAAATCCCCATTTCCATACAATTCCCTTTCACAAAAGAAAAAGGCACATAGCCTTTGCTCACTTTCCAAAGACTATGTACCTCTGCCTTTATATTCCTTTCAGCCTAAACTGATTTACCAACTCATAAAAACGCTTTGACTGTTTCGACAATTCTTCACTTGTCTCCGCACTGTCCTGGGCAGCCGATATATTACTCTGCACAACGCCCTCTATCAGCCCCACACTCTTTACTACCTCCTGCAAAACCATTTTCTGATTTTGAGAAGCACTGCTTATTTTATTAACTGAACCTGCGATTTCTCTTGCTCCCTCCATCACTGCAGATAAGGAATCTGCCGTCTCCCCGGCAATCAAAACCCCATTCTCCACTGCTGTGAGAGAATACTTTATCAGCTCTGTTGTCTGGCTGACAGAATCCGCACTTTTCAGAGCCAGATCCCGCACCTGATTTGCCACAACTGCAAATCCTTTGCCTGCCTCTCCGGCCCTGGCAGCTTCAATCGATGCATTTACAGATAACAGGTTTGTCTCACTTGCTATTTCCTCTATTGCCTTAATAACCTTTTCAATGCCTGCAGAAGACTTTTGTATTTCAGACATAGCCTGGATCAGCTTATCCATATCCTGGCTTCCCTTTTCAATCTGCTCACTTACCTTTGCAGCGTTCATGCTCATTTTCTGTGCATCATCCGCATTGGCTGTAATGTCCTTAGAAAGATTTTCTATGGAAGAAGCCAGTTCTTCTATAGCATCCGCCTGTTCTTCCGCGCCTTGAGAAAGCTTCTGAGCGCCATTTGATACACTGACAGAATCTGATGCCACATGATCCGTTGAAAGCCGGATCTGACGCAGAGTGCCGTTTAAAGAATCTGCTATTTTTTCAATGGATGCCTGAATCGGAATAAAATCGCCGATGTATTTCTGCCGGATCTCCACATTCATGTCATTGGCCGCCATTTGAGATAATTGATGGGAAATATCATTTACATAGTTATCCATGGTGGCACTGATATGATTTAGTGCCTTTGCCATACGTCCCAGCTCATCATTGGTATCCACATCAATGTTGATTTTCAGATTTCCTTTTTCCAGCTTAGAAGCGCCTTCTAAGATCTTCTGTACCGGAGACAGATACTTTTTAATAATCTGGTATATGGTACAAAGCAGCACAATGCCAAACAAAATAACCACAAACATTAATTTCGCCACATCCCGAATCAGAGCGCTGTCAAACTCTTTCTTGTCAATGGAAACACAAAGAGTCCAATTATTACCGCTGGTCAGCTTCATGGGAACCATCACCGAGATTCCCTTTCTCCCTGTGGCATAATTAATGGTCTTACTGTTCATAAAAGAGACACTGTTTACATTCGGCCCTTCCTTCATGGAGCTTAAACGGCTCTTTCCTGCCAAAATCTCATCATAGCCAACATCTGAAGCCCCTTTTCCTACACTAGAAGAATCATGGGTGTCCAAAAGCACTGTCTCATCCTCTGCAAGCACCACCATGTGAATGGATTCATAACCTATCCGGGCATACTGCTGTGTCTGCATATCAGACAGCGCCACATCACACCCTGCCACTCCCAAAAATTGTCCGTCCGTATCATAGATTGGGGCAATGATGCTGATCATCATAATATCTTTTCCCTGGAGCTGATATACATAAGGCTCCATCACATACACTTGACCTGAAGATTTTATGGTCTTATAATATTCTTTATCAAAGTTATCAAAAGCATCCTCGTGCTTTTCAAAAACAACATCCGTCCTGTTTTCATTAAAATAGGCAATTGCCTCATAGGCAATATCCTTTTTATGTACACTGTATGGTTCTCCGTTAGCATCTGCAATGGCATTCTGCTCAAAATAGGCAAAAACCGTTGTAAAATTTTCATCCCCTAACAAAAATCCCTTCAGGGCATGATCAATGGCATCCCTCTGTTCTTCTGGCGGCAATGCCGATATATTCCTCAGTGAATTGGCAAATCCCAATGCCTGGCCATAAGAATTTTCTATACCATTTTTGATCAAAAAAACGTTTTCATATGCCAGTGTTTCCAATTTATCCTTTGTGACAGCTTCCAGCGAGATCATGGAAATCATACCGGAAATGGAAACAATGAGTAAAAACATAACTGCCACGATCACAGCCAGCCTGGATGTGATCTTCTTACTGAGGCTGTTAATTGAAACAGCGCCAACCCCTCTCTTATCTTCAGACATAAAAAAACCCCCTGCAAAAATTATATGTAGGAAATAGTATTATTCAGAATCATAACCCATTTTCCAAAAAAAGTCAATTTAAAAAATGCCAATTTGTCGCCAAAGAAAAAATTCAAAAAATAGTGCAAACAATACCAATTATTATAGTAAATTCAAAAAACTTTCCAGGGATTGACACATACGGCTGAGCTGTTGTACTATCTATATTACATTCATTTACTGATTACAAAACAATTCATCAAATGGTGTCCCTATGACACCGGGAAAAGGAGACAAAATGAAAGCAATCGAAACAAAAAAAGCCCCTGGGGCAATCGGTCCTTACTCGCAAGGCTTTGAAGTGGGTCAGATGGTCTACACTTCCGGCCAGATTCCCGTAAACCCGGAAAACGGCCAGATTCCGGAAGGCATTGCCGCCCAGGCAAAACAAAGCTGCCTGAATGTAGGCGCTATTTTAGAAGCAGCGGGAGCAAGCTTTGAGAATGTATTTAAGACTACCTGTTTTCTTGCCGATATGGGAGATTTTGCAGAATTTAATAAAGTATATGCAGAATATTTCACATCCAAACCTGCCAGAAGCTGTGTGGCAGTGAAAAGCCTTCCTAAAGACGTACTGTGCGAGATCGAGGCTATTGCAATAAAATCATAACCAATTTTTTGCTGCCCTCAGAGGACAAGGGATACAAGTCCCTGTCCTCTGAACCTTACACTTTCAGACAAGCCTTTACACGGCTGCTTTCTTGGCTGCAACCATCTTGATCTTCACGACCTGGGCTCCCAAAACCACTACAAGGCAAAGAACCCCCAATATATCTGTCATTCCTCCGCCATCAATCAAAAGCAAAGCGCCGACAGCCGCCACAACCCGAAGAACTACATTCAGATTTCCTCTCAGGTATCCTTCCACAGCAGCCGCACTCAGCAAAACTCCTACACAAGATGTGACTATCACCTGAAAACCACTGATAATTGTTACATTTTCCAGAAGAAGCTGAGGATTATACACAAACATAAACGGCACGATAAAGCCTGCCAAGGCCAGCTTTACGGACTGCCATCCAGTCTTCATGGGACTTCCCCCAGAAAGACCTGCCGCCGCGAAGGCCGCCAGCGCAACCGGCGGAGTCAGGTTTGCAAACATGGCAAAATAAAAGCAGAACATATGAGCCGCAATCTCTGCCTGGCCAAGCTCCACCAAAGCCGGCGCTGCAATGGTTGCCGTAATCAAATAGGATGGAATGGACGGAAGACCCATTCCCAGGATCATACAAGTAACCATAGTAAACAAAAGCGTTAAAAACAGGCTGGCTGCCGCACTGCCCGGAATGGCGTGCTGACCAATGCTGATAATGGCATGAGCCACATTGAGTGCAAATCCGGTCAGGCCGCACACACCCACAATGATCCCCACACAGGCACAGGCAATGGCCACAGACACCGTAGACTTGGCGCCGGATACAAAAGCGTCACCAATATCCTTTAAGCTCATCCGGCTGACCGGACGAAGCTCTGCCACAAGAATCGTCACCAAAATCGTCCAAAATGCGCTGAAAATAACAGTCTTGCCGCTGAAGATCAGCATATAAAGCAAAAATACAATGGGGATAAGCAAATGTCCCCGCTCCTTCATGACCTCAAGCACCCTGGGCATCTGGTCCTTGGGAAGCCCTCTTAAACCATCCTTCTCCGCACGCATCTGTACCTGAAGAATGATTCCCAGATAATAGATCAAGGCCGGCAGCACGGCAGCACGGATAATCACGCCATACTTTACTCCCAAAGTCTCTGCCATAACAAAGGCAGCCGCTCCCATAATAGGCGGAAGAAGCTGACCCCCCACAGAAGCCGTGGCCTCCACAGCTCCGGCAAACTCCTTGGAATAACCGGTTTTCTTCATCAGAGGGATGGTAAAGGTTCCCGTAGTCACCACATTGGCCACTGCCGATCCGTTGATGGATCCTAAAAAGCCGGACGCAAGCACCGCCACCTTAGCCGGGCCGCCTTTCGTATGGCCTGCCAGAGCATTAGCTATATCATTAAAGAACTGCCCCATGCCGCATTTATTCATCACATCCCCGAAAATAATAAACAGTACAATATACGTGGCTGACACTTTAATGGAAGTTCCGTAGATACCGTAAATATCCGTGGTAAGATAAGTCACCACCCGATGCCAGGTATATCCGCGATGGCGGAAGATACCAGGAAAAGAACGTCCCAGCAAAGCATAAATCAGGAAAACAGCAGAAAGAATGGTCAGCGCGGGGCCTGAAATCCGTCTCGAACATTCCATCACCAAAAGAATCAGCAAGGTTCCCATAATAATATCAATGGTCTCACCAGAAAAACCTGTGGAGATAAAAACCGGATATCGCACAAACACATACACCGGCATAACTGCGCACAATGCCACAAAAATCCAGTCATACCAGGCTATCTTTTTTCTGCTGCTCCTGCGAAATGCCGGATACAGAGCAAATCCCAGCACCAAAATCATTCCCACATGAATGGCATGATGCTTAATATTCACCATCTGCAAAAGCCTGATACCAGACGCATAGGCAAGATGGTAAAGGGTAAAAGCCAGACACAGAACATAAACTGCCAAGTTCAAAGGCCGGCTGGCAAATTTTCTTGTGCGGGATTCTTTTTCATATTTTTCTATGATCTCCGCACCGTTTACAAAATCAACCTTCACATCAGACATTAGACAAATACCCCCTTTTCTTAATAATCTCCCCCCGAATCCGGCTTGCGTCCGGCAGAGAGCGAAAGTCAAAAATCTCCTTGTCATTCAGCGTAAAAACCTTCATGTACTGATTGGATGTAATCCAACTGAATTGGGGAAACACACTGTTGATCTCCTCCATCCATACCAGCCCGTCTTCAATGCGGGTAGGCACATCCATCTCAGCCGGTATCCCGGCTCCATAGCCGGCCACCGCGATGGCATCCAGATTAAACTGATAGTCCTCTGTCACTGTATAGTACTCATACCAAGGAATATGTTCAAAAGAATGCTCAATCTCCAGGCTCAGCCTGTCTCCGGCCTTTATGGGAACCGAAAGTACCACCTGATCCCGTTCTCTGTCATAGAGCTGAAACACGGTTCCGGCAGGAGCAAAAAAGGCCCACCACACAAATACCAGACACAACGCCAAGGCCACAGCAAACAATAACCTACATTGTCTATATTTCTTCACGGCAATCCTCTTTTCCCGGCAGCCTGCCTTGCCCCCGTCCCTTTCAATACAGCTCCGCCGCAAGCACGGCGCTTATTTCATTGCCTGCACGAATAAAGCGGCAAAAGAGCGCGGCTGCAATAGCTTGTTGCATGCGCCGCACCCTTTTGTGCCCTTTTATTTGATATAACCATTGTCCTTCCAGAACGCCTCTGCCCCTGGATGAAGGGGAAGCTGAATATCATCTACCCCAAAGGTAATATCAATATTCTTATCAGCAGCATTATGAGATGCCTTGATGGTGCTGATATTCTCAAACACACCGTTTAATATATCATAAACCATCTCGTCGCTTAAATCCTCCCGGACCAGCATAATATTGTAAACAAATACCCCTTCTACATCCTCCTTGTTATTGTAAGTATCAGCAGGAATAACAGACTCTGCATAATAGGGATAATTATTCACCAGCTTTTCCCGGCCCTCGCCATCAATGGGAATCACCACCATATCATAAGATACGCCCAGATCCATCACCGTCGCATTAGGAAGACCGGAGGTAACAAACACGGCATCGCACTGACCGTTCTTCATGTTGTCAATAGCCTCTCCGTAAGCCAGATAATCCGGAGTAATATCATCGTATGTAATCCCATAAGCATCTAAAATCATCCTGGCATTGATCTCCACACCGGAATTGGCCGCGCCTACGCCTACCCGCTTACCGCGCAGATCCTCCACGGAAGTAATCCCTGTATCCGCAGTGGTCACCAACTGTACATAGTTAGGCCACAGACGCATCAATGCCTTCAGGCCAGTGGCAGGATCTTTTCCCTCATAAGCTCCTGTAGCCGTATATGCCTGCATGACCGCGTCCTGCATGGCAATGGCAATCTCAGCATCCCCGTTTAAAATATTCTGGATATTCTGACCGGTAGCATTGGTAGCTTCTGCAGAGGTCTGATATCCATAATTGCCCAAAGCCGTTGCAAACGCTCCGCCAATAGGGAAGTAGATGCCAGAGGTTGGACCCGTACCCACTGTTATAAATTCCTTTGCCCTTTCCTCTGGTGTCAGACCTTTGGCAGAATCACCTGCCGCCTTGTCAGCCTCACCAGAAGCTGCTTCTGTATCTGTGGCTGCTGAACTGTCTGCTGCAGTCGTGCCTTCAGAAGCT
>OFGX01001675.1_pt1 | contig 12793 bp, 13 predicted proteins | sample 1521831 | NCBI WGS metagenome assembly OFGX01 (sample SAMEA3504080, study PRJEB24116) | mouse gut metagenome | biome: mouse gut; feature: mouse-associated habitat; material: faeces | place: Denmark | collected 2011
TGCCACTCTACTCCAATTTCCACTTGTTTCATATACTGTTACTGCTGTTCCATAGTTTAATCCTCCGATTATACTTCCATTTGGTGCATTTCTTACGTTTAATCCGATTTTAGCACTTACATATCTTGTATATGTAGATGTTGTAACAGTTGTATTATTTACCGTTACATTTCCATCATGGCTATAGCAGAAAAATCCTTGTGCATTTGCATAGTTTTTAAAATTGTCTACACTGCAATATACTGTGTTTCCATTTACAGTCACTTTTCCTCTTCTTGTAGATGTTTCAAATTTTCCACTATAAAGATATGGGTCATATATGCTTATTGTATCTCCATCTATTCCAACTAATACTATAAAGTGTCCACCAGTTGTAAATAGTCCATTTCCACAACTTACTACTACATAATTATTATTTCTTAATAAATTAATTGCTGTATCTATATTAGTTGTTTCTGTATAACCAATATTAAATTCATCGGCAACGGCCCTAAATGCACTCCAGTATGTGCCATTATTAGCACTTCTGTATCCGATATTTCACAAACAAATCTGACATTGTGTCTGGTGTTATTGCCCCCTTGCAAGCTGTTACTATCATAGCAGCCGAAGTCGAACCACAACCACTAGAGCCTATTGTCTGTGTGGAATTTCCTACACTAGAATACATTTTACCAGACCATCTTTGGTCAATTTGGCTGTAATATGTAAGACCTTTATAGTCTCCTAACTCTACATTCCAAGTGTTTGCTTTGTCGCCCTCATAAGCTATTTCTCCTTGTAATTCAAATGCTTCATCTTCTACTTCTTGTTCTTGTGCATTTTCTTGCTCTTCTGTTTGTTCTACGATCTCTGTAGATGGTAATTCTTTTATTTCTTCTTCTGACATTTCTCTTATTGCCATATCTGTTACTATATCTGTAGTTTTTTCTATTAGTTCTTTTTGCAATTCTTTGTCATCTGCAAATATAAAAGCTATAGATATTAAAATAAGCATTACGACTACTGCCAAAATGCTATAAAACTTCTTATTATTCATTTTATTTTGCTCCTTTCAAATCTTTAATATCGTGTTGTATTTCTACAACTTGTCCTTCTAGTTTATAAGTTCTTTCTATAATATTGTTATGCTTTTTTACTTTTTCTTCTAGTTCAGAAAGTCTATAATTAGTTAATTTAGAACTGGCTACAATTCCTCCTATTGTTCCTAAACATGTTCCAATAAAACTTATTATCGCTACGATTACTGTATTATCCATTGTTTTCCTCCTCATCTACTTCTATGTAGTTTTCTTCGCTATCATTTTTTCCAAGATAAACTTCTTTTGTTCTCACAAGTGGCACTTCATTTCCATTTTCATCTGTTTGTGTTTCTTTAGAAATTATTACTTTTCCTTCGCTTGCTGTTAGTTTTCTTAAAGTTACTCTTTTTTCTTGTATTTCCATTCTTTTCCCTCCTTTATGCTAGTGTCCAGCCTTTTTCTGTCGCTATTGCAATTTCCTCTTGTGTTAATTTTGCTAGATTTTCCGAACCCAAGCTTACCGTTTTTGCTGTTGTAGTTTCTACTAAATTGTTTATTAAATAGATTAAGCTATCGTAAGATAATGCTGTGCAATAACTTAAATTTAATCCAGTTTTATTTAAATTCTTTATTCTTACTTCTTCGAGCAATTTAGGAGAATTGCTTGCAACAGAGCCAAAAACACCATACAAACCCGTAGTTTCAGAGAAATCTAAAATACCTAAAATTTTAGTTAATTTACTACAATACATAAATGCACTACTCATGGTTATCACACTACTTGTATCGCAATTTGATAAGTTAATTTCTGTTAAATTTGAAGAACTGTAACAAAAATAATCTAAACTTTTAAAATCGTTTAAATTCCAACTACTAATATCTATTTTTATAAGACTCGTATAGTAAAACATATGTCCTATATTATTAGCTGCACTCATGTCCCAATTACTAAAATCCAATTCAGTAAAATTTGATAGTTGGAACATATACTTAAAACTTTTCATTCTACTTGTATCCATGTTTTCAACAAAGTTTAAAAAATCAGCATTTTCACAAATCTCCTTCGATGCATAAGCAAACAATCCTTCTCCATCTGTTCCTCCATTTGTCCTTGCGTTCCAAAAAGCATCTGTGGTACTGTCTCCACTTTCTATTTGCCCTATCTTACTCGCATAGCTACGAAAAGAGTCAGTATCCGCAATACTAACTCCTTTTTCTTCAATTGCATTTCTAATTTGATTTTTAGTCTCTAGCAAGTAGTTTAATTTTTCTGCTGTAGACATTAAACCACCTCCCCATTTATGTTGTCGAGAATGGTATTAATATTTCCTATAGTATTTTCTATCTCTGTAATTTTATTTTTTAATTCTGTATCATCATAACTGGCTGAATCACCGTGGGTCACCTTTATCGCCTTTGTCTCCTTTCAGATTAGCTAACTGTTCTGCTGTAAAATCTTCATAAGTGAAAGAATCACCTTTGTCTCCCTTGTCGCCCTTATCTCCTTTGTCTCCTTTTATCCCTTGTTCTCCTTGTATTCCTTGCAACCCTTGTTCGCCAGTATCTCCCTTCTCGCCTTTTAAACTAGCTAACTGCTCTTCCGTAAAATCTTCATAAGTAAAGGGATTTCCTTTATCACCTTTCTCGCCTTTTTCTCCTATATCTCCTTTATCCCCCTTTAAACTTGCTAATTGTTCTGTTGTAAAATCTTCATAGGTAAAAGCTTCTCCTTTGTCTCCTTTAATTCCTTGTTCTCCTTGTTGTCCAACTTCCCCCTTGTCACCTTTATCTCCTTTTAGTCCTTGTTCTCCTTTTAACGAATTTAGCCATTCTTCTTCTGTTCCCACGAATCCATTATTAACTGCTATTTCGTATGCAGATAATCCATTTTGTCCTTCTGTTCCATTTTCTATTACCGAATCTATACTTTCTGCCATTTGCTTCATGTCTGCTAATATATCTCCTTCTGCTTCATAGTTGTCTTGATAATAAATTCCTTTTTCCGTTGTTGCCATTCTTACTCTCCTTTCAGATTTTTATAATTAAAATTTTTTATTGAATCATATGTTCTTTCTTTTAACTCTTTGTAAGTTGCGTATCTTGTTGCTTTTATTTTTAATTTAAAATTAGAGCCGAACATATATTTTGCTTGGTTCTATTATTTTCTCTATTATTTTTGACATATCCACCTCCTAAATTTTTATTAAAACAACTTTGTATTCAAATTTATTGGATGTAGAATCTGGATTGTATGCACTAATATCTATCTTGTTTTCAAATTCTGTATTTTTTGCTAGCCCTAATGTTACATTAGTAGAAACCGTTGCATTTGCATTGTTTCCCGTATTGTTATTTGTTCCATAGCTATATCCAATTGTATTTTTGTTAAATTTCCCACCAATACTTATAACTACACAATTTTCTCTGTTAAATCCTTCTGGAAACTCTGCATATGTTGAGCCTCTTGCTTTTGCCGATATGTTAAAACTGCCTTCTAGAACTGCAAATCTACTATTTAAAACATAAGCACTTCCATTTTCTACATCTTCTAATTCTCTTTGTAGTTCTTTTAATACTTCTTTATATTCTTGCGTTATTTCTGCATAAATGCTTTTAAAATCTAAATAAGTACGTTTATCTACAAAGTCTACAATTCCACTACTTGTAGTTCTAAACTGTGCTAATTCAAACTGATAAATTCCGTTGTTATTAGCAACTATGTTTGTTTGTGTTAAAGTCGGATATGTACTTGTTCCTTTTAAAATCTTATAGCTTGCTTGTACTAATTCGCCTTCTGTGTTTTCTTTGGATAAATCTATTTCTATTACTAATCTACAATAAGCATTGTCTGTTCCAACCGTAATTGTAGTAGAAGTATCTTCTTCTAAAAATCTTCCTCTTACACAAGTACAGCCACTTGCTATTGTTAGCGTACTTCCGCTTTTTGTTATTTCCATTTTTTGTTTATAATTTGTAATTCCACATTTTCCTCCCAAAAATGTGTCGATGAAAAGAGCAAAAATCTCATGTCCGAAATTTTCGCTTCTTAAAAACATGTCCTTTTAACATTTATTTTCTCTCCTTTTTTAATTTGTCTATAAAATTAACTCTTATATTTCCACAAGTGTACTCTATAAACTTACTGTTTGTTATTTTAATTGCAGATATATATGTATCAAAAATTAAAGATTTTTTCGTTTTAATTGCAATCGGCGTTCCGATTTTTATATTCTTGTTGTACATACTAAATGTAATATTGTGATTGTAAGTGTTAGATTTTATTACATCTAAAGCCTTTTGCGGTGCATCTTCTAAATTTGCTACATATATTCTCTCTGTTTTTCCTTCTGCTCTGTTTATGTCGCTTGAATCCGTTGTTGTAGTTCTGTCATTTAGCAAATATAAATAATAAGTATCGGTATTTGTAATGACTTCTACTTTGCTTACAATTTCTGTATTAAACACTTCTGAATAATTAGAAATAGCTTGTGCTTGTGTATCTATTAATTCTTTTTCTTCTGTTTTGTTTTCTATTTCTATAATTAGTTTTTTGTTTTCTATAAAGAAATTATAGTTAATATTGTAAGACTGTGTACAATTTGTCATCCACGTGCTTAAATAGTACATATTATCTTGTACATTACTTACTGTTGTGTTTAATTTTGTATGTGTTTTTACTCTAACTTCTATATATTGTTTGTTTGTCATTGTGTCTTTACTGTTTGTAAAATTATCTCTTATCATTTTTGCTATATAATCTTCTACACCAACATCGCTAATTATTTTTTCATCCAATTTTTCTAGATACCATTTTTGTGCTAAAGTATTATTCCATTCATAAATCTGTATGTTTGTCCCTTCAGTCGGACATGCATTTGCTAAATCTATAAAGAAACTATTGTTAGTTTTTGCTGCTATTCTGTACATAGAATTTGCTAAATGTTCTATTTTCCATTTTTGTGCATCTGTTCCATTTTCATCATATTGCCAAATTGTTACTCCATTTTGTGGTGTGTTGTAATGCAAATCTAAAAATTTATTGGAATTTATACATTGCATTGTCCAGTAATTTCCTTCTTTTTTCAGTCTCCATTTCTGTGCATTTGTATTGTTATTAGTCCATAATTGTACATTTGCTTCGCTTTTTACACTTCCACTCACAACATCTAACACTTTGTTAGTATCGATTGAACTTTTTATTCTATATACCCCTTCTTCTAGTTCATTTGCATTCACATTTCTAGTTAACGGAATTTTTTCATAAAAAATATTTGTAATATACTTTAAAGTATACTCGTACAACTCTTTTCCATCTTCATTCGCAATGTCATTTATAACTCCCCAGTACACTATTTTGTTGTTTGCTTTTATTATTGTTATATCGTTTTTTCTAGCTGTCGTTTCTTTTAATACTTTAATTATTGTATTTGCATTTGTTTCTTCATCTATGTTTATTTCGTAATCTGCTATCTCTACTATGTCTTTTACTGTAAAATCTCTATAGTCAAATATCCACATAAAAACTTTATTTGTTTCTATTTTTATCTTTTCTTTTGCTAAAACTTGTATTGTCTCTGTTTCTTGATAAGTTTGTCCAAACAAATCAGTAAATTCTATTTCTGCATTATATAATCCTCCAACTTGCGGTGCTTCTAAATCTACTTCATAATATCCAATTTGTTCGTTGTATTTTGCTAGATAGTTTTGCTCATTAAATTTAATTGTTAGTTCACTCATATTGCCTCCTATACTGCTTTATAGAAAGCTAGAATAGTTATTTGTGCATTTAATATTTCATTTTCTGCTTTAAGCTTTAATTCGCAAGATTTTCCAATCGGCAATCTTACTACATTGTCATTTTCAAATTCTATTACATCTAAAGAAAAAAGACTCTTAAGAGTCTCATCTGTGTTTTGCTTATTTATATAAAATTCATTTTCTTTAGTTCCATATAGCAATTTTTCATGTTCTTCTATTTGTACATTAAACGGAACGGTTTGATATAGTTCCCCTTCAACATACAACTCAATTTTCGGATTAATAACCTCGCCATCAATTTCAACCAAAATGGGGGCTTCTACATGTCCATTGTTTATGTATTGCAAACTTCTTGTATTGTAATCTGCAAATTTACTGTCCCATGTAAAATCCCAAATTATCTCATCTTCTTCTCCTTTTGCTGTATAGATTACTTTGTTTTCTTCATACCATAAGCTTTTACATTTAATATCAATCGGACATGTTAAAACATTGTACTCATCTTCTTCTGTCTTTTCTATTCTGCATACATCTATATCTCTATAATATTCGGTCCTGTTGCTTGTCTTTGGAATATATATTAACTTTAAAGATTTAGCTGTTAGAATAAAATTTACAAAATCGCAATATTCATCATAAGTCATATCGTAAAATTCTAAATCCCCAGTTATTGTATTTTGTGCTAATTCTTTTTTAGTTTGTACAAAAGTGTTTCCTATTCTTTCATACTCTATGTTTTCTTCATATCCTAACCCTGCAACATTGTATAAAAATAAACCGCCGTTTATTTTTTGGCAGTCTATTCTTTTCCCTATTTCATTTTCAAAATAGAAATTTCTTATATCTTTATAATCATAATTATCCATTTTTTCTCTCCATAATAAAACACCTACATTTTACTGTAAGTGTTTCTTTTTAATTTATTTTTGAATAGTTATATATTTTGCTTCTACATTTGGCAAAGTTGCTTCACTTCCCATTACCGTTTTGTAAGAACAGTCTCCTTGTGATATACCATATATTGTAATAATATCATCTTTTAATATTTTATCCTCTCCTTTTTTTGGATGATATACAACATATATAGTATCAGTATAGTATGTAGAATAACTACCTTTTTTAGTAATATTAACTCTTAAATTAGTAGAATAACTATCTGTCATTACTTGTACTACTTCTCCAGTTAATTTTACATTAGTACCTTTGAAATTTTGAGGATTTCTTGCTATTTGTTCAAATGTATATGCTTTACAACTTTCTATAAAAGCTTGTTTTTCTTGTTCTTCTTTAACTTTCTGTTCCGCTTCCTTCTTTTCTTTTTCTTGTTTTAAGACTTCACTATACGCACTTTCTATATCTTTGCCATCATTTACATATATAAAATCTACATTTTTATAATTTGTAAGAGTTAATGATTCGCCTAATAAATTTTTATCTGATTTTATACATTTAAATTTTCGTATTGTCTCATAAGAACTGTTTATTATTGAAATATAAAATGTTGTATTATCTTCTTTACTTAACCCGCAAAATCCTTTATATGTTGGTACCGTGAAAGAAGTATCTGTATTGCTATATTTAGCTTTTAAATTGCCACTATCTATGTTTATAGCTCCTACAATTGTATTTGTACCATTATTAATTATGAACTTGTATGTCCCATTATAATCATTTGTAATTATATATGGATTTTCTCTCACTTTTTCTTCTGCTGCATTTGTATTATTTGTATTGTTTGGTGTAGTATTTGTTGTATTGTCACCACTTATTGCTATGCCTATAATCACAATAACAATTATTGCTATTAATCCTCCAGAACACCATTTTTTGTAAACTTCCATTTCTTCTGTTTTTACTTTTTTATTGTTGCTCATATACAATCCCCCCCTTTATATTTATAAAAAAGTTTATCATATTTTTTTGTTTTTCTTTGTCGAAACTTGTCAAATATATATTATTTAGCACATTTTTCCATATCTCTTATCAATATAAGTAAATGCTTTTTCCATTTCTACATTTGACATAGTTTGCGGAAAAAATTGAACTGTAATGTTATTATTTGCTAGTTTATTGTTTATGTTTTCACTTGTGTATTTTTTATTCTCTTCTGCCGTTAATACTCTTTCTCCTTTATGTAATCTTGCAACGTAATTATCATATGGTACATAGTCTAATCCATCTTTGTGTCCTGGTAATACACCTGCTGTCGCTGCATTACCAGAGGCTTTACTTATAATTGATGGGACATTTAATGAAAGGGCTCCTGCAATCCTTGATGCTACATTTCTTGCTTGATTAATAGCTGATATTATTAAACCATTATCTTCAAGCCCTGTTTTTAATCCTTTTAAGATTTCAGTACCTTCTTCTTCAGATAGTTTTCTTCCCTCGTTAAATCCTTCTACTACTTTGTCTACATCTTGAACTCCTGCTTGTTTTAAAAGTTCTTTTTTTTCCTCATCTGATAATCCTAATAAGTATCCGTTCAATGAATCTACTGCTTTTTTTCTAAATTCCTCATCTTTGTCTAAACTTTCCATTATAGAGTTTATATAGTTTTCTGCTACTTGTTTTGCGTAAGGTGTTTCTTCTACTACCACACCTGTTGCTTTTTGTATTTCTTCTTGCATCGTTGGACTTACTTTTAATATTGCTTTTTGATATTCATCGTATGAATTAACAGCTAATGTTTTCCATGCTGAAATCTCTTCTGCTCCTAACTCTCCTACTGTCTTTGTTCTAGCAACCAATTCATTTGATAAATTCTCTAAATTTTTCTGTGCTTGTTGCATTTGTTGTTGTGCTATTTCGCTACCATATTTTTCGTATATGTTTTTATTTTCTTCCAATTCTCGTTTTTGTTCAGCAATACTGTTTTGAATTTCTTCTAAAGAAGAATCTGTCCATTTTTTCGTTGTGTCTATGATTGAACTTCCCATTTCATTGTATCTGCCTTCTACAAATAAAGCATAGTCATTTTCGTATTGTTTTTTTATCTCTGTGCATTCTTTTATTTCATTTTCTGTATTCTCATAACTACTTATTAAATTTTCTAAATTTTCAATCTCTACTGATGTCCAATAATCTGTTCCATTTCCTTCTCTATTTACATCGGCTTCATCTTTTAGATTTTGAAGTTTTACTTTTGCTTCTTCATATGTCATTCCTAATTTGTCTTGCACTTCTTTTAATTTTTCAACCGCTTTTATTTCATCATCTCTAGCATTTACATATTTTTCTTGTTCTGCGTTCAATATTGTTTCTGCCTTTTTCTTTTCTATTGTACTATCTATTTCACTTTGCAAATCTTTGTAGCTTTGTACTATATTGCCATTTAGTTGATACTCTGTTCCTAATGCTTCATTTAATTGATTTAATATAAAATCTACCCTACTTTCGTAACCCTCTTTTACTTTTCCATTTTCATCAACTAATGTTGCTAATTCATCTTTTAATAAACTTGCAGAATTTATTTGTGCTAAATTTGTATTTGTAGCATCATCTATACTTTTATTGTACTCTTCAAATGATTGTCTTGCATTCGCCGTTTCTTCTGACAACTCTTTAGTTTCTTTTACTGCTTCTGCTCTTTTTATTGCTAAAACTGTTAATGCAGCAACTAATCCTGTTACAGCTATTGTAGCTACACCTGCTGAACTTCTTAATTTTGTTAATGTTTGTGCTAAACTGTCTACCTCTTTTATTTCCGATTTGGTTCCCGTTTTAAGCACTCCTATTGCTTTTGTTAATGTTCCTACGGATTTTGCACCACTACCAATCGTAGATATTACTTTTCCTCCAATTTTGAGTGCAGGTCCTAACGCAACTACAAAAGCCCCTGTCTTCACAATACTTTCAACTTGCTCATCTGATAATTTTGAGAAACTTGTTGCTAGCTTGCTTATTTCATCTACTGCTTTTTTTGCTGTTGGCATTAATTTCTTTCCTGTGGTTATAGCAATAGATTCTATTTGCGATTTTAATAATGTTGTTTGCCCTTCAAGGCTACTGTTCATAACATCTGCCATGTCTTGTGCTACATTGCCACAATTGCTGATTTCGTTTTTTAAATTTGTAAATTCTTCACCAGATCCCTTTATAAGTGCATTAACAGCTGAAATATCTGTTTTGTTAAAGATTGTAGATATAATGTTTGTTTTCTTTTCATCGCTCAATCCGTTTAATTTAGTGTTAAACTCGGACATGATGTCGTTTAAATCTCTAATGTTTCCTTTGTTATCTGCTACATTAATTCCTAGATTTTTTAATGCCGTTGCAGCTGCATCGGTTGGAGAAGTAAGAGATAGGATTATATTTCTTAAATGTGTTCCTCCTTCTGCTCCTTTTATACCGTTATTAGCTAAAATTCCTAGTTCTGCATTCATTGTCTCTAAACTCATATTAGCTAATTTAGCTGTTCCTGCTACTGTTAAAGTTCCTTCCCCTAATTGAGCAACACTCGTATTTGATTTTTGAGCAGTTTTTGCCATTTCATTAATGTATCTGTCCAAATCTTTTGTCTCTAAATTAAGTGCTGCCATAGCATCTGTTACCATATCTGATGCTACTGCTAAATCTAAATCCCCTGCTGCTGCTAAATTTAAAACTTTCGGTAGTACTTCTGCCGATTTTTTAGCATCGTACCCAGCCAAAGCTAAATAATTAAGAGCATCAGCAGCTTCGCTTGCTGAATATTTTGTTGTTTCTCCACATTTTTGTGCTGCCTCTTCTAGTATTTTATAAGATTCACTTCCATTTTCTATTTCTTTAACTGTTATTCCCATTGTAGCAGCAACTTTTTTCATAGAACTTTCAAATGAAGCACTTGTTTTTACTGCTGCTACACCTAATGCCCCAACTCCTGCACTTGCAATAGATACTTTATTTCCTATGTTGTTTATATTGTCTCCTACTTTTTTTGTGCTATCTCCAAAGTCTTGCATCTTGCTTCCAGCTTTTATTAATTTATCGGTTTGTAGTGTTAGTTGATTGTTTGTTTCTTTTATGGCATTTGCAATAGATTGTTGCTTTGTTTCTGCTTGTATTAATTTATTTTTTAAATTTTCAGCTTCTTTTGAGTTTTCTCCATATACTTCCACTGCTTTTTCATATTCTTTTCTTGTGTTTTCTACTATTGTTGTTTGTTCTTTATATTTTTCTTTTAATTGTTCGACTCTTTGACCTAGAAGTTCAACCGAATTGCCATTTCCTTTTAATTGTGCCTGATTAAGTTTAAGCTGATTATTTAATGTTTTTATACTATTTTCTGCTGCTTGTATATTCTTTTTAAATCCAGATATATCTGCTTCGTATTTTATTGTTTTCTTATCTTTAGCCATGCTTAAACCTCCTTCGGATTGCTTCTATAATTTTCATAAGCCGTTATGTTTTTATGAATATTATCCAAGAAGGATATGTCACTATCCCAAAATGTTTTTTCATCGATTTTATCTATATAAACATAATAAACATACATATCTGCTAAAGTTTCGATATGTATGTTTGGTTGTTTATAAGATTTTCCTTTTTGTTTTTTACTAGTGGCTTTTTTAAATCCTTCTTGGAATTTTAGTTTTTTCTTTTAGTTAATAAGTCAACTCCTATACGTGTTATCTCAAACAAATCATAGTCTTCTATTAAATTTAGAAAATCTTTATAATCTATATCTTCTTTTGTTGCTCCAAGATATCCCGTGTATATAATTTTGTAATAATCACTTGCCTTGGGTTCTTTTTCTCCTGCTTCTCTCAATATCTTTAAAATATCAAAATCTTTTTCTGTTTCCTCTACTATTTGTATTGCTCTTGGTGTTATTTTTAAGTTTACTTCTTTATCTTTAATTTTCATTTTTTCATCCCTCCAAAAAAAATATTTTTAAAACACTATACTTCTATAATGCTTTAAAAATATTTCTTAATAATAAGATTTCCCTTGCAACGCATGTCGCAAGGGATTGTTTTGCTTTATTCTGCTGTTTTTACTAATGCTGGTGTAAAGTTTGTTAGCCATTTTTCTTTAACATCAGCATCTGTTAATTCTTTTTCTAATGCTTCATAATAGAACATTTTGTTTTCATCTTTTAGTGCAGAAAATTCGAAATCTTTCATTTCTATTTCTGTAACATCGTTGTCTACTTTAATATTTAAACCTTTCACATCATCCATGTTTGGAAAAGCTATATATTTTATATTTCCTTCCATGTCTTGCACTTTAGCAGTAAATACAATTTTTTTAGATTTAACATCTGCACCATATCCATAGATTCCTTCTTTTAACCCTTCGTTTGTCATGCCTGCTACATTTCTTAATACTGCTGTGTATGGATGTCCTGTTAGTGTTACTGCTATTTTAGTTACTTTTTTGATGCTTTTTACAACGGCCCCTTCGCATTTCTTTTCTACTGTTTCAGTTTCTGATGTTCCTTCTAATGTTCCTATACATCCGAAACTTGTAGCTACTTCATTATTAATAGCTATTGTTCCTTCTATAATTTTGTAATCTTCAAAATCCATTTTTATATTTCCTCCTCTATTTTTTTATCTAAATGATTTAATAAACCATTTGTTATTTCATCAGATTTGCTTTCTAATGTCTTTTCAAAAAACTCTTGAGATCCTTTATTTCTCTGCCTTATTCCTCGCCCTTCATTAGGAAAAACTAAATAACCAAAGTCTTGTGACTTTGGCTTTGTTTTTGTTTGTATTTTTACACCTAAATTGTATCTAATCATTTCTAGTGATTTAGAATCTTTTGCATGTGTTTTCGGCTTTCCATATTTTTTGTATTGAGAACGTGGCATTCGGTCATATACTCCTTTTTCAAGTATACTTCCTGCTTTGCTCCACAGATAATTATTTGTTTCATATTCTCCTTTTTCTGGCAATGCTTTCAATTTTTGTTCAAGTTCTATCGATTTAGAATAATCTAGTCTTATGTAATCTGACATTAGCATTTATTCCTTTCGGCTCTTTCAAATATGTATGTGTTCATATCTACCCATTTGTTTGTATTAC
>OFGX01001678.1_pt1 | contig 12783 bp, 15 predicted proteins | sample 1521831 | NCBI WGS metagenome assembly OFGX01 (sample SAMEA3504080, study PRJEB24116) | mouse gut metagenome | biome: mouse gut; feature: mouse-associated habitat; material: faeces | place: Denmark | collected 2011
CCCGTCTTTCGCAGGAAGATACGTTAGAGGGCGACAGCAACAGCATTGTGAACCAAGACGGGATTTGTCAAGGATATTTTCTCCCACAAGTTCGTAAATTAAAAAAATAATGCCTTGGCACTTCTGTCCCTCTCTAAAATCAGGAGTGCCAGGGCATTAAAATACACTGCTTTATAGCCGTTTATAGATATACGAAAGATTGCGGTGCTTGACGGATACCGTAATCAGACAAAGCCTTGGGCTTTTCGTAAATCTCTACATTTTTTAATTTATATGCAATAGCCTTATCTTTTCCTGAATAGTAGGGAAAATAAAATTTCTTTGTAATGCCCGCAGCAGTTTTTGCTATCTCCCAGATTTCTTTCGGCGTCCCTTCCAATATTTCATCAATAAGTGCTTCTCCGACCACTTCCTTCTGCGGTGCTGACGCATAGAAAATGATTCGATCCATACCATCTTTTGGTCTGCTTTTTCGGAATTCGTATTGTTTTTTTCCTTCAAGTATCACCTTCGCATATTTAGGCTTAATTGATAATAACATTGCCGACATCTACTTTGCCCTCCCGCAGAATTTTCTCGAATTGGCTCCTTGTATAACGGAAATTCATGGGATGGGTTCCAGGCCAACAATCATTGCTTTTCAGCCACATCCAGTTTACATTATTCCCTGCGCCAAAATACCCATAATACAATAACTCAATCAGTGTTAGAGAAGCCAAGGTATCATATTTTTCCTTCAATTCATCTTCATTATAGACAGATTTGTTGCTGACCATGCGCAAGAACTGGTCATAAGAATATTGCGCACGTCCATTTACTTTTATTTTTTCGATTCGTGTTGCCACACAATAAGTAGTAATGACGGATTTATACCCCGGACGGCCACCGGTTCCAGTGTATTTTCTGTATACCAAAACAGGCTCTCCAACTTTGAAAGCCAGACTGTAAGGCTTGCCTATGTATACTTTTTTCAGTCCATTTGCCACACTAATATCAACCCGCTCCTGCAAAGTATTAGCGAGGTCAGAAGAAGCGAACATGGTGTCGTGATACTCCATATCAATGGCAAGGCATCCAGCGTGTTGGACCTGATCGCTAAGAAAAGGGAATGATTTACAGGGGTCACTGAAATCAAGATTCCTTCGATCTTTGATATATACCCGCTCACCATTCAGGTTGTTTCCGACATGGATAAAGCCGTACTTCTCCAGAAGAAGTATCAAACTGATGTGTTTATCAAAAACAGTCACATAAATTTCATTGATGCCCAAATCTCTCCATTGCCACAAAGTTAGACCAAGAGCTCCCTCACCAATCCTTTGATTCCGATAACGCTCATCAATTTTGATTGTTGTGATTTTAAGACGAGCAGTCTTCGGCAAAACGCTACCGTTTGCCAAATTGATCTCCTCAGCTTCATTCGGCTTTAGGTTTACAAAAGCTCCTACACCCTGGTCATCTTCAAATATCAGCGCCCGTTTCCCATCGGCGGCTTTTGCCTCGAACCATTGCACAAAACCAGTGCTTGATGAAGTGCCGGGGTAATCAGCTTTCAAGGAATCGAAAAAGGGATCATTGAGATTGATCTCGGAAAATTGCCTGCGTTCAAATTTACCCGCCATAATCGGCCTCAAAGTGATTTTATGAATTCAATTGCCCGCATAAGGTCTTTAGCGCCCTCAGAAACAAAAAGTTTCGCATTAATGTCTCTGGCAACTTCATCTGCGTATAGCTGTTCTTCCCGCTGAAAGTATTCAATGCTCTCTACAGCAACCTCAATTCCATCGCGCTTTCTTCGCCGGGACGCTATGATTTCTGGATTTTCGGTTAGTAGCACAATAGCATCCGGTTTGAGCATAGCAAAAGTGCCATAAGGAATACGTTGCACTTCGCCCGATGCATTCAGCAAGCAGAAGTGTCCGTCCAAAATAAAATTCTGGCACAAAGTTCTGAGCTCGTCCACGGCCCAAAGAAGGAACTGCTGATTTTCATCTATATCAGGAATGAGCTTATTCTTTGCAAACCCTGAACGCTTTTTTGTTGCAATCAGGGCGCTGGCCGAATAGGTTTCGATGCCCACAGAATTTTTCACAAGGTTACAAAAATATGATTTTCCTACACCATGAACACCACTCACAAAAATCATGCGTCTATCTCTCCTTTTCAAAGAGCCATAACGACTTTCATATTAAGATAAGAAATTCAATAGAAATCAGCATTTCCTCCTGCAATCGCAGGAGGAACTCTTGCGTTTGGGGATCAGTCGTGTTATAATAAGTAGCAGAAATCTTCAAATCGGCACATTCCCAGAAAAGGGAGGTTCATTCATGGCTATCAGTTACAAAAAATTATGGAAACTGTTGATTGATAAGGATATGAAGAAAAAAGACTTGCAACAATTAGCGGGGATTAGTGCGGCGTCCGTTACGAAGCTCGGCAAAAATGAAAATGTAAATATGGAAATCATTGAAAAAATATGCACAGCTCTAAGATGCGATGTCTGTGATATTATGGAAATGGTAGAAGAACCGTGAATTAATTTTACAGAATATGAGTTTTGAAACAACAATATGTCTGCTGTGAATTGAAAGACACCAATCTCCGCGAGAAGGGAATAAAGATATATGGACAATCAAATTCACAATACAATCGTAAGTTTTATATGGGGAATTGCGGATGACTGCCTGCGCGATGTGTATGTGCGGGGAAAATATCGTGATGTTATTCTACCAATGACAGTTATCCGCCGTTTGGATGCCATGCTGGAGGACAGCAAAGAGGCCGTTCTTGATATGAAGAAAAAGCTGGATTCAGCCAGAATTGATAATCAGTGGCCTGCGCTATGCAATATGGCAGGGCAGGCATTCTGTAACGCCTCCCCGTTCCGTCTGCGCGATCTCACCAGCCGCGCTAAGAAGCAAACGCTAAAGACCGATTTTGAGGCATACCTGGACGGTTTCTCCCCTAATGTGCAGGAGATTTTGGAGAAGTTCAAGTTTCGCAATCAGATCGACACGATGATTGAGGCGGATATTTTGGGGGCGGTTATTGAGAAATTTATTTCGCCGGATATCAACCTCTCTCCGAAGCCGGTTTATAAGGATGATGCGCAGACTATAGTGAGGCATCCAGGACTGGACAACCACGGCATGGGTACTATTTTTGAGGAACTGATCCGCAAGTTCAATGAGGAAAACAACGAAGAGGCTGGGGAACACTGGACGCCCCGCGATGTCGTTGAACTGATGGCTGACCTTGTTTTTATGCCCATTGCCGGCCAAATCAAGGATGCCACTTATTCCTGCTATGATGGAGCCTGTGGGACAGGCGGTATGCTTACTGTCGCACAAGACAGACTTCTGACAACTGCAAAGCAGTATGGAAAGAATGTGTCTATTCATTTGTTTGGGCAGGAAGTGAACCCCGAAACATATGCAATCTGCAAAGCAGATATGCTGCTCAAAGGTGATGGGGAACAGGCGGAACATATCAGTTATGGCTCTACCCTTTCCCTGGACGGAAACGCCACAAGGCAGTTCGATTTTATGCTGTCCAATCCGCCTTATGGAAAAAGCTGGAAGGTTGATGCGGAGAAGATGGGCGGCAAAAAGGAAATTCTGGATACCCGCTTTAATGCCTATCTTGAAGGCGGCGAACAGATGGTCATGATCCCTCGGACAAGCGATGGTCAGTTGCTGTTCCTGCTGAACAATGTGGCAAAAATGAAAAAGGATACTCCGCTGGGCAGCCGCATTGCCGAGGTACATAACGGCTCGTCCATTTTCACAGGGGACGCTGGCAGCGGGGAAAGCAACGCCCGCCGCTATTTAATTGAGAACGACTTGGTTGAGGCTATCATTGCACTGCCAGAGAATATGTTCTATAACACAGGAATTGGGACATTCATTTGGATTCTGTCCAACCGGAAGGAAGAACGCCGCAAAGGGAAAATCCAACTGATTGATGCAACCGCCATGAAATCTCCGCTCCGCAAAAATATGGGCAAGAAGAATTGCGAAGTTACATCGGAAATCCGCAGTGAGATTGTCCGCATTTTTATGAAGATGGAGCAAAGCGAAGTCAGCATGATTTTCAATAACGAGGAGTTTGGCTACTGGTCTGTCACAGTGGAGCGGCCTCTGCGTCTGCGCATATACCCTGACAGGGAAATTCCGGCCAGTTTGTTTAAGAAAGCGGATGAGCTTACGGCGGTGCAAAGTGCTGTTGCCGAGGCCGCAAAAAATGCCCCTCTGGATGATTGGACAGCATTTGCCAAGGCAACAAAACTGAAAGTCGGCATTCTCAAGAAAATCCGGCCCTTTATTACGGAGAAAGACCCGACTGCACAGGCCATTGAAGGGGAAGCGGATGTTGATTTGCGGGACACGGAAAACATCCCGTTTACCTATGAGGGCGGCATTGAAGCCTTTATAGAAAATGAGGTGCTACCCTATGCTTCCGATGCCTATGTAGACGAAAAGAAAACGCAGATTGGCTATGAGATCAGCTTTACCAAGTATTTCTATAAGCCGGTAGAACTGCGCCCAATGGAGGAAATTCTGGAAAGCCTTAAAGCCTTGGAACGGGAGGCGGATGGCATGTTGACGGAGATTATGGAGGGGGCATAATGAGAGAATATGAAAACTATACCCTCGCTCCTGTTCCTTGGATTGAGAAAATGCCATTGCATTGGAAACTGGTACGCGGGAAGCATTTATATCAAAAAATGCAACGTCCAACGAGTAACATAGATGAAGTTGTCACTTGCTTTCGTGACGGAACTGTTACTTTGAGGAAAAATCGCAGGATAACAGGATTTACCGAATCACTGAAAGAAATAGGCTATCAGGGCATCAAAAAGGGCGACCTTGTTATTCATGTAATGGATGCTTTCGCAGGGTCTATTGGCGTCTCGGACTCCGACGGTAAAGGAACGCCTGTATATAATGTTTGCCAAGCCAAGGGCGACAGTAACAATCAATACTATACTCTTTTACTTCGAGAAATGGCGAGAACGGGTTTTATACAATCTCTATATAGAGGAATCAGAGAGCGTTCATCAGATTTTCGCTTCGAGGTTTTTGCAGCGCAGTTTTATCCAGTCCCTCCCCGCCCCGAACAGGATCAGATTGTGCGGTTTCTTGATTGGAAGGTATCGAGTATCAATAAGCTAATCAATATCAATCAAAAAGAAATTGCCGCATTGGGAGAATTGAAGCAAAATATTATCACTAAGTGCATTACAACGGGATTAAATCGAAATGTTGAAATGAAACATAGCGGTAACGAATGGATAAATTACATTCCTTGGCATTGGACAACTGTACAATTAAGAAGAATATATACTGTTATTCTTGGAAAAATGCTATCGCCAGCGCCAATCAACAGCCAAGATTCATATGAAGAATATGTTTGTGCTAAAGATGTACATTTTGATGGTGTCGATTTGTCTTCTCTCAAAAAAATGTGGTTTTCACAGACGGAGAAAAAACAATATGAAATCCGAAAAGGTGATTTGCTTATTGTTGAGGGGGGGAGCTGGTGCAGGCAATGCTGCCATAGTATATGACTTGTGCGGAAAATCCATTTATATCCAGAATTCTATTCATATTGTTCGCCCAAAGTCAAACCAGGTCATGAATAAATTCTTGTGTTACTGGATTAGTAGTTTAGTAAAACGTGGGTACATGAAGAATATATGTAGTGTTGCTACAATTCCCCACTATACCAAGGATAAGGTATTATCTACCATAATGCCGTTGCCACCTATTAAGGAACAAAGAGATATTGTTGATTATCTTGATATGAAGTGCGAAGCGATAGATAACATAATTGCTAAAAAATATAAACAAATCCAGTTGCTTCAAGAATTAAAAACTCGGTTGACCTCTGATGTTGTTACAGGTAAAATTGATGTCTGTGGCATTGAAATCCCTGAATACGAATTTTCGGACGAGGAACTTGATATTGAAGATAGCGGTAAAGAAGATGTCGAAGAACAGGAGGAAATCTGATGGACAATAAAGGACGAGAAAAGTTTTGGAATGTACTGAAAGACCTGCACAATAATGACGAAGCAAGTATGAATATGTTAACTGAAGCGTCCAAAAGGCCAGAGACCTTGTGCCGGTTCCGACCTGTCAGTGAGCATTCGCTTCAACAGTTACAAGAAAACAAGCTGTTCTTTTCCTCTTCTGACCATTACGATGATCCATTCGACACCTATTTTTACACAGATATCGACCAAATGGTTCCAGTTTATGAGGAAATGCGAAAAGATTTGCTTGAAGGCAATACAGCATTTGCAGACAAGTTGCGTCAAATAGCTAAACTTACAGGCCAGACACCGGAAATATTTATCAGTATGCTGTCTAATGGAGCGTTAGATTTTGCACAGCTAAAAGGGCAACTGATGACGGTTCGTAACTCAATCCAGCGAAGATTATTTTCGATTTGTTTTTGTGAAGACCCATATAACGAAACGCTCTGGTTAAAGTATGCTGGAAATTATAGTGGCTTTGTGCAAATTTATAATCTCAATTCCATAGATACTTTTTTATGCGGAACGGGGAAAGAATGTCAAAATTGCATTTCGGCAAAAGAGCGTCCTTACATTTACCCAGTTTATTACTCAGACATAAGATACGATGCGACAAAATACGCATTAGGGATTTGGCTGATGGAAAAAATAGAGAAGCAAAATAATATGGCGTTAGCGCCTCTCCATGAATATGTAAAATCCTCGCTTATATGGGAAATTGAACGGATTTGCTTGATAAAGAGAAAATGCCATGAGTACGATCAAGAGTGGCGAATGATTCGCCCAGCAATGTTTGAGCAGCGTTCATGTGTTAAAATGAAGCCTTGTAAGATTATTGTTGGATTGCGAACTCCTCAATATGAGCGTAGGCTTATAGTCTCTGCCGCAACGATTGCAGGAATACAAGAAATCCATGAGCTTTATATTAATGATTCGGATAAATTAGACAGCAGGCCAATAAATGTATAAGGCGACAGAGAAAGGAACCGCTTTGGATGAATAACAGTGAATTAGTTCCCTATGAGGACATCTATTCCAAAATAAAAGAGACTCTTCTGCTGTCGCGCAATCAGGCATACAGCGCAGTCAATTTTGCAATGGTACAAGCCTACTGGCAGATTGGGCGCATCATCGTAGAGCATGAGCAGAATGGCAATGCACGGGCTGATTATGGAAAGGCCGTCTTGCAAGAGTTATCCAGCCGTTTGACCAAGGACTTTGGCAAGGGCTTTTCTGTGCGGACATTGCAGCAAATGAAGAAGTTTTATGTGATGTTTCCAAATACGAACGCACTGCGTTCGCAATTGACTTGGACACACTACCGCCTTTTGCTGTTAGTGGAAAATGAGCAGGCAAGGCAATGGTATATGGACGAGGCAATCGCCTCCGCATGGTCGAGCCGCCAACTGGAACGACAGATTTCCACCCTATACTATGAGCGGCTTCTTGCAAGCAGAGAACAGGCACCTGTAAGGGCCGAAGCTGTTGAACTTACAGCACCTTTAGCTGCGGAAAATTTCATCAAAGACCCGTATGTGCTGGAGTTCCTCGACCTGAAAGATTACCCGACCCTGCGAGAGTCGGATTTAGAGCAGGCATTGATAGATAAATTACAGGAATTTCTGTTGGAATTAGGACGCGGTTTCTGTTTTGTAGCAAGACAAAAGCTGATGCGTTATGAAGATGAGGATTTTTATCTTGATCTTGTGTTTTATCACAGCATCTTGAAATGCCATGTGCTGATTGATTTGAAAATTGGCAAACTGACCCACGGCGACATAGGGCAGATGGACAGCTATATTCGGATGTTTGATGCGCTATATAAAAACGAAGATGACAATCCCACTATCGGCATCATTTTGTGTTCGCAAAAAAATGAGGCAATTGTCAAATACTCGGTTCTGAATGATGCCCAGCAGATTTTTGCTTCACGCTATCGTTTCGCACTGCCCACTGCTGAAGAATTGCAGCAGGAGATTGAAGCTGAACGCAGAAGGATCGAGGATGAGGAGGGCTGAGGATGGTTTTTACTAATACAAGATTAACTATTAGATGTCAACCCTAAAAATGAAGGATGGTGGAAAAAGTTAGATGGTTCAAAAAGGGTATAGCAAAGCAGAGGTTCAGGAGGACCCCAGATAGCTATTGAAGGGAATCAAATCACCGGACAATAAGGCTGTCCGGATTTCTCCAAAGCGAAGATGAGCCTTACCAGCTTCTTGGCGGCATGGGATAAGGCGACGTTGTAATGCTTGCCTTCAGCCCGCTTCTTGGTAAGGTAGGCAGCGAATGCGGGGTCCCAATGGCAGACGTACTTGGCAGCATTGTAGAGAGCATAGCGCAGATACCGTGAGCCACGCTTCTCCATGTGGGGATAGCAGTTTTTAAGCTGCCCGGACTGATAAGTAGAGGGGGACATCCCGGCATAAGCCAGCAGCTTGTCGGGAGAATCAAAGCGGGAGAAGTCGCCAATCTCAGCTAGGATCATGGCACCCATGCGGAATCCAATGCCTGGGATCGTGGTGATGGGAGAGTGAAGTTCCTCCATGATGGCCTGGATCGCGGCCTCAATTTCCTCAATCTCAGCGTCCAGCTCCCGGATGAGACGGATGGTGTGCTGCAATTCCAGGGACTTGGCAGGCATTCTGGAGCCAATGGAGCATCTGGCGGCATCGCGGATTTCCACGGCCATATCCCTCCCATAGCGGCCTTTAGAGGCATCTGCCAGCAGGGAGTTCAGTCTGGTCAGATGCACAGCGGCAATTTGCTTGGCCCCTGGGAATTCAGACAGCAGCGCATAAACCGACACCATGTGAAGTGTTGGCACCAGCTTCTCCAATTCAGGGAACAAGATGCACACCAGCCTGGAAACGGACGCTTAACATCCAAAAGGATACACTTCAAGAAACCGCAGAATTGCAGCACTTTTTGAGATAGAAACAGGGAGCCAGACCCGGCCCCCTGTTTTTTCATGTTTCCGATAACCGCACCACGTCCCGCAAAGAAATGCGAGAGCGTCAGCGGGTCGCATCAGAGCGACGCAATCCCCACGGGGGCCAGCTTTCAGCATCCCGCAGCCTATCGGCGGGGGATTGCATGGAGCGGAACCAACCTTTTACCCCGCCTTGCACCCAGCCACCGACAACCGCCCAGCCGCCAGCCGTGGCGGGCTACCCAGCCACCCGCGCCTCTACTCACTCACTTGTTCAACAACTGCTATTGATTTATTGGTGTCTTTGCCTTTAAGTGCAAAGACTGCAATTACTATTGCGAGGATTAACACAATAGCAGCTGCTACGATTCCTACGATCTTCTTATTCATTTCGTTTCCCCCTTATTAAAATTTATTTCCCTCTTTACTTTTAGCTTTAAATGTGGTTAATGATAACGTTTGTTTGAAAGTTGTTATTGCTTATATTTAAATCATTTGTACTATATTGTATCTTGATATTTAAGTTTATAATTCTAGTGTATCAAAGTTTATAAGAATGGTTTGGTTTAATTTCACTTGGTATAGTTTACCAAAATAAAAGGCAGTTGGATAATCCAACTGCCTTAATAGAAATATATTTGGTTTAGCCTCCACCATAAAAGATCTCGCCTTGGACGTCCCAGGGATTTTGATTGGGATCTATGCCTTCTGTGAGTACAGATGGATCTGTGGTTTCTATACCAGTTGTTAGTCCTGAACTTCCATCGTCTTCGATAATAGGTCCTGTGCCACTATCACCAGAGGGTTGACCTCCTCCTTGTGGCTTGCCCTGCTGTGTACTGCCCTGCGGCTTTCCTTGGGTAATACCACCATCATTTGTTGTGGAGGTGGTATTTTGTGATGTCTGCTGCTGTTCTGGTTCTTGTGTTTCTACGGGACGCCATGCCCTGTATTGGTCCTCATAATCTTCTGGAAGTTGCTTGTTTGGTGCCACAAAATAGGGCATGATATGTAATTCCTGTTTAATGAGTGCATCTACTGGAATTTCTCCAGCTAATGCACTTTTGGAATCATAGGCTAACTCAAAAATTTCTATAAGCTCATCATACGTTAATTCTGTTACCTGATCTTCATCACTATCAATTAACCCAATATCCAAATTATCTTGAGTATCAACAATAATTTGCTGCCCATCTGAACCTATCACATGAGTTGCATCTAAACTTTGCTGCTCTTCATCTGGGATTGCATACTCGATGCTTACATCTGGGGATTCTTGCATCGATTTTAACATCTCGTCACTATTCATAGTTGCACATCCCGCTAATTGACTGGTCATGATGACTAGAGTGATAAAAGGGATTATGATCCGTTTTACCTTCATAAACCTTCCCGCCATTACTACACCCCCACCCTCTGTTTATGGTTCAATTCTACCAGAGTTTCCAAAGGGAAGCAAGGTATTTTTTCTCCCCCAAAAAATCTATTAAAATTTTCCATCTTTGACCCCACCTGTCATATTTTTACTATTGTCCACATTTGGATTTTCTTTGTCTCCTTTTAATGCAAAGACTGCAATTATAGCTATGATTATTGCTATAATTACTCCCGCTATTGCTATTACTTTTTTGTCCATCCTAATTACCTCCTTATCTCAAAATTTGAAAAAAGTCAATAAATCTCCCAAAATAATTTTGTAAAAGTTGATGGTTTGTGCCAGCCAGTCTTATCGCAGATACGTTAACCAAATGCTGACCCTATCAGCTCTCACAGGATCAATGTCCTAACATTCCTTCATTCAGCATATATGGATAAAGGCACAGGGCGGAACGATGCTGAAAACCGGCCTCAGTGGGCGAATGGAGGAAATCTCCCTGGCCCTGTGCCTTTACCTGCGATATGATGATGGCGGCAGCGGTTTTACGCCGCCGTGAGTTGGCTCCTGCGGACTTCGCCAAACACTTTTTCCGCACTGTAATACTGTTTTTTCTTTGCCAAAGTGTAGATCAAGGTCAGCAGCTTCTTGCTGATGACCACCAGTGCTTGCATTTTCTTCAATGGATTGACCGCTCTGCTTTTGAGGTATTCGTACAGTTCCTTCATTTCCGGGTTTACCGCTACAGCGGTCAGCGCCATCTGGTACAGCGCCTTGCGCAGACCCTTCCGGCCCCGCTTGGAGATGCAGGTGCCGCTCTTGTTCTTGCCGGAACTGTCCTCCACCAGGTTATATCCGGCCAGACGGCTCAACTGCCGGGGATCGTCAAAGCGAAGCGGATCGCCAAGTTCGCCCAGGCATACCGCCAGGGACACAACACCAACGCCTTTGATGCTCAACAAATATTCCGCTATATCGGTTGCTTGCAGCGCTTTCGCCATTTCTTCCTCAATTTGGAACAGCTGACGTTTGGCCAGTTCCAACGCCTCCAGAAGAACTTGGAGTTTGCATCGGGCGGCGGCTACACCGTAGTCCACACCAACAGAAGCTGCAGCTGTGTCCACCAGCTTTTGTGCCCGCTTCCGCCCCACTGTTTTCTTTACGGCCTTTTTAATTTCCGCCAGAACGCCATCTGCGCCCAGTTCCAGAATATACTTTGGAAATGGACAGGCTTTCAACACCTGCATGGCCGATTTTGCCTTGAACGGGTGCTTGAACACCTTTGTGAACTCAGGAAAATATTCATCCATGACAGCGGTGATTGTGTTCTCCAGCGCTGCTTTTTGCCGGTTCACGCTGTTCCGAGCCGTTGCCAAGACACGCAGTTCGGCATAGATATCATGGGGCAGGTATACCTCAAAGTAGCGTCCGTCCTTTACCAGCCGGGCAATCGTCAGCGCGTCCTTTTTGTCTGACTTCGTCTGGCTGTTATCGTCCAGTTCTTTTGCCTTTTTCGTATGATACGGATTGACAAGCACCACCCTAATATGCTCCTGCTTCATTAGCCAGTTCGCCAGCGCTTTCCAATAATGTCCGGTCGGCTCCATCCCAACAATCGTATTCTCGAAAGAATTTTCCTTGCTTATCTGCCGGATCTTTGCTAAAATAGCCTCAAAGCCAGCCCCATCATTGCGGAAGTACATCGCCTTGCCACATTCTACACCACGGCAGTCTACAAACCTGGCCCATTGCTTTTCCTTGGCAATGTCAATTCCTACCACCAATGTCCGCAACGTAATGGCCTCTATCTTTTCATTTAACTGGCTCTTATTTTTCATGCTGTAAAATCTCCTTTTCTTTCGATGGGTTAGAGTTCGCCGCTCTTTTCTCATCTTAGTCTGGGAGATTTTACTTTTCAATACCATCCCTTTCTTCACGTTCTATAGGAATGCTGTAAACTCTTAATCGATAGTTTTAGTTGTTGCTAGATTTTTCACCCTCACTTTATAAAAGTTTTATCTTTTTATATCATAAAATCCGCCGCGCAGCGGCCACCGCTAACCCCGTTTAATAAGCGCCGCAGCGCAACCGCTAAAAGCCGCAAAAGCCCCCAAATTCGGGGGCTTTTCTCATAGTAGAAAGAGGTGAACAGATGGAATTATTGGACAAATGTCCCGCAGATTATAGCGGTCTTTCTTGGGAAACTCCACCACTGCCGCACAAGTATGCAAATGTTGTAGTGATGGGAAAATCGGTCGTTTTGGTTCGGCATATTTTCTCAGATACAGGAGACGTTGAGAAAATCTATAACGAATTTATCAACGAAAAAATTGCAGAAAGTGAGGGTAAATAGCGGAAATAACTTGCAAATCAAGCATTTTTCTGGTATAATAGAAGCATCTCAAAAGTGCTGTGATTCTGCAAGGACGATGAAAG
>OFGX01001681.1_pt1 | contig 12755 bp, 11 predicted proteins | sample 1521831 | NCBI WGS metagenome assembly OFGX01 (sample SAMEA3504080, study PRJEB24116) | mouse gut metagenome | biome: mouse gut; feature: mouse-associated habitat; material: faeces | place: Denmark | collected 2011
TGATCGCACAGCTTGGGACGCCGGATATGAAGCTGCCCATCCAGTACGCCCTGTACTATCCCCAGCGCAGGTATTTGCCGGGCCGGCGACTGGATTTTTCCATGCTTTCCCAGATTACATTTGAGAAGCCGGATATGGAGACGTTTTACGGGCTGAGGCTGGCCTATGAGGCAGGCAGGAAGGGGGGCTCCCTTCCCACGGTTTTGAATGCGGCGAATGAAGCCGCGGTGGCCATGTTCCTGGAGCGCAGGATCGGGTATCTGCAGATTCCGGAAATGATCGGGTACTGCATGGAACGGCATCAGAATATTGCAGATCCTACAGTAGAACAGATCCTGGAGACAGAGCAGGAGACGTATGCGTATATTGCCGGAAGAGACTGGCAGAAGCCGTGAGGATTCAAAAAAATGAAGAGGTGGTAATATAAATGGGAATTGTCATAGCGATACTTTTGTTCAGTGCAATCGTCATCTTCCATGAGTTGGGACATTTTTTGCTGGCAAAGGCAAACAAAATACAAGTGGATGAATTTTCACTGGGTTTGGGCCCGACTTTGTTTGGAAAAGTAATCGGGGAAACAAAATTTTCTCTCAAGCTCCTTCCGTTCGGCGGGGCATGTATGATGGGAGAGGACGAGGCCGATGATATGTCAGAGGGCAGCTTTAACAGCAAGCCTGTCTGGGCAAGGATCTCCGTCATCGCTGCAGGTCCCATATTCAACCTGATTCTGGCCTGGATACTCTGCGTGATCCTGGTTGCCTGGGTGGGATACCGGGCTCCGGCAGTCGGGGAAGTGTCGGACGGCTACTCCGCCAAGGAGCAGGGCATACGGGCCGGCGACACGATCACGGAGATTAACGGGAGGCGGATCTACCTCTGGAATGAGATCACCCTTGCCAACCTGATGAACACCGAAGGCGGAGAGATGGAGATTACCTATCTGCGCGGCGGGAAGGAAACCACGGTCGTTTTAGAACCCCGTGCCCTGGAAGGAGACCTGAATAAAAGGCTCGGCATCACCAGCACGGCGGAGTCTGTAAGGCCAGGTTTTTTTGGCTCCCTGCAGTACGGCGCCTATACGGTACGGTATTGGATCAATTATACGATTGAATGCCTGAAAATGCTGGTGGGCGGAAAGGTAGGCATCCAGGATATGTCCGGCCCGGTGGGGATCGTGGATGCGGTAGACGAGACTTACCAGAGCTCCAGATCCGCGGGAATCAAGATTCTGATACTCAATCTGATGAATTTTGCCATTTTGCTGACCGCCAACCTGGGGATCATGAACCTGCTTCCCATCCCGGCACTGGACGGCGGGCGGCTGGTGTTTCTCTTCGTGGAGGCAGTGCGCGGGAAACGGGTGCCGCCGGAGAAGGAAGGCATGGTGCATTTCGCAGGGCTGGCAGTGCTGATGGTGCTGATGGTTGTGGTGATGTATAATGATATTATGAGGCTGTTCTGAGGAAATTAGTGTGGGGAAACCTGGGAAATACAAAAGCTGGAAGTTAGAATTTCCAGTTTTTTACGACAATGAGTGGGGAAAAAACTATGGTTTATTCCCCACTCATTTACATTCTTCATTCTAAGAAAAATCCAAATCAATTCACAAAAAATATCCGTTATCTATATGAAAACAACACAAATCAAACATTATTTTCTGCAAATCACCGAAATCATATTAGCACATCGAACATTTTTTTTCAAGACCTTTTGGGGAATAAACCATAGTTATTTCCCCACACAATTGCCCTGAAAATGCAGGATTTAAAGGGATTCTAAAACCGGGCGGCAGGAAAAAGAGCAGAAGCAGATGCAGAGACAAATGCCACATAATCGGAATGTCTTTATGGGCTGTCTTTGATTTTTTATGCCATATCCCGCAGCTTTGAGAAAAAGCCGGACATCCTGCAGGCTGCCAGCCAGCAGAAATGCGAAGAAGCAAAGGAGCAGATGATGTGGTATGTGATACAGACGAAAACAGGCCAGGAAGAACCCATGCGCCAGCGGGTGGAACGGATGCTTCCGGAGGATTCCTTTGAGGAATGCAAGATCCTGTATTACGTAAAAAAGAAGAAATACCTGGGAGAGTGGCATGAGGAGAGGGAGCGTCTTCTGCCCGGATATATGTTTCTGGTGACAGATGACCCAAAGCCCGCAGGCGAAGCGCTTGACCGCATTACTGAGTATACGAGGCTTCTTGGAACCGGAAGTAAGTTTTGTCCGATCCGGCCGGAGGAGGAAGAGCTGCTCAGCCGGCTGACCAACGGGAAGGATGAAATCGGAATGTCCTACGGTGTGATCGAGAGCGGAATCTTAAAGGTCCGGTCCGGTGTGCTCACCGGAATGGAATCCAGGATCAAGAAGATCGACCGCCATAAGCGAAAAGGATTTCTCAGCATGCGTCTGGATGACAAAGAAAAGCTGGTGGGCGTCGGCCTGGAAATCACGGAGAAGTCATAATATGTGGTATGTCATACAGGTCTATACCGGCCGGGAGCTGGAGATTGCCCGGCAGTGCCGCGAGAGAGTGATGATCGAAGGCGAGGATGTATTTGTGCCGTTAGCGGAACGGTGGACGAAGATCCGCGGAGAGCGGACGCTGATCACGTCCAGATTGTTTCCCGGGTATGTGTTTATTGAGACGGATCAGATCGAAGATTTTCATAGGCGCTTAAACCGGATCTATGCCATGACGAAGGTGCTCAGAACCGGAGAAGCCATGACACCCATCCATCCGGAAGAGGAAGCGTATCTGAGGAGGCTTGGCGGAGACGGGCATGTGGTGAAGTATTCGGAAGGATATATGGAAGGGCAGAAGCTGGTAGTAACATCCGGGCCTTTGAAAGATTTTGAAGGAAAGGTGAAGAAGATCCTGCGGCATAAGAGGCTTGTAGTGATGGAAGTGCCGCTGTTGGGACAGGCTGTGGAAGTGACGCTGGGGCTGGGAGTTGTGGAGAGAAAGGAATAAAAAATGTTCGTTTGACTTTCCGGGAAAAAATTCCAGAGACAGGTTTTGGTATAGAGTGGGTTTTAAATATGAAATTACCGAACGCATTTGACGTTTCGCGCGCTGTGCATGAGGTGATGGACACAGTGGGATCAGATTCAGAATCAAAAAATTCTGAAATGGCGAAGCATGTCCTTTTTTTGGTTAAAAAAGAAAAAGAGCTTAAATACGTTTTTTGGCAGATAGGGTGGTACATCGTGGGAAAAAAAGATGGGAAAAATACCGTCAGAAATTTAATAATGTCAGGTGCGGTTTTGTCTGGATTGTATACAATAATACACTTCATGGCAAAAAAGAGGATTCGCTCGGAAGAAATTGATGAAGGAAATCCATATCTTGCTTCGCAGGACAGTCTTGGTGAGGTGCATAGAACACCAGATTGTGTTTCCGGTTTTTATGAGAACTCTGTGAAAACTTTGCTGGACAAAATCTTGGCATTTGCAGGTCTGGCTGTACTTTCCCCGGTTTTTGTCTTGATATCACTGGCCGTATACATGGACGATCCGGGGCCTGTTTTTTTTACACAGAAGCGTGTGGGAAAGGATAAACATTTCTTTGCGCTGCATAAATTCAGGTCCATGAAGATGTCCGCGCCCCATGACGTTCCGACGCACCAGCTTTCTGATCCGGAACAATATATCACAAAAGTGGGTAAATTTCTGCGGAGAACAAGCCTGGATGAACTTCCTCAGATCTGGGATATTTTCTGCGGAAAAATGAGTGTGATCGGCCCCAGGCCAGCGCTGTGGAATCAGGAGGATCTTGTGGAGCAAAGAGACCTCTATGATGCAAATTCGGTCCTGCCCGGTCTTACGGGGCTGGCCCAGATCAAAGGCAGGGATGAGCTGGAGATCACAGATAAAGCGAAATTAGATGGTGAATATGTGAAGATTTTGAGACAGGGCGGATTTAGGGCCCTGTTTTTTGATGTAAAATGTTTTGCCGAAACGATTCAGAGTGTATGGAACTCTGACGGTGTAGTGGAAGGCGGTACGGGAGAAAAGAACAGGAGATGTGCTGTGGAAGAATTTGAGAAAATAAGTACAGGGAAACACCGCAGGTTAGGCAAAACGGATATCTGTCTTTCACCTCTCGGATTCGGATGCGCCAGTGTTTGGGGGAAGGATATGATCTCTGACCAGCAGGCACAGGATTTGTTTGAAAAGGCTTATGAATTGGGAATCACATATTTTGATACCGGACACAGCTATGGAAATGCGGAAGAGCGTATTGGAAAGATTTTAAAGACATCGAAGACTGTCAAACGGGAGAAGATTGTGATATCCACGAAATTCGGCACCCGGAATGTAAACGGCAGGCTGGTTCATGATGTCTCTCCGGAATGGATTCGGGAAAGTGTGGATATGAGTCTTGGCCGTATGGGGATCTCTTACATAGACTGTCTGCAGATCCACGGTCCGCAGATCAGCGATTTTACAGAAGAATTGTACGGTATTTTGGAGGAACTGAAAGAACAGGGAATCGTGAGGGCTGTTGGAGCAAATTCTTTTGATACTGAAGTTCTGGAATTTATCTGCAGGGAAAAGCGGCTCGATTTTGTTATGCTGGATTATAACATTATGCGCCGGGACAGGGAGGAATTGATACAAAGGCTGTATGATAACGGCATAGGTGTAGTGGCCGGAGCGGCACTGGCCGAATCCCTTTATTCCAATCGTGTATTTAAGATCCGCGGAAAAAAGGATGTCTGGTATCTCGCACGGGCGATGAAAAATTTCCGGAAGCAGCTTTTTGGCGGGTGGAAATACAGATTTATCAACCAAGTGGACGGCGTGTCCGGATCTCAGATCGCACTTGGGTATGTGCTGGATAATCCGCTGATTTCCTCTGCGGTCTTCGGAACGACAACGATGCGGCATCTGGAAGAAAATGCGGGAGCAGTTGGGGTTGAGATGCCGGCAGGGGTGCTGGAGAGGATTCGGTCAATATAAATAGAAAAAGTCAGGTGGTTCAGATTTGAAAATTTTAGTTACAGGTGCAAATGGATATTTGGGAAAAGGTGTTGTAAAACAGCTTTTAGATGATGGGATGCATGTAATTGCTACGGATTTTAGAGATGATTTGATTGACAAAAGGGCGGAGATAAAAACTGCAGATTTGTTCCATCTTCAAGATCCCTATTCATATTTTTCATGCCCGGATGTGCTTCTGCATATGGCTTGGAGGGATGGCTTTGTCCATAATTCTGTAAACCATATTCATGATCTGCCCAGCCATTATGAATTTATACGAACCATGATAGACGGCGGAGTAAAACGTGCGGCAGTTATGGGGTCCATGCATGAGGTGGGATTCTTTGAAGGGAGCATTAATGAATCTACGCCCTGCAATCCACAGAGTCTGTATGGGATCAGTAAAAATGCACTCAGAAGACTTGTGGAGCTGAAATGCAAAGAATGCGGAATTGTATTTCAGTGGCTGAGAGGATTTTATATAGTAGGAAACACAGCGGACGGGTGTTCCATATTTTCCAAAATTGTGCAGGCAGTTCGTGCCGGAAATCAAGAATTTCCGTTTACAATGGGACTGAACCAGTTTGATTTCCTGGACTATGACGTGTTCTGTAAGTATATAGCAGATGCAGTTGAACAGAGCAGTATTGATGGAGTCATAAATATCTGTTCGGGACGTCCGGAGAAACTATCCGACCGTGTGGAACGGTTCATTCATGAGAACCAGTTTAAAATCGTATTGAAATACGGGGCATTTCCGGACAGACCATATGATTCCAAAGCTATATGGGGGGATGATTTAAGAATCCAAAATATTGAAAAAGAAAAGGAATATAAAAATGTCTGTGAGTGAGGCAAAAGGGAAAGGGCTGACAGGGAAGAAAATTTTATTCTTCTCTCCAGCCTTTTTTGGATATGAGGATAAAATAAAGAATAAAATGCTGGAATTAGGGGCAGAGGTAGATTCCTATGATGTGAGGTCTGTAGTCAGTGCATTTGAGCGCGCCGTACTAAAGATGAACCAAAATATTTTTAAACGCAGAACAGAGAAGTATTATGCAAAAATATTGTCTGGGATTAAAACGAAAAAATACGACTATGTGTTTTTTATAAAATGTGACATGCCTACGGAGCGCATTTTGAAGATCTATCGAAAATGTTTTAAAAATGCAAAATTTTGTCTGCATATGTGGGATTCAATCGAAAATATACCGGGAATTGAGAATAAATTTAAGTATTTTGATTTTATCAGCAGCTTTGATCGTTTAGATTGCGAAACATATCCGGAGCTGCATTTTAGACCTCTGTACTTCTGTGATGAATACAGAAGAGAAGAAAAAAGAACGGAAGAATATGACTATGATCTTTGTTTCATAGGAACAATCCATTCTGACAGGTGGAAGATTCTAAAAGAATTGAAACGACAGTCAGAAGAGAAAAATCTTCGCATATTTTATTATCCTTATCTCCAAAGTAAATTTATTTATTATTTTTATCGTTTTTTAAAACCAGAGTTTTGGGATTCAACTATAGATGAATTTTATTTTGAAAAACTATCCGGTGATATGATTTCTAAAAAAGTGGATAAGTCAAAAATCGTAATCGATATCCAGCATCCCAGACAGAACGGACTGACAATCCGTACAATCGAAATGATAGGTATGAATAAGAAGATGATTACAACAAATCAGGATATCCGGAATTATGATTTTTATAATCCGGAAAATATCTGCATTCTTAATAGAAGGAAACCTGCTTTGAATATGAATTTTAAATCGGATTATATGTCTCTGGATAAGGAATTGTATAATAAATACTCACTTGAATCCTGGATATACGAGGTGCTGGGAAATGAGAAATAAATATACCTTCAGCGAATTTTTAAAAACAGTATATTCTCTTATGCTGACTAAGCTGACGATACCGCAGGCTCGATTGATCAGGCGGCCTGTTTATATTCGGGGAGGAATGTTTGTGGGAGGCAGAAATTTGACAACGGGCCGTTGCTGCAGATTTGATCTTTCAGCAAAAAAACAGACATTATCTATAGGAGATGATTGCGAAATCGGTGATTATACTCATATTGTAGCTCATGAGAGAGTAAAAATCGGCAACAATGTCCTGTCTGCTTCGAAGGTATTTATCAGTGATACAAATCACGGTTGTTATAAAGGAGAAGATTCAGATCCCCCTGCAATATCCCCGAATAAAAGGAGGATTGTAACAGAACCAGTAAAAATTGGTAATAATGTCTGGATTGGTGAAAATGCTGTGATTATGGCCGGAAGTGATATAGGAGATGGATGTATTATAGGAGCAAATGCAGTCGTAAAGGGAAGTTTCCCGGAAAATAGCATGATTGCCGGAGTTCCTGCAAAAATCATTAAAGTATATGATTCATCCACTGGAGGTTGGATAAAAAGGGGAGAATAGCAATGATTAGTGTTGTGATTCCAATGTACAATAGCAAAGACACCATTTTCGATAGTATTGATTCTATAATTAATCAATCCAGATATGATCTGATAAGGGAAATTATTGTTGTAGATGATGGATCAACAGATGGAAGCAGCCAATTTGTTTCGGAACATTATGCCGAGAATAAGAAGATAAAAGTAATCAGGAAGAAAAACGGAGGGGTCTCATCAGCAAGAAACGCAGGGGTTCAATCTGCACTATCGGAATGGATTGCTTTTTTAGATTCTGATGATATTTGGCTTGAGGAGAAGATAAGAGTACAGTGGGAAGCAGTGACCGCACATCCCGAAATTATGTTTATCGGCAGCAATCGGAATAAGGAGAATATCCATTGGGGAAGAAAATATGATGATAACAGGAAAATATATTCAATTGATTTAACGCATTTGTTGATTAAAAATTGGCCGTCACCGTCTTCTGTTTTGATAAAAAAAGAACTATTAAATATTACAGGATTATATGATGAAAGTATGCAATATGCAGAAGAGGGAGATTTATGGAATCGGATTGCAATACTAAATGAATTATATTATATAGCAGATATTTATATTATAACAGGATCCCAGAAGATATCATTTGGAGAAAGTGGGCTATCAGCTAATTTGAAAAAAATGTATCAAGGCAATATAAGAAATATAAAATTATTAAAAGAGAAAAATAAAATATCGTTTAAATTGTATATATTTTTAAGAATTTTTTATGGAATTAAACAAATCAGGAGAATTGTAATCACAAAATGGATAACAAAATTTCGAAAGAAAAAATAAAAATTTTGCATGTAATAGGAACATTGCAAATTGGAGGAGCAGAAAATATCGCAATGAACTGTTTTAGATTCATTGATAGAGATAAATACAGTGTAGATTATCTTGTATACGATAATGAGAATAGCCCATATACAAAAGAAGTTATTGAGCTGGGGGGAAGAGTAATCCGAAAAAATGTATTACATAATAGAGTCTATTTACAAAAAGTATTAATGGATGTAATGAAAGATTATGGGCCTTATGATATTGTTCATTCGCATCTTATGTTTCATAATGGGTATGTCATGAGAGCGGCAAAAAGATGTAATATAAAAAAAAGAATCAGTATGGCACATTCTACCAGTGATGGACGTTGTAAGCTCTCTATTTTGTCTTTCATTTATAGAACATATATGAGAAGTATAATCAGAAGAAGTGCAACACAATATCTGGCCTGTGGGAAAAAATCAGGGGAGTATCTTTACGGAAAAAACTTTTTTGCAAAAAAAGGAAGCATAATTAAAAATCGGATTGATGTAAAAAAATTTGCATATAGTAAGAAGATGCAAGTTTCTTTAAGAAAACAGCTTAATATGGATGACGAAGTAGTATTTCTTATTGTAGGACATTTGATTCCATTAAAGAATCATTTGTTTGCTTTTCAAGTCTTTAAAGCTATTAAAAATGAAATTCCGAAAAGTAAGATAATTGTTTTGGGGGACGGGGATGAAAAAAATAAATTGGAAGAGTGGGTTGCCCAAAATAACCTGAATAAGGATATTATTTTTTGCGGAAATGTAAAAAATGTAAATGAATATATGATTGCAGTCGATTTTCTATTTATGCCTTCACTCTATGAGGGATTTCCGGTGACCTTGGTTGAAGCTCAATCATCAGGTCTAATGTGTTTTGTTTCTGATCATATAACAAAGGAAATAAAACTAACTAATTTAGTTCGTTTTATTTCAATTGACGAAGGAATAGACCCTTGGGTAAGAGAGATAAAAAGATGTTTGTATTATACCAGAGAAAATAAAATAGATGCCATAATTAATCAGAATTATGATCTCTCAGATTTAGGAGATGAATTAGAAAGATTATATCAAATATAAGAAATAGCAACATTATAATCTTAATAATAGTATTTATCAAAAAAGGGTATTTAAAACGAAAGAAATAAGGATGGGAAAATGGGAATTAATATAAAGAAAATGAAAGTATTAACTGCATATATAATGATTTTTATACTCCAAAACCTGTTTTTATGTATTATATTAAATCAAAAATTTGAAATATGGATAAAATTTCTGGCCGTTTTTTCTGTTTTTTTATTTTTGATAGATACCATTTTTTTTATTATACTAGGGAAAAAAATATTTAGTGTCGGATACATATTTGTAGCATTGTCTTTTCTGTTTCATATGGGACAAGTTATACTTCATGCTTTTTTCAAAGATTACAACTATATTTCTGCAGATTTTATAAAGATATATCCGGAACAACTAACAAAAAGTGCATTATTATTTTCATTAAATATTATTCAAATAGTAACCTTTTTTATACTTCTATCTACATATTCTAAGATAAAAAGAGAAAGGATGAATTCAAAATTTAATAAGATTAGTAATACACAGCTAAAATTAGTTGGATGGATTATGTGTATTATTACTGTACCAATGAAATTCAAATATATAAAAGCGGCAATCGATATAGTTCAAGACGAAACTTATGTGAGTTCCATAGTAGAAGGTTTTAGTGGTGTATATATTCAAATATCAAATTTTTGTATTATAGCTTTCGTCATACTTCTTTTTGCATACAGTTATAATAAAGTGATGCAAAAGATTATTTTATTTTCTTCATGTTTGTTTTTTGTATGGAGTATGCTCTCTGGAGGAAGAATTTATGGCGTAATATCAATTTTGATCCTTCTACTATGTTATATCCGTATTAATGATATAAAAATCAATTTTATAAGTATTACGGTAATGTGTTTTTTTATGGTGGTTTTTTTACAGCTTATCACTACAATTTCTTTCATCCGGACAACACACGAGTTTAATATACAAAATTTAATACAATATGCTTTCAATCCTTCAAACAACTTTTTGCTAAAGATGTTAGATGAATTTGGTGGCACAGTAGGAACAGTAATTTTTACATTTGATGAGGTTCCACGCTATCTTGATTTTCATAATGGCCAAAGTTATATAAAAGCTTGGATGCTTGTTGGTTTCAATATTAATGGTATTTTGAATCAAATAAGCAAAGAGATTTCTTATACCTTGTTATTTTCTAATAGGTTTCATCTGGGAGGAAGCTATATTGGTGAATTATACTATAATTTTGGATTTTTTTCTTATGCTTTTGCTCCTTTAGTAGGTTTATTTATAGGAAAAATCTCTGAAATGAGCGATTATTGTTTAGAAAATAAACTTGTAATAGAATTTGCAGTACTGGTTATGCCTGTTTATGGAGCCATCTCTTGGGTAAGAGGTTATTTTGATTCTTTTACCAGATCATTTGTGTGGGGAACAGTATTTATTTTATTTTTCTATTTTGTGTGCAGACGAATCAAAATAAGTGATTTAAAAAGAAAATTGATAGGTATATAAAAAAACATAGGAGAATGAAATGGAGAGGCCATTAGTTAGCGTAATAATTCCGTGTTATAATTGTATAAAATATGTTGAAGAAGCCGTAATGTCAATAGTAAACCAAACATATCAAAATATGGAAATTTTGATTACCGATGATTATTCTTCGGATGGTACGTATGAAATACTAAAGAAACTTGCAAAATTAGATAAAAGAATAAAACTATATAGAAATCAAAAGAATGAAAAAATAATTGAGACATTAAATAAAATGATACATAAATCTAATGGTAAGTATATAGCAAGGATGGATTCAGATGACATTTCTGTATTGACACGTATTGAAGAACAAGTGTCTTTTTTAGAAATTAATTCGGATATAGATTTTTGTGGAACGAATTGTATTCATATTAACAATAAAGGAAAAATAATTGCACACAAAGAGTTCCCAGGGAAGAGTCAACAGATACAAAAGCTGATAAAATATGGAAACATATTTGCTCATCCCACAATTATGATAAGATCAGTACTTTTGAAGCAATGCCGCTATAATCCAGAATTTATACACGCTGAGGATTATGAATTATGGTGTCGTCTTATATATGAAAAAAAGGCAAATGCTGTAAATTTACAAAAATATTTATTAAAGTATAGAGTGACGAAAGGGCAAATATCCCAGAAGTACGAAACAGAGCAGAAAGAGCATACAGCAAAAATAATGGAAAAATATAGTGTGACGGATATGTCAGATATTGAAATTCATAAAATGATATTCTGTACAAACAATTGCAAGAGGGTAATACAATTTGATGAAATCAGAGATTATACAAAAGTGGTTTATGAAGATATAAAAAAGATTGAGTTTAATTTATCATATCCTTTTATGGCAAAATTGCTGCTATTCTTAAGAAATAATTGCATAAAGTTATTTATGTATTATTTATTTACTCCTATTGGAATTAGAACTACATTAAAAAGAATAAGGACAAAACTAATATGATACAAATGTTATTGGAACTTTTAAAAGTTTTTTTACAAAAAATAGGAGTATACTATAAATATCAGTTTATTATTAAAGGAGAAAAATATAAAGATATATATTTAAAGTACAAAAATGTAAAAAAGATATATTTTTTTCTGACTCCAACATATGGTAATTTAGGTGATCAGGCAATTGAAATAGCAACTATAGAATTTATCAAAAAGTATTTTTACGAGTATTCTATTATTAATATCCATTTGCAAGAGACTTTTTATAAAATGCAAGCAGTCCTTAGAACCATAGATTCAAAGGACTTGGTTTTTATTCAGGGAGGCGGTAATTTCGGAAATCTTTATAAGAGTGTTGAGGTTTCCAGAAGATTTATCGTCAGCAAAATCAAAAAAAATACTATTATTATATTACCGTCTACGATTTATTTCACAAATAGTCTAAAGGGAAAAATAGAACTAAAAAGATCACAATATATATATAATAAGAATCATCAACTAGTAATAACTACTAGAGAAAAATACTCATATTCTTTTTCTGAAAAATATTTTGATAAATGTAAAAATATCATGTTTCCAGATATGGTATTTTTTTTGGCAAATAGATATAAAAAAGCATTTGAAAAATTGGATAGAGATCGAATATTGATTTGTTTTAGAAAAGATACTGAAAGTGTAATTGGATCAGATAGAGATTCTCTTATTTCTCATATATATAATCTATATGAAGAAGTTCACATATTTAGAAGTATAAGTGATAATATAAAAGGAATTGAAGTAGAATCTATGATTAAGGAATTTAAAAGTGCTAAACTGATTATAACAGATCGGCTTCATGGTTTGATTTTTTCCATAATAACAAATACACCTTGTATTGTTCTACCATCTTTAGATAATAAAATTAAAGGTACATATGGTTGGGTGGAAAAAGAACCACAAATTATATTTCTAAAAACAGAAGAAA
>OFGX01001682.1_pt1 | contig 12751 bp, 15 predicted proteins | sample 1521831 | NCBI WGS metagenome assembly OFGX01 (sample SAMEA3504080, study PRJEB24116) | mouse gut metagenome | biome: mouse gut; feature: mouse-associated habitat; material: faeces | place: Denmark | collected 2011
CTTGCCTTATTCTAACGTTTGCGTTATAGTTAAGACATAAGGAAACGACGGAAGGAACGGCAATGACGAACGCAAAGACGATCAACTGGGCACCAGCTTTGAACGAATGGCACGGCTCCGAGCGCATGGCCGCGAAGCTGGCCGCAGAGCAGACCGGCTGCGAGTGGCTCGGCGGCAACCTGATCGCCACCGACGAGTGCATCGTCGAGGTCGTCTGGATGAACCGCAAGCACACCGGCTTCATCGCTCGCGAAGCCGCCTGCCCTGCCGAGTAAGCAGTCAACCCCACATTTAGGAGCAGACGCCATGAAAACGATCAGCGCATTTTGCTGGGAGCGTTACATATGCGACCTCGCCGAGGAGTTCGGCACGTCGGTCAGAATCTACAATACCCGCCTCGGCGGCGAGAGCATCGAGCTGGGCGTCAACTGGTCGTCCGTGGGCACCGTATCCGCCGAAGAGGCCCAGCGCTTCGCGGATCAGCTAACGAAAGCCGCAGCCATCGCCGCGAGCTCGCCCGTGAACGGCGCCCGGATCGTCTACGCTAACTGAGGAGGAGCAACCATGACCAAGAACGAATGGATGACCGTGGCGGACGCCGCGAAAGCGCTCGGGGTGAACGACAGCCGGGTGCGCCAGCTCTGCATATCCGGCGACCTTGCCGCCCAGAAGTTCGGGAAGATGTGGATGGTATCGGCAGAAGCCGTGAAGGACCGGGTGAAGAGGCGGCCGTGATTACGCTTGCCATATGCGCGCTGCTCGTGGTCGGCGCGGTCCTGTTCGCCGTGGCGGTGCTCCGGCTCGCATGGATCGGGCTGCTCTACGCATGGCGGGCGTTCCTCCACGTGGCCGGCGCGATCGTCGCCCGCATTTCCCGGCGCGATATTTCCTGAACTTTCTCGCCATTCTCGCTTGCCTTATTCTAACGTTTGCGTTATAGTTAAGACATAAGGAAACGACGGAAGGGGCACACAATGACAGCCACCACAAACGCAAAGAAGCTCACCAAAGCACAGCAGCGCAAGCTCTACGAGATTGCTGCAGAGCACATTCCGGCGGTCGCGGATCGCGGCGACCTCGATGAGCGCAAGTGCGACAGCATGGACTTTCTGGACGTCGCCGTGTGGAGCATTGAATCTGCGCTCGAGGCGGCTTTCAACCTCGGACGCGCCTCCGTTAAGTAAGGTTTCACCAGTTCAAACCGTTTTTTACACATCGCATGTATATTAGGATATACATCGGATGTGTAAAACCCGAGAGAAGGGATGCACATCATGCAGTACATCGTCGAGTTCTACGAGTTCGACCGCAGCGAAAACACCATGACCGGCCCGTCGTATGAGCGCACCGAGATTGCCATCAGCCCGTTGGATGCCGTCATCAGGTGCGCGCAGCTCGCCGATCCGGAAGTCACCGAGATTTCATGCAGCGACGGCGAGGTGATCGCGTCGGCGATGGCGATCGGGTGCTGCGAGTTCGAGTTCCATCTTTACGTGGGCGCCACCACCGACGTGGCGTTCACCCTTCCAGAGTAGGTGGTCGCCAGGGCGTTCGGAACCGTCGAAGAACTGCGCGACTTGCTGGACGAGATGCTGGAATGCGGGCTTGGTGAGCTGCCCATCCGTATGGCCCGCCAGCAGAACTGGCCGCTGGCTGAGGTCATCGCGACGGCGACGCGGTGCGAGAGCAACGATGGAGCCGACACGATCTGGCTCGCCTGCAACCCGGCGCCACGACACGAGAACCCCCACGCTCCGCGCGAAGCGTGGGAGGGCGAATGGTAGGAGCAGGAAAAAGCCCCCGCCGTGATGGCGGGGGCTTCTTTATTCCCAGAGGTCGAGGACGCCTTGATTATAGGCGCGCTGGATGGCATCGGTGGCCGGCTGGAAGTAGCGGTCGTCGCGCTCGATGCCGATGAACGAGCGCTTCTCGTGCGCACAGGCCACTCCCGTGGAGCCTGATCCCATGAAGGGGTCGAGCACCACGCCGCCGGGCCTGCAGCTCACCCGGATGATGCGGGCGAGTATGCCGTCGGGTTTCTGGCATATATGGATGCGATCGGAGCCGGAGAGCGTGTTGATGCGCCAGACGTTGCTGTGCCCCGGATCGCAGCGGTGGTAGTTGCGCATTTCTTCGTACCCCTTCCTCATGGCCTCGTATCCCTCCCTCATGGCTTCGTAGCTTTCGCGCATCGTGTCGTAGCTGCGGCGCAGGGCGTCGTGTCCTCCTGCGGCGGACTGGTCTGTGAGCGACCCCTCCCCGTGAGGTTTTTTCACGATGTCGAGCAGGGGCGTCGCGTCGAAGCCCAGCGGGTTTGATCACCAGTCAGAATGTCACTGCTCCAAAACGATCCCCGATCCCGCTCGTGCGGAAGGTGCGTTTGATCACCAGTCAGAATGTCACTGCTCCAAAACGGCTGCTAGAATCTTTCGTGCATGTGAGACGTTTGATCACCAGTCAGAATGTCACTGCTCCAAAACCCGACGCGTGGAGCGACGCTGCATCTCCTGGTTTGATCACCAGTCAGAATGTCACTGCTCCAAAACCGCTCCGATCGCCACGAGCGCCATCCGCACGTTTGATCACCAGTCAGAATGTCACTGCTCCAAAACTTCGCCTCCTAGAACAGGTCGGACAGGTCGGTTTGATCACCAGTCAGAATGTCACTGCTCCAAAACGCGCATCTCGTTGGTCTGCGCCTGCAGGCCGTTTGATCACCAGTCAGAATGTCACTGCTCCAAAACGAGAAAGTTCAGGAAATATCGCGCCGGGAAGTTTGATCACCAGTCAGAATGTCACTGCTCCAAAACCGTTGAAGCAAATCCTCTTTTGCGGGAGAGGCGTACTTTCTGACCAATTTGTTGCTTCATACTCGATAAAGTGCTGGTCAACAATGACTTTTCTCTCAAGATCATTATAGAAAGGAGCATTCTGATTCTCGATCAGAATAGCCCTAATTCCGTGAAAAATCATCCGTCCGTAGAGTTCTAACAGGTCGTTTTCTCCAAAAAAAGTTTTAAGATTCACGAACAAAAGAACCATATCACAAGCAACATCAGCAGCTAAGTCGATAAACTGTATAAGGTTGTCAAGGAGCGAACTGGTCTCTCGAGAGCCAACTCCATAGTCGAAGGCCTTCAGATAATGACGCAGCTCCCATTCTACGCCAAAGTCGTACTCCGCATTGAATTGAAAACCAATCTGATTGACGCAGGACCTCATCCCCAAGTGCAACTCTTGCATTCTCAATCGCAAGTCTTCATCGATGAGCAGAGCTTCTTCAAAGCGAGAGTAAAGTGCTCCTAGTAAACACTTATGCTTCCAAGGAAGGTCGAACGGATTTGCTATGGGAAGAAACACATTGCCGGCTCGCAACTGCTGCCCATCATCTCCCCAGAGGGTGTACGGCTCAGACGCTTGCTCGCCTTGGCCAGATAACAACGCTGCGACTACACGCGCGAAAAGCGTCTGATTCGCTATATGCAGCGCCAACACACGAGAGTCACGCATGTCGATAGAGCGTTCAAAGCCGGAGAACGATATCATCATAGGACAACGAACTCCTCCATCGTGTCAACCTCATCGTACGCATCGCGATTTCCTACGATGTAATCCATAGTAGCGAATTGCTTCTCGGTTACCTTGAGAACCTGCACCAACCCCTCCGGCGGTCGATGTTTTCTCAGTCGCACAACTGCTGCCCCTGCCGCGCCATCGTTGACGACAAGCTTGGCGTAGACCGACTCTTGCAACATGAGATAGCCGTCCTTAATAAGAAACTTTCGAAACAGGCGGTATTCCTTTCTCTGCATTGCAGTCTCGACCGGGAGATCGAAGAAGACCATGAGCCTCATAAACCTATTCCTCGTATTTTGCCCCTCGCCACTCATAGAAGCCGGAATTCTTCAATCTCCTCTACGGCCGCTCGCTTGTTTAATGCATTCAAACATTGCTGCACATATCGAGAAACAACCGACCCCAGACGATAGGATCCTTCTTTATAGGCCACATGAGTATTTGCCAAACCTCCCAGCACTCGTCTCATATCGACATCAAAGTCGACTGCCAGATAATCCACCACAAGCCGGTCAACAGCTGGGCGAAAAGGTTCCATCAGGTCGCAGGTCAAATTGAATTGATTGTATTCATTCCGATGACATATTCCCACTTGAGTTATGCAGCCTCGCGCCGTTATCTCGCGATTAACGAGCGACAGGAGGACCGCATATCCATAATTCAAGGCGGCGTTGATGGGGATATCGCTCTCCCTGCTAAAACTCGATCCAAAAAGCGCTGCAAAGTACAGCCGCGCAGCTTGAGCTTCGCGGTTGGTCGTGTCACCAGAACGCACCTCGGGAACGATCTGACTTAACTGCTGGGCTTCCCTCTCGTAATCTCGCTCCTTCAAAAATCGTGCTTGCTCGCGAATTTTGTCGCGAACTACCCGCTGCCAAACGCGTTTCTTGATAGGCTCGCCCCACTCGAGCTGCTCCGCTATACGCTTGCTGGTATTATGGGCACCGTAAAGCGGCAAATACTGTCCCACGGGATTGCACTGAGAATCACTCACTAGCAGCGATATCTTGTTCTTCGCAAGCTCCGCCATGAGATAGGCGCTGATATACACCTGCATAGTTTGCAGAACAATGGTTGATATCTCCGACAAATGCACTTTCGCCGTATCATCTTCCTTCCGGACGACAAGGTATCCGCTTTTGTAGGAGAGCTTGCATGAACTTTCTATGTAAACTGTCCTAAAGGCCAATATGAGTCCGCCTTTCAAACATGCCCGTCACCGATTGATCGATGAAAGTGATACCACCGCCCTTAGTCAAGATCGAGCTAAAAGTGGGCTGCATATTTCCCGCGCACTTACCTTTGCCCACACTTCGCAAATCGAATCTATCCGTTTTCCCATTGCCAATGGCAATCAGCCCCTTGATTAAATTGGCCTTATCGTCGCAAGAAATACCGGGGAAAATATTCGCCCATTCTGACACACCTAAAAGCCCCGTCAGTTTTGGCGAGTATCGTTTTAAAGACTTCACGATAGTATAAAAAATCTTTCCAAGTATATTCTCAGCGCTGAGACCATCGTTCTCGTATATTTCCTTGAGTCCTTTGACCTCCTCCAAGCTGAAGGCAAATTGCGTAGCGTTCTTGACTGCTTTTAGGCCTGTCAAGTACATCCTCGAATCGTCGAATTCCACAAGCTGGTATTTATAGATCTTCGTTCGAACCAACTCAACAAATTCAAGATCGCTGGCCACCGCAAGCTCTTTCGCAAACTCAACCAATGCCTCTTGATTCCGCCCAATCGCTGATGCAACGCTCACCGGCACAGGTGCAAACTCAAGAACATCCTTCCCTTTCTTCTCCGCTTTATAGATAAAAAAGTACGCGAATTGCTCGCCCGAATAGCTGCCGTATTTTTCCGCATCAAGCCCCTTCTTCAAGGGCAGCGTCATGTTCTTGCCGGCGGCACGAGGCGAATAGACCGTTGCATCCCAGAAAGCGCCGCTCGTTTCCTCTGGCATACGCGAAATGAAACACTGCCGATAGTTGAAATACCGCTTCAGCCGACCGATCTCACGCTCAGCAGACCAATCGTCTCGGAACAGCTCCCCCGTCTCCTCGTCAAATCCCGATTTCATAAAACTCGCCACCACGAACGAGGCCGACCCTGGCATCTTTCCGCGTTTCGCGTGGCTGCTCTCAGCTCTCACAAAATTGCGCACCACATGCGTATATCCGATAGGGTTCTCATGCATAGCAGCATGGCGCTTCAGGATGAATCGACCTATTTCAGAGGCAAGCAACGCATCCTGCGCATGATGGAAATCATTTGCCTCGCGACACTTCACGAGCCCGATTTCATGACGCAATTCCGAAGATAGGGTAGCCTTTACTGGCATCACACGAGTGTCTGGATACGTTTCCCTTAAAAGGTCCTGCACTACTTTCAGTATCTGAGACGTCTCTACAAGCTGCCGCGCAATGAACCCCTTCATTTGCTGCTCCGAAATGCTATCTCGAAGCAAGTTACGATACTTTTTATCGCCGATGAGCTTCGCGTCATGCAACGCACCCCAATAGGACCTCATTTTCCTACGCACCTCATCGCTCAGCAAAAGCTGGTCGGACTTGCTTTGGTTCTCAGACGAAAGCACCAGCGCCTTATTCTCAAAGCTATCGTCTTTGATATACGTCCGCGGAATAATATGATCCACTTGATATTCGGAAAGACGCTCAATCTCGAGAGGCCTTCCCGAGTACAGAGATTTGCCGCCCTGCATAAAGTACAGCGTCAGCTTCTCGCTGAGATCCGCACTAGCTTTAGCACAATCCACCAGCTCTCGACTCACATTTGAGCTCCACCATTCAGGCGCCTCCTGCTTAAGTGCTGCAAGTTTTTCTTTCAAATCATCGTAGCGACGCTTCGTACGCAAACCCTTTTTCCGAAGGTCTTCGTCGCGAGTAACCTCAATAAAAATGTTCGCCGGAGCATGTCCTGCAATACCCGCAATTTCATCTACGATACTTAATGCTTGGTTCACGCTCCTGCGCAAAGCCGGCGAACCAGGAAGCTCCTCAAGCGACATTCCCACATCGGACATATGCTCTCTGTTCCGGGCATCGATGAGCTTCTCAAATCCCAAATTATCATCATGAAGGATCTCCATGAGAACCATGGCACGCGATGGATTATCACTGTTGGGATTTCCCTCACGAAGCACATCCATTATCGAACGTGGCCCGCAGTCCGTCTCCGCCTTCACTTCACACAACAATTTTTTCGAAAGCTTTCCCCATCCGGCAAAACGTTTGCGCACGATCTTCTTGATCTGTTCATCGGTAAGACGGTCGCCGTAATTCCGCTTGAGTTTTTCGCGGAAAATGCTCCTATCCTCAAAGAGGGTGCTCCAGAGAATTATCTCTTCAATCATGGGGTAATCAGACTCGGGAATCTCACCAACGTTAAAGATGTCTTTCGCAAAAAAGATGTACGAGCCCATCTTTGACTCGAAGCCCGTCTCCCCCTGACCGCCAAATACATGGGGATTGCTTACACCACGCTTGCGGAGCCATTCCTCCATCTTTTTGTAGGTCACACGACCGCGCCTAAAAAGCTGCTCGACTGCTTCAGTACGATCTTTGTAATCGAGCCGATGCTCTCGATCTCCATCCTGCGTTAACTTTGCCCCATTCAACTCGTTCAGCACGCAGTACTCTTCATAGACCAATGAGCATTTGGGCAGAACTGGCTCGCCATGTAGGTACGTGCAAGTACTTGTCATTCGCTGGATGAAGGCCGTTGCACTACGGTCTTTGTCGACAATCTCCTCCCAATTCCAGGGGTAGATTCGCTCATCCTCCTTCCCTTCCTGCCGCTCGACCCAGGCGAACCGAAGCTTACCGTCTGCGGTCTTTCGCGCATTTTTCTTTGTAAGAGGGCCCACGTAATAAGGGATGCGGAACGAAACGAGCGACTCCAACTTCGTCCGTTCTCGCTTCAAGAAGGGGTAGAACTTCGCTTGATTGTCGATTATGGCCCGCATTTCCTCTCGATGAAGCTGAAAGGGAATGGCGCCGTTATCGCTCGTTTTAAGCCTGCTGAGAAACCTTTCCGAGCCGAACCGTTCCATCATGACAAGATACCGAGAATCATCTGTTGCCGCGGTTCCCTTGAAAAGCGCCTCAACCTCCTTCTTGAAGTCCTCGTATTTCGTCTTTCGAATCTCGTTGTAGCGTGTATAGCCCTTAATCTGATCCTTCCCGTATTTGTCGTAAACATGCCTCTGGGGATGAAGAGGCGTGGGAGCACAAAATGCTCCTCGGAAAAACTCGTCGTATTTCTCGGGAACATATTGCTTGACGAGGGACTTCAGTAAGCGCAAATCCTCGCCATATCGATTGTAGTCTTCTACTTTGTTGGCCGAGATGCCCTCATCAGGCTTACTACTCAGGATTTCCTGCAGCACATACGAGGAATACACCGCCCTCATTGCCTCGAATAGCGCCTTCCCCTCGTCAGGCAGCACCATCTCAAAAGCTTCAACCTGCTCATCATTCGATAGATAAATACCCGTTGCAACGCCTTCAGGAGCCTCCTCACCCGCAAAGAAGATATGGGCCATATCGGCCTTAAGGCCCACGATCGCCGCAGCCAACGCCTTGGATATTTTCTTCGCCGCTTGCTTATCAAGCAGCCCGGCCTCTCCAATACCCAGCTTGCCCAAAATCTTTTCTTGTAAGCTAGATTTCGACGACGCCGTGTCCCCCAATATCGCAACCACATCATCAACTGCATTCTGAGCATCGCAAGGAACATCGAGGGCATCGCAGTAGCCCTGCAGTTCGTAGCAAAAACGATCAACTGAATTTTTGACACTCAAATGCGAGGTAAGCCCCTCGTTTTCTTGCTGCAAGAAATTACCGCGATGCTTCACGATATTATGCAGGGCAAGATAGACGAGGCGAATGTCAGCCTTCTCGTCAGTCTTCATCAGCCATTGACGAAGGTGGTAGACAGTCGGGAACTTCTTGAAATAATCCTTCTCGGAAAATTCAGCTTGGGGGAAAATCATTCCAGCATAATCAGCGAATTGCGGATCTCTATCCTCCTTGAGTAAATGCGTTTGGCGCAACCGCGTAAGAAAATCGGGGTCAACTTCGGAAATTTCTCGCTGGAATATCGATTCCAGGAGATCCAGACGCCAACGACGGCGGGCATAGCGACGACGCTGGCCGCGATGTGTGCGCGCCTCAGAAGCGGGCTCGGCATTTGGGAAAATACGACTACCCCATGTAGGTTGACCTTTGAAGTGGAGCAGGTTACCTTCGTCGTCGGTCACAGACCACCCGACGGAGCCAGTCCCTATGTCGAGCCCGATATTGTACTCATCCGCATTTCGCAGGTTCATATCTTCCCTTTCTCAAGCCCCTGTGCTAAAGTAAAAGCGTCTTGATACCAGTCAAGATGTCACTGCGAGTCAAAATAAAGACCTAGTCTTAAATGCCTTCGGGCGCCGCGTAGGCGGCAATTTGACTCACTCAAGAGCCCTGCGGGGCTCTTTTTTTGTTTCCTCTTGCACCTGGTACTTCACAGTATAAAAGCTTTTCCATGCAAGTCAGTCATTATTTCAGTAGTAGCCAGACACAACGGAGTTGTATTGCGTTATGTGGGGTGATTTCGGTACACTCAGTCGTCTTTTTCTTCTATGATCAGCGGTATTTATCTTGAACGACGTCCCCGTTAGCCAGGATATCGACATCAGGGCAACGACTAACAAAAACGCCCGCCTGAAACGTTTGTCGCTTCGGGCGGGCGCTTTGCTTGAGAAATGCGACGCTGGCCGGGAGCCTGGGCCTCCTCACCTACCGTCTCTCGATGGGCACGTAGGGCTTGGTGCCGCGGACGGTGTTCTTGTAGGCGGGGCGGATGATGCGCTTGCCGGCGGCGATCTCCTCGAAGCGGTGAGCGGCCCAGCCGGCCATGCGGGCGCAGGCGAACAGGGGCGTGAACAGGTCCTCGGGGATGCCCATCATGGAGTAGATGAAACCGGAGTACATATCCACATTCGCACATAGGGCCTTGCTCGATCCCTTCTCGCGGGCGAACACCTCGGGCGTGAGGCGCTCGATGGACTTGAGCAGGTTCAGCTCGGCCTCGTACTCGGTGCCGGCGGCCAATTGCTCGGCAAAGCGCTTCCCGATAATGGCGCGCGGGTCGGACAGCGTGTAGACCGCATGCCCCATGCCGTACACCAGGCCCGTCTTGTCATAGGCCTGCTTGTTCACGATCTTCGCCAGATAGGCGGCCACCTCGTCGTCGTCTTCCCAGTTCTTCACGTTTTCCTTGATCTCGGCCTGCATGGCCCGCACCTGGTGGTTCGCACCGCCATGGCGATGGCCCTTGAGCGACCCGAACGCCGCCGCGTAGGTGGAGTACGGATCGGTGTCGGATGAAGACAGCACGCGCGTGGTGAAGGTGGAGTTGTTGCCGCCGCCGTGCTCGGCGTGCAGGCTCAGCATAATGTCGAGCATGCGGGCCTCTTCCGGCGTGAAGGCGCGGTCGGGGCGCAGCATGGAGAGGATCGTCTCGGCGGTGGACTGCCCGGGCACGAAGCGGTGCATGATCATGGAGTCGTGGTGGAAGGCCGCGCGCTTGGCGTAGTAGGCGAGCACCATGATGCGCGGCAGGCGGCTGATGAGCGACAGCGCCGTGTGAATCTCATGCTCCGGCGAGCGGTTCTCAGCGCACTCGTCGGCCGCGTACAGGCGCAGGATGGAGCGGGACATCATGTTCATGATGTCGGGAGAGGTGTCCACCATAAGGGTGCTGGCCGTGAAGCCGTCGGGCAGCTCGCGCTGGGAATCGATCACCTCCACGAAGCGGGCCAGACGCTCGCGGGTGGGCAGCTCGCCCATGAGCAGCAGGTAGGCCACCTCCTCGTAGGCGAAGCGGCGCTCGGGATTCAAATCGCCCAGCAAATCATAGATATCGTAGCCGCGCAGGCGCAGGCTTCCCTCGGCCGGCATCTTCTCGCCGTCGGACACTACATAACCGTGCACGTTGGACACGTTGGTCATGCCCGCCAGCACGCCGGTCCCATCGGCGTTGCGCAGACCGCGCTTCACGTCGTAGGTCTGATAATGCTCGGGGTCGATGGTGTTCACCTGGTAGAAGTTCTCGTACAGGCGCACGCGACGCGCCTCGTCCTCGCTGATCTCGATGGGCTCGGCGCCGTCGATATCGGCGCAGTTGTCCACGCGGATAACAGCTTCGTCGATTTCCATGGCCATGGGGCTCTCCTCTCCCAGCGGGGCCGGCGATGCGGCCGCAGTGTATCAGTGTATTGTACCGTGCGAGCAAGACGCACCCGCGCCCAGCTGCAACCCCCACCCCGCTCCCACGGCGAACGGTGGCCTTTCAAAAAAGTTCGAAAAAGTCGTTGACAAGCCCCGAAGGAGATGGTTAAATAGTCGTTGCTGTTTTGAAGTGCGCCGTTACCTCAGCTGGATAGAGGGACTGACTACGAATCAGTACGTCGGGGGTTCGAATCCCTCACGGCGCACCACTTTGCATCATGAACCGCTTTCGAGCGGTTTTTTTGTAGGCCGACCAGAAAGGAACACCGTGAAGGTTCGAAAATCGAAACCTCACAGTATGTAACCTTCCGGCTCCTTCCCCGTGGCGGTAGTCGGAAGAAACGACTACTGTGCGCTGGGCCCCTGTGGCAGGCAGCGCGGTAAGCGCCCCGTTTGCCCATTCCTCCCAGCGCTCGCCAACGGAGGAACATCTATGCTCTATCTGTCCCAAATGATCGGGGAGCCCGTCGTCGATGCGACCGGCGAGCGCCTCGGCACCATTTCCGACCTGGCCATTTCCACGGGCGAGGTCTTCCCGCGCATCACGAGCCTGGCCTTCCAGGGCCCCGGGCGCGTGCCCTTCATGATCTCGTGGCGCAAATACGTCGACACCTTCGACGAGGACGGCATCACGCTGTCCGTGGATGCCCACGACATCCGTTTCAGCTACCTGCAGCCCGACGAGGTGCTGCTGGCCCGCGACCTGATGGACCGCCAAATCGTGGACACCCAGGGCATGAAGGTCGTGCGCGTGAACGACCTGAAGCTGTCCCAATCGGGCACCCAGCTGCGGCTGCTCGGTGCCGAGGTGGGCGTGCGCGGCATCCTGCGCGGGCTGCATCCCGTGATCGAGCGGGCCGTGGTAAACGTGGCGAAGCTGTTCCATAAGAAGGTGGACGAGCAGCTCATCGCCTGGAACTACATGGACCTGCTCGACCGCGACCTGTCGGAAGTGCAGCTGTCGGTGACCCACCGCCGCTTGGACGAGCTGCACCCCGCCGACGTGGCCGACATCTTAGAGCAGCTGGATCCCCAGCAGCGCGCCAGCGTGTTCGAGCATTTGGACGACGCCCGGGCCACCGAGGCCATCTCCGAGATGGAAGACGAGTACCAGGCCGAGTTCATCGACGATTTGCCCGATGCCAAGGCCGCCGAGCTTATCGGCAACATGGACCCGGATGATGCCGCCGACATCGTGCGCGACCTTCCCTACGAGAAGGCCGAGACGCTGCTGCGCCTCATGGGCGTGGAGGACGCTGCAGAGATTCGCCGTCTGCTCGGCTACAAGGACGGCCCCGCCGGCGGCATGATGACCACCCAGTTCGTGGCCGTACCCCGCACCTATACCGTGGGCGACACCATCGAGGTGCTGCGCGCCCTGCCCGACGACCATCCCACGGTGCACTATGTGTACGTCACCGACGAATACGGCAAGCTGCTCGGCGTGAATTCCCTGCGCACCCTCGTTCTCTTCAACGCCGACCGGCTCATGGGCGACATCATGTACGACGAGATCATCAGCTGCCTGCCCTCCGAAGAGGAGGAGGACGTGGCCGCCGACATCTTCAAGTACGACATTCCCGCCATGCCCGTGGTGGACGAGCACGGCACCCTGCTCGGCATCGTCACCACCGACGACGCCTGGGATGCCATCGAGGACGACGTGGCCAGCGACAAGACGAAGATGAGCGCCCTGTCCATCGCCGGCATTACCGTGGCGGTGCTGCTGGGGCTGTTCCTGTACTCGATCATCCTCCTGCAACTGGCCGGCTCGCTGCATATCGGCGGCCTGCACTACTAGGCAAGGGAGGCGATATCCGTGAATGCGAAGAAGCGCGAGATGACCAGCGCTGCGGCAGCCCCGTCCCTCACCGGCAGC
>OFGX01001683.1_pt1 | contig 12747 bp, 10 predicted proteins | sample 1521831 | NCBI WGS metagenome assembly OFGX01 (sample SAMEA3504080, study PRJEB24116) | mouse gut metagenome | biome: mouse gut; feature: mouse-associated habitat; material: faeces | place: Denmark | collected 2011
TTACCCGGCTTCACAATGCCGTCCTTTGCAATTCTCTCTTCCAGAAAATTCATCTGTCGTACCTCCTGTGTAGGTTCACAGGATAACTCCTTTCCAAACAATAAGACTTCCGATTCGGGTCCGCTCCCTTCCATATGATCTGCGGAGCCCTCCGAAATCCCCGGTTTTAATATCCAAGCCGTTCCAGCGCCGCCTGCGCTTTCACATTCCCCTGTTCGGCAGCCTTCTCATACCATTCCGCCGCCTCGTCTATATCCTGTTCCACGCCTCTGCCGGTTTCATAGCATAACCCCAGATTATATTGGGCGGTTTCCGACCCCTGTACGGCAGCATAGGAAAACCACATCGCCGCCCTGATATCATCCTGCTCCGCACCGACTCCCGTAATATAGGCAATACCCAGATTCAGCTGCGCCTGCATATGTCCCTGTGCGGCCGCCTGGGAATACCATTTTACGGCCTGGACCGGATCCCTTTCTACGCCGTCTCCTTTTTTGTACATAACACCCAGATTGTTCTGTGCGTCGGCATGCCCCTGGATTGCCGCTTTCTCATACCATTCGGCAGCCCGGGCGCTGTCCGCGTCCACCCCTTCTCCGTTTTTGTAGAGAAAACCCATATTATACTGGGCTTCGGCGTAATCCTGTGCTGCCGCCTTCTCAAACCATTTCCTGGCGGCGTCATAATCCTGCTCTATGCCTTTCCCTTTTTTATAGCAGCAGGCCAGATTGTACTGGGCTTCCACATGCCCCTGTTCGGCGGCTTTCTGATACCACTTCACGGCCTCTTCATCGTCCTGCTCCACGCATCTCCCAAAATTGTAAGCCAGCGCTGTCTCATACTGCGCATCTGCATTGCCCTGCTCAGCTGCTTTCCTGAACCATTCCTGCCCCCTGGCCACATCCTGTGCCACGCCTTTCCCGACGCTGAAGCAGCATCCTATTTCGTACTGTGCATTCGCATTGCCCTGCCCTGCCGCCTTCTCGTACCACATTGCGGCCCGGGTGCTGTCCTGCTTCACCCCTGTGCCCTGATCATAGCATAACCCCATGGCATACTCTGCGTCGGTATCCCCCTGCTTTGCAGCCTTTTCATACCATTCGACGGCCCTGCGTTCATCCCGCTCCACACCTCTTCCGTTCTCATAGCAGATTCCCAGCTGGTACTGGGCATCGGCAACGTTCTGTTCCGCCGACTTTTGGAACCACGTAAACGCCTTCTCGTAGTCCTGCTCCACACCGTCTCCATAGTAATAGCAAATGGCCAGGTTATACTGGGCAGTACGGTTGCCCTTCTCCGCCGACTGGGTATAAAACGCAATCGCCCGGTCCCAATCCTGCTCAACCCCTTTTCCTTCTTCATAACACACGCCCAGATGATTCAGCGCAAGAAGATCCCCCTGCTCAGCGGCCTTCCGAAACCATTCCACCGCCTTCCCAAAATCCTGCGCAATGCCCTGTCCTTCATAATAACAGCTTCCCAGACTATACTGGGCATCGGAAAACCCCTGCTCAGCAGACTTAGTAAACCATTCCACTGCCTTCTTATAATCCTTCTCCAGGCCGCCGTATCCATGCTTATAAAAAATTCCCAGGTTATTCTGGGACCATTCGTGTCCCTGCTCCGCCGCTTTCCTGTAAAGCTCAGCGGCCTTCACCTGATTGCGCTCTACGCCCTGCCCGTAGTCATAACAGACTCCCAGATTATGCTGTGCATCTGCATCACCGCCCTCTGCCGCCTTCGTGTACCAGTATGCCGCCTTCTCCTCACTGGGTCCCACGCCCTTTCCCTGTTTCCAGCACCAGCCCAGACTGCGCTGCGCCGCGGCGTTTCCCTGCGCGGCCGCCTTCTCATACCACTCCACGGCTCTGGCATAATCTTTTTTCACAAACCATCCATACTGATAACAATCTCCCAATACGGCCTGGGCATCGGCTCCCGCCTCTGCCTCGGCATGGCATTTTTTCAGTTGGAAGTCACTTTCCAAAATGCTCTCCCTGCTAAAGTACTTTCTATCGTCAGACTCCGGACTCCAAATACTCATTTTCTCTTTGCACCTTCGTTTTCCTTATATTTTATATGTTCCTATTCGAAAAAACGGCTGCCATCTCCTTTGCGGCACTGCCGGGTAATACCCCCGGGAAATCGGCATTTACAAGCTCTTCAGGAAACCGCTCCTGCCATCAGCAGCTGCTCCACAATTTCCGTATATCCGGCCTCGGATGCATAGTACAAAGCACTGTGCTGCTCATTGTCCACACTGTTCACTTCTGCACCCATTTCAATGAGCATGGCTGTAAAATCGTTTTTGCCGCTTCTGGCTGCCAGTATCAGCGGGGTCTGTCCGTCCGAAGCTTTCAGATTCATGGATGCGCCGGCAGCAAGCAGGGCCTTCCCAATAAAAAGATCGCCTGCGTCCGCAGCAATATGTAAGGGTCCCACACCGTCTGCATCGGCGCAGTCAGGCCGGGCGCCGGCAGCCAGAAGCAGTTCCGCGATCATCAGATTGGCTCTGCGGACAGCCAGGATCAGCGGAACTTCTCCCTCATCGTTGGGTTTATTCACACTTGACGGGTCTTTTTCCAGCAGAACCTTCACCACCTCACTCTGCTCATTCCAGCAGGCGTGGTGAAGCGTGGTATTTCCGTAAGCATCCGCATGGGCTTTTGCCTGGGACAGCGCGCCCACCAGCTCCCGCAGTCCGGCCGATGTGGCATAATCCACGGCCATGCGGCTGTCATTGTCCCTGATGGTGATATCCGTCTCCGGAAGCGCAATCAGCTTCAGGGCAGTGTCGCTTTTTCCGTTCTCCGCCAGCACCATCAGGGGTGTCACCCCATTGTTGTCGGTACAGTTCACATCGGCCCCCGCGTCCAGCAGCAGAGAAATAATCTGGAAATTTCCCTTCTCCGCGGCATAGTGCAGCGGCATCCGGCTTTTCTGATTTCCCAGACAGGCATCCGCGCCATTGTCCAGCAGCAGTTTCACCAGATCCCTGGAACCTTTCGCACAGGCATAAATCAGAGGAGTATTGCCGGATTCATCCCTCTTATTCACATCCACGCCGCCCCGCTTTAAAAAGGTCTGGACGACCCCTTTCTGATTATTCCTGCATGCCTGCAGCAGCAAATTGTCCAATTGCATAATTTCTCTCCTTCTGTCCTGTCTGCCATCGTTGGTCTCCTCCGTGCCCCCTGCCATGCAAAGCGAAAATGGGATTTAGCGCTGCAGGCTCTCCTCCTGCAGTCTGTCAAATTCTGCCAGACACTCATCCACCGTGGCGCCGTTCAGCAGATTCCTCACAATGATACATGTGTTTCCCCACTGTTCCACTTTCATTCCCGCATTGGATCCCAGTACATATACATTTTCCCTGATTCTGTCGTTCAGGGGCTTTAACGCAGGAATACAGTCCACCTCCACATTCCTGGAGGGCGAAATCACTTTGTTTGTCTCGGTATAGATCTGCAGGCACTCATCCGAAAGAATCTCATCCAGAACATCCAGCGCATCCTCCAGATGCTCCGCGTTGGCGCCAACGCCGTACCCGGTCATGGAAACCACCGGCATCTGTCCCATACTGCTGGGAAATCCGATGACCTGCAGTTCAAAATCTGTTTTTCCATAGGCAGTCTCCGTGTTTGCAGCTCCCCAGTAAGCCATCACTATGGGCGTCCTGCCGGCCAGGAAATCCGGTCCCTCACCATCGATGGCCTCGCTGACAAGCGCGGTTTCGGCATCAATATAGCCATGGTCCATCAGTTCTTTCAGAAATTCAAATCCCGGGCGCAGATAATCACTGTATTTTTTCTCTCCCCGGTTCAGTGCCTCTATCTCTGCCTCCGTATTTCCTCCGTTATATAAATCCGCATACCCCAGGGCAAATACAAAATTCTCCAGCCACCACCGGTTGGCGCCGATAGGTGTTTCAATCCCGTTTTCCCGGAATACCCTGCAGCACTCCAGCAGGTCTTCCGGTGTCTCCGGCAGTTTCAGGCCATACTTGTCAAACAGATCTTTATTGACAAACAAACCGTGGGCTACGACTTCCTGGGGAATTGCCACCAGTTTTCCGTCCACCGTGTTGGCAGTGTGAACCACATCCCTTAAATTTTTTGCGCTTTCCAGCCCTGACAAATCTGCCAGCAGCCCTTCCGCCCCCAGCATCTGGATGGTATCGGGATTTAACAGATACAAATCGTCCATGTTATTCCGTACTCTGTCAATTGTCACCTCGTCATAGGTCTTCTCCTGATGATTTTCTGCGGTATAAGTTCTATAATCCACCGTCAGGCCCAGTTTCTCCTCTGCCCGGCTCACCGTCAGGTCAAATGCGCTTCTGGCCAGATTATCGGCATCCGGTTTTGACTTCTCCATTGGGCCAAACAGATTCACCACTTTTTCCAGGTTATCTTCATATACAATCAGTGTGGCATCGTCCTCCGTCTTTTTCCCGCAGGCTGCCAGATTCAGCGCCGCCATCCCTGCCAGGCATATGATTATCAGTTTCCTGAAAATTACTTTTTTACTTCCTGTCATCTTACATTCCTTCCCCTGACACATATTTGCTTATCACTTGCTTCAGCAGATTCACATCAATGGGTTTTGACAAATGGACATTCATCCCTGCAGCCAGGGCTTCCTTCTCGTCTTCCGCGAAGGCATTCGCCGTCATGGCTATGATGGGGATCTTGGCCGCATCCCTGCGCTGCAATGCCCGGATAGCCCTGGTTGCGTCATAACCGTTCATCACCGGCATCTGGACATCCATCAAAATCGCGTCAAACTCACCTTCCCCGGCCTCTGCAAATCGTTCCACGGCCAGTTTTCCGTTTTCCACGATCTCGCACGCAACTCCTTCCATCATCAGAATCTCCCTCAGAATTTCCGCATTGATCTCATTGTCTTCTGCCGCCAGGAAATGCAGTCCCTTCAGCAGGCTCTCCTCTGTCCTGTCCGGTTTATTTTTGTCTTTTTGTTCTTTCTCCATTTCCGCAATCTTTTCTTTGAATGCAGAAACAAAAAACGGTTTTGGAAGTATCTCTGCATTTTTCAGGCATGCCGCAGCCTCCAGCCCCTCCGCGTCAGAAGCTGCCAGGAACAGAATCCGCGTCCTGCACTGCATCATCTCCTGTATCTTTTTGGCTGTATCTATATTGACCGTCCCCTGCAAATCCCAGTCAAGCAGGACCACCTGGTACTCTTTTCCTGCCTCTGCCCCCTGCTGCACCAGAAGCAGGGCCTCCTCCGCATCCTCTGCAGTATCCACTGTCACATCATTGTCTGACAGCAGCATTTTAATATCCCTGCAAAGTTCCGCCTTATTCTCCACTGCCAGAATCCGGGAAATACCATGCTCCTCCCAGAACTGTTTATCTACCTGGCTCTCCGGAATGCGGAATTCCAGTTCCACCCTGAAAAGGCTCCCTTTGTCCACCTGGCTGGTAACATCTATGGTTCCTCCCATAAGTTCTATGATATTCTTCGTAATTGCCATGCCCAGTCCTGTTCCCTGGACTTTGTTTGTGGTACTGTTCTCCGCTCTGGTGAAGGCATCAAAAATAACTTTCAGATATTCCTGCGTCATTCCGTAGCCATCATCTTCCACCTCAATCCTGATATGCTCATACTGGGCGGAGCGCTGCTTCAGCCCGATAATCCGAAACCAGATATTTCCTCCCTCAGGGGTATATTTCACCGCATTGGAAAGCAGATTGATCAGGATCTGGTTGATTCTGGTCTCATCCCCCAGAAGGCATTCATGCCGGATTCCCGTCACATCCACATGAAACCTCTGATTCTTTGCCTTTACCATGGGCCGGATTATGGCATCCACCGCGGAAACCAGGTCGCTTAAGGTAAATTCTCCCACCGCCAGAACAACTTTCCCGCTCTCAATCTTGGAAATGTCCAGGACATCATTGATCAGGTGAAGCAGATGCTGTCCGGACGCTATAATTTTTTTCGTGTATTCGCGCACCTTTTCCGGGTTTTCCGCATCCCTTGTCAGCAGACCCGCAAACCCCAGAACCGCGTTCATGGGAGTGCGGATATCATGGGACATGTTGGAGAGAAACATTGTCTTGGAATTACTTGCAATCTGTGCCGCCAGCAGCGCTTCCGCCAGCTGCGCATTGTGCTGCTCCCTTTCTGCCTCCTGCTCCTTCCGGATCTTGTTCTGCTGTCTCTGGTTTAAATAATATAAGAGACAGCACAGGAAAAAGGCAACCAGCATCACAAGAACCACTATAAATATATTCTGGTTTACCGTCCTTCCTTCCTGCTGGATGGCCTCTATGGGCACATAGCCGATCAGGTAGATGGCGCCATCGTTCACGGCCCACATATAATTCAGGGCGTTTTCCCCCCGGATATCGTGGTAAAACAGAATATCCTTCCCTTCGCCCACACACCGGGCCACCTCTGCCTGTATCCCGGGTTCCAGAATATTATTTGCCCGGTAAAAGTCCTGCAGATTCAGGTGCCCGGCATTGCGCTCTCCCATACCTTTGGGTTTCAGCACAAGTCTCTCGCTCTTTGCATCCATGATATAGAGTTTTGCATGTCCGTTATAAAACCCGTTGGGAAGGGATTTTTCAAAGGAATCATACACATATTCCACATATAATGTGCCGATTTCCTGTCCTTCGCTCACCACAGGACATTTCATGGAATACGCCCACGTTCCCATGTAATTCAGATAAGACTGGGAAATCGGCAGCCCTCCCACTGTCCTTCCCAGAGAAAAATCCAGCTCGTCTTCCGAAAATACTTCTCCTGAGTTGGAAATGCCTTCTGTCTCCCCTGCCCTGATCAGCGACATTTTTACCATTGTCTGGTTCTTATCATATGAAAGGATAAACTGTTCCGGATCCTCTATCACGGCGATTTCCCGGGCCACCATCTGCTGAAATTCCGCTTCTTTTGTCAGAATGGCCTCTATCGTTCCCTTCATAAGGTCCAGGCTCTCGCTGAGATTCTGGACAGCAGACGCGGACATTTCCTTCGTGATTTTAGCTGATACAGAAAATACAATAACTGCGAGAACGCAAAAAACCAATATAATAGAAAAAAGCAGGGACCCGCTTTTGTCTCTCCCGCTTCTGACTTGTTTTGTTTTCATTGTAATACCCCCTGCACACATTACCAGTCAGATTACCTATTTTATTATACTAAAAAACGCGCTTTTTTTCAATGCTTAAAGCCTGGCCATTTTAAAAACATATGACCGGGGTCTTTCTCTTTTCCCGACAATTACAAAAAACGGAAACTATGTAATATTATTCTTATTCTATATTTCTTTCTGCATATGGGGGAGAACGCCTGGCAGGATTGCCCTGTTCGAGAAAGGACAGAACATAGAGACCGAAAATCAAAAAGATACTTTCCTGCAGGCAGCACCGGTAAAAACATCAAAAAATTCCCACAGAGAAAATCATCGGCAGAGGCCATTGATTCCTGCGGGAATTTTTTCAAGACAATTGAAACCTGCAAAACGTGAATTCTATTGCTCCTGACAACAGAAACCCTGCAAAACATGGATTCTATTGTCTATACGATACTGCCCTGCTGGTGCAGATACTTTTCTTTTGTGGCAAGTCCTCCCCTGATGTGGCGCTCCGACTTGTTTACATCCAGCACCTTCCTGGCCTCCGCCGCCAGGGCCGGATTAACCTGGGCAAGACGTTCTGTCACGTCTTTATGTACCGTGCTCTTGCTGACCCCGAAAGCTTTGGCTGTCTGCCGTACAGTGGCATTGCTGTCGATGATATAGTTGGCGATGCTGACGGCACGCTCTTCAATATAATCCTTCAAAGGAATACCCCCGTGGGATATTTTTTACTATTGTATAAAGGATTTTGCAGGAGTATGACTAATGCGGGGCTTCCGCATCGTTAGGATTGAAAATGCTCTGCCATCCAGAACTCATCCACATATTGTCCATCCACATACAACTGCAGCCGGATAATACCATTCTCCTTAGATGCCATCATCCGGATCTCTTCTCCTGTCTGTGTCACAACCTGATATCCGTCCCTCTCTGCCGGGAACACCTCGCCTTCATAACTTTGTCCATTCTCCAGATATATCCGGATATTTCCGATGGCGGTTTCTCCCTCTTCCTGTGATGAAAATATGCTCAGACTCAAAGAAGACCGTCCCGTGCCGTCATATTTCCCCGCCAGTTCATCATAGTCTTCTATTGATTCCGATTCTGCCATACTTCCACCGGCGCCCAAATCAGAGCCGCTTTCTGCCGCCCCGGGATGACGCAGCATTATACTGCAGACTTGGTTGTATTTATTGACCTCAAAAGAAAGTAAGTATGCCGGATAATGATATGTCATAAAGTATCCGGTATCCAGCCATTCATCTACATAGTCCTGTCCAAATAAATCAATGATTGTCTGACTTTCAGTCACCCCATCTTGGTTTGCTTTCAGAAATTCCCCATTTATGCTGCATCCTTCAGCATTATAAATCATAATTCTATCCACTGTTTCATCATTGCTCAAATAAAATCCAATATCATCATACCAAATATAGCTATTGCCATCAGTATCATACCCTCCTCCAAAGTAGGCATCGACAATCTCAGCCGCACTGAGTTCCAGCAATTCCTCGGCAGGAATACCCCCGTAGCAGAATCCTTCACTCATGGCATTGTTATAAGAATCCAGGCCATTCGACAGCGCAGTGATACTATAACTGTCCATGATATCTTTAAAGATGGGGACATACTTGTCAGATAGACTTTCAAGTGTTGCACAGTTGATAACATAAAAATGATTGTCATGGATATAGCTGTATATGATAACAAAAAATCTTCCCGAAAAAGAACTTTCCGTATCTGTAAGATCAAATGCGACGCACTGCTCTCTTGCCGGCACACCATCAATCATGACATCTGTAAGGCCATATATTACTGTATTTTCATATCCGATTTGACCATAAAGCTGCAGAAGTTCATCTTCCGTGCAAGTCATCATGAATTCGGCGGTCGCGTCATATGCTTCCCTTGTGACAGACATATTCGCGCTGAATCCCTCTTCTTCAGGAGCAACCACTTCGTCTTTGAACAAATATTTTTCGCGATTCTCCAAATCTCCTAATGACCAGTCATTCGGAAAACGAAATGAAATGCCTTCCTTTGAATTGGAGTAATTCTGCCATGTACCATTCTGCTCCCCAGTCATGCCTGAACCCACTTCAGAATCTGACAGTGATATATCAGATGAAGTCTCCGGCGGCACATTTTGCAGTGAATCTGTCTGCGTATCACCAGATTCAATTTCATTCAGCCTCAGTGATACCCGGCTGACGACTTCCATAAAGTACAAAACATCTTCTTCGGATAATTTGGATGTGTCAATATTCTTCACATCATTGGAAACATCTGCCCATTCACTCATCAGCTCCATGAATTCCGACTCCGGATATGTACCAAATTCCGGGTTCCTGCCATATTTTTCCACAAAGTCAATAATGCATCCGCAAGCGATTCATACCGTTCCAAAGTCTTCTTAAATCCGTGGTCAGTACATCCTGTGCAGGCCGACACCACAAATGCCAGAATTATGATAATACCGGCAATATGAATCTTGTGTTTTCTTCTCATTTTCATTTTCTCCTATCCGCATACTTCAACTGCCGTTTCACTTTATTTATCATCACAGATAAATCCAAACCTTTATTTCTACATACCGTTATTTCTCTTTTTTGCTATAGGCGCTCTGACTGTGATAATGATAAGAAAAACGGAATCACCCGGCTTTCCCAATCAGAACCCTTTTTCCGCAGAATGCAAAGCCATACTTTCTGATTCGCTCTGAAGAAATCCCCCTTGCCTGCAATAGAGCTTCGTACTGTTTCTTCTCAATCTGATTCAGCGCTTCCTGCACCGTATCAGCCAGTGTCTCCTCTTCGTCCGGGTCCAGCACTTTAAATTCTATAATAATTGCATCTCTTCCGCAATTATCGTTGCTTCAATTCAAGACGAATTTGCTTTCCTAAAGCATTCGTTGCTATTAATACAACTCGTCCAAATTCAGAAACTTCATATTCGTCGTCAATCCATGATGCCAATTCACAAAGCAAAAGTGGATGTGTATTGGATATTCCATCTGCAAGAATCATATCAAGCGCTACTTTTATGTTTGCCAGATATGCCTCTAAAGGCAATCGATTCATTGCTTCTTGCAATGTCGTTTTAATTATTGTTTCTGCAAGAAACTGAGCCAAACATCTCCACTCTATTTTGTAATTATCGCGAATATCCCTTATAAGATCTACTTCAAAATTCATAAAACGATGTTGATTAGGCATCGGATTCTTTCCTATAAGAACATAGTAGGAAAGCATTCCTATACTATAAACATCAACTGCTGTATTTCTTGTTAGATTCTCATCTTCTTCTACTTGTTCTGGTGCCTTAAATCCTTGGGACATTGCACCTAATGCTACCATCAATTCAGTCGCCCCTTTATGCCATGACAAATCAAAGTCCAAAATCACAACCTTGAGTGGGGCAAAGTCATCTTCATAATAAAAATTTTCCAACCCTTGACATTCCAGCTCCTACAATAAAAATAAAACTATGTGGGTTTTCTCTAATCTTTCGCATCAAACGCATTAAATTTTCATCTTTTGTATTATACATTTCATATGATTTCTACAATAATTATAAACATCATTATAATCATCTACCGTATTATTGTATTCTCTAATGATTTCACATTTTCCAAGATTAATTCTATCTATAGCATCTTGCGTATTCAAATTTACAATTCCTCCTCTACATATGTTAATGCTCCTGCATTATGCACAATACCTTTAAATGATTTATGGTGTTAGTCAGTAAATGGGGCAATAACCATATTTGTCCCATAAGAAGACCAGTATTTATGCAGATCGTCTACCAACCAAATGTTAACTAATACCTAATTTATTTATTATAATTCCCCTTCATTCCAACTATAACTATTTGTATCAAACATTTGGTATAAACTTTTCACTCACCAGTCACCCATTTCCACAAATATATATTCTGCATTCTTCAGCATTCAAGTTTGTATGAACAATACTTTACAATTTCTGACTATTTATGGTTAATCCGATCACTTCACAGCCAAGATTTTTTACAACATGAATCGATTTGGGAGAAAAAACAACTGTCAAAAAGGACATACTTTGCAGGAATATCAAAAAATCAAGAAAATGCTTTTAAAAAGTCATTTTCCTGATTCCTAACTATAACCAAATACCTACGCTCCTTTTACACCATCTGAAGCCCTGCCAGCAACTCCACTTCTGCAATATCAAGCCCTGAATATTTCGCAACCTTATCAATCGACAATTCACCATCCTTCAACATTCTTAGTGCTGTCTCCTTTTTAGCTTCATCTTTCCCTTTATTCAAAATCTTTCTTGCTTCTGTCTCAAGTAACGCTCCGCTCATCATTCCACCTATCCCTTTCTGCACGTTCTCATACTTCTGTGCGATTTCTCTGACCACATCCCCGGAAAGTTCTATAATTGTACGTTTGTCAAACGCCCCAATAATCCCTTCCTGTTCTAGTTCATCAAGCCTTTCCAAAATATCCTGATACTCTGCTTTCAGTTTTGCCAATTTCTGCTCATTACTATTATACACCTGAAAGTTCTTTTCATGTGAAAAAATATAAAATGGAATTAACAGTAACAGCCCTTTTGAAAAAATATCTTCCAGAGAATATTCCTGTACTTTCATAATCGGCACATCATACTCTACGCTTCCGCCAGGCGTTTTTATCACATACCTCATTTTATCAGGTGTCTTTTTATAATTCCTCAGATATAACACCGCCGTATTAGGAAATGTCACTGTCAATGTTTCATGAACGATTTCCCCCTCATCCAATGCTATCTGGGCATCATACTCAAACAGCCGAATTGTCATCCGACCATCCGGCAGACTGCTCTCACATTCCAGATGATATTTCTTCTTTTTCTTTCCATATATTATGAAATTAGTATCCGTTATTCTTTCATGGTCGGCTGCATCCTGTTGATCCATAAAATGCTCATTGGGATGAAACTCTATTATCTCATTCCCTGTATAGTCTTCCTTAAAAATCTCATTGATTACCGGAATAATCATCTGCCGGCAGTCATTTAAGATTGTCCGAAATGCCCCATCATATATATTTCCCATATACAATCCTCCGTATTTCTTATTTACATCATATCATTTTCATACTGTATACACAACTACATTTAAAATATAATATGAAATTTTACTTCTACAGGAACATTGCCGACAGTACCAGCAATATCCCTAAACGCGTAATAGGAGTTTTAACTTCCAAACTTTCAAATCTCCTATCCTTAATTTATTACCTCAGATTATCTGCGATATAATTACAGACCTACTTCACTTATAGATATGGCTTATCCTATTCGTTATCCCCCGTTTCCTATCCATAATCTGAATAGACCAGAAACATGTTTCACAGAAATTTTGTCATCTTGTGCAAAAAATTGTTCATAAACAACTAATAACTGCGAACAAATTAAAGTCGTTTATTTTAAATTAACGGATAATAAACACTTTATTCGACACTATACATCATAAAATAACGTGTTTATTATTTCAAAAACCGCTCCAATTCTATCTCGGCAGACTATTTTCGACACAAACCGCCCCATACCCCGCGTATGTCAAGTTAATGTCACAAACTTTTTTCACTTTTTTTGAGTGAAAATCGC
>OFGX01001685.1_pt1 | contig 12738 bp, 12 predicted proteins | sample 1521831 | NCBI WGS metagenome assembly OFGX01 (sample SAMEA3504080, study PRJEB24116) | mouse gut metagenome | biome: mouse gut; feature: mouse-associated habitat; material: faeces | place: Denmark | collected 2011
GGCTTCCTGAATGTTACGATACTCTCCTGTCCCGTCGCGTGCCACGACTAATGTGTCTTTGCGTTGCTGTTGTTGTGCATAAACAGATGTTGCTCCCACACCCAGTAGAAGCAAACACATCATTCCTTTAAAAATAGTCCTTTTCATTGTCGGAAATTACTTTTGTAAACGTTCGTATTCCAAGCTAGCCATAATAAAAGGTCCTACGGCTTTAGGATCGTTATTGCGGATAGTTTCATTAATATAATAGTCATAATCGCCGGAACGATATACCTTTCCTCCCAATCCTGCCACTGCACAAGCCTTGGTGATGGTTACCAATCCGTTCTTGTCCACTTCGATAAAATTATCCAGGAATCCTTTGTAGCCTTTCAATGCCACATCCAGATAAGACTTCTCAATATATCCCAAACGAACCGCCTTAAAGAGCGAATAAATGAACATAGCAGAACAAGAAGATTCAACGTAATTTCCCTTATCACCACTCCGGTCCATCACCTGATACCATCCTCCGGTCTTCGGGTCCTGAAGTTTCTTCACCTGCGCAGCTACATTATTCAATATATCAAGCAAAGAATCTCTTCCGGCTTCATGCTGCGGAATAAATTCGAGCACATCCACCAATGCCATCGCATACCATCCCATTGCACGTCCCCATGTATGTTTCGACTGTCCGGTCACCTGATCCGCCCAACGTTCGGTGCGGCTTACATCACACGCATGACGATAAAGACCATTTTTAGGATCGTATGTATGACGGGCACAAGTGACAAACTGGTTGATTACATCTGCATAGTCCTGCGGAAGATTATTGCGGAATGCATATTCTGCATAAAAAGGAGCTCCCATGTAAAGTCCGTCCAGCCACATCTGATCCGGATAACGGTATTTATGCCAGAATCCGCCCGCCTGGTTTTTGGGAAAATCCCGGATAACCGACAGGATAAAATCCAGGGCTTTCCGGTAGCGCCCATCCCCCGTCCTGTCCAGAAGCGGGTACAGCAGGATTCCCGGCTGCATATCGTCCAGCTGGGTCTTGTCGCATTCCCTTATGACGCCGTCCTCGCCGATGCAGGAATCCACCCAGTCCTTTACATACTGAAAATACCTTCCGTCCCTGCACGCCTCATAAGTCTTGTAGACCCCTGACAGGAATACGCCCTGGTGATAATGGAAATGCCCTTCCGGCGGCAAATCCTCTGCCTTAAATTTCCGCATCATGGTCTCCACGGATGCCTTCGCATAGTATAGCGGTCTCTTTTCCTCACTCATTGTTTCTCCTTTCCGTCGTATCTGCGGCCGGTTTTTTCCATTGTGCTCCGCCCTGCAGGGATGCTGCTTTCTTTTCACCTACTCCCAGAGCGGCTCAAAGCTGATATTCAGGTCCACATCGCCCTGAATTCCCTGGACGCTGCCTTTCTGGGAATACTGCCATATCTTATGGTCATAGGGATAGTAAAACACATCACTATAGGCCGCAAACCATTTATCATAATTTTCCAGGTTTCCAATCTCCAGCATCATGACACCCATTTCCGTATTATGGTATATCATGGGACGGTATCCCGCATTTTCGATAACCTGACAGAAAATCTCTGTCAGCAAAGTGCGTTCCTCCACCGTAAGGGCATTCATCCGCCCATCCGAATCCGACACCCTCTCCACGTCAAAGACCACAGGACAGTCGATCTGATAGGGAGCGATTTTTTCCAGCACAAAATCAGCCTCCTCCCTGACTTCCTCCTCGTTGATGGCCTGGCTGTAGAAATACACGCCCACCTTGATGCCCGCCGTGGCTGCGCCCTTGATATTGTCCTCGAAATACTCGTCTTCCACCAGTTTTCCGGTGCCGTAGCCTCTGTAGCCCACCCGGATAAAGGCAAACTGGACGCCGCTGGCTGCAACCGCATTCCAGTCTATATCCTCCTGCCAGCTTGACACGTCGATTCCGTTTCCAATAGCAGTGGTACTGTCCTTGGCCTGTATACGGATGTCAGCCCCCATGAAAAGACATGCCGCACAGGTCAATGCCGCCGTCTTCATCAGTACCTTCCGAAGTCCTCTCTGCTGTATCATTCACTCTTCCTCCTAATCCCAGAAACTGTTCCTCAAGAACTGCCAGAAAATACTCCGCAGTTCCTTATCTCCATCTTCAGCAGTCAGCCCGCCCTTTTCTGCCGGACTTTGCCGTCACAAAGAATGGTACCGGAAATGTTCTCCCTTGTCAATTCTTTTTCTTTTCCTGCCGCCCTGGAAATAACAGTCAATCCGGAACACCTCACCCCCTTAATTTTAAAGGAAGAAGTTGAATCTGTGACACTTCTGTTACTCATCCGTTACAGTACAGAAACCGGAGCTGGATTGCATTTCTTTCTGTGTATGTTCGTCAAATTGATAATAGGAACCTGGGATTGCTTTCGCAGCAGTTCACAGACGGCAAAGCCATCAATTTTAGGGAGCATCACATCTAGCAGTACCAAATCAAACTGTGCGGTGGAAAATACGGAAAGGGCCTCCACTCCGTCATTCGCTAAAACAATGTCATAGCCCACCTCCTGCAGAAAGTTCTTTAATAATTCCTGAATATCCAAATCATCCTCGACAACTAAAATTCTTTGCATAAGGCCACCTCCGAAAAGAGCATATCATAGAATTTTGTGATTAGTGTGTAGTTTTCAAATTTCCTGCTGATTATACCTCTGCGCGAGCCATTCTGCAATCTTGTCAACTGAAATGAAATACTGCTAAAATATAAAATTGTACCTCGTTCTCATAGTTCGCCCCGAAATGTAAAAGTGTGGTCTCGGAAACTCCCAACGGTCCAAAGACAGTAAACGTCGGCGCTCCTTTCCTGGTTTCTGTATCGGGGAATGTTGATGGCTGCATGAAGAAACCTTGATATTCTTCCTGCTGAGTCTCTGGAAACCTATTGGGGACGCTGCTGTTCTGGATTCTTGGTTAAGCCATAGCGGATGCTCTGAAAAACAATCATAAATAGCCGGAATAACGGTGCGCTCGAAAGAAAAAGATTCTTGAAATCTCCAGACATTGAGAGTATACTGATAACGGTAGCCAAGGGGCAGAATGACAAAGCCGCGGCAGGACAAGGACATCGGGCCCGGCTTTCAATAGCCGGCCGAGCAACTCGGCGACATGGCGCCAGCCGTATACATTTACCGGTGCAGTACGGTAAATTCTGGCGTTGTGTAGTATAGCGAAGCATAGAAAGGTGTTGACGAAATTATGATAATAGATATGTTTGGACAGACCAGGCTGAAGATGAACCTCCACCTCCACACAACCGATTCCGACGGCGGCAAGAGTCCGGAAGAAGCGGCAGCCATATACAGGGCGGCGGGTTATGACATCATTGCCATTACGGATCACTGGAAGTACACCGCCAGCGGGGAGATTGGGGGCTTAAGAATCCTTTCCGGCGCAGAATACAATATCGGCGGGCAGAACGGCGCGGACGGCGTGTTCCATATCCTGGCGCTGGGCTGCGGGCGGGAACCGGCCATCGGGCGGGATTTCCAGGCGCAGGCCATCATCGATGAAATCAGGCGGTGCCAGGGTCTGCCGGTGCTGGCTCACCCGGCCTGGTCTCTGAACAGGGTGGAGCAGCTGGACGGGCTGGAGGGGATAGAAGCAACGGAAATCTACAATTCGGTATCGGACGCAGGAGAGTCCTCCCGCCCTTATTCCGGGGAGTTCGTGGACTGCGCGGCCTGTAAGGGGCTGCAGTATCCGCTGATTGCGGATGACGATACCCATATGTATGACGGGAGTGACGAAACGCTTTCTTACATCATGCTTGCCTGCGGGCCGGAGGCTTCCGATGGGGAGATTCTGGATGCCATCCGAAGAAAGGCGTTCTATGCTTCCCAGGGGCCCGAAGTCCACATTTTCCGGGAGGGGAACCAGATTACCGTTAAATGTTCACCGGTTTCCCGGATATCCTTCTTTTCCAATTCCATCTGGGCAAGAGGACGATGTGTCCGCGGGAGCGGCCTGACGGAAGCGGTCTGTACGGTGGCGCCTTTCGAGACCTTCATCCGCGCCGAAGTGACCGCGCCGGACGGAAAGAAGGCATGGACGAATATGATTGATTTGAGGAAATAGAAGAGGGCGGAAAGGAAGTTCGGATAATAACACAATGACAAAAAGAGGGCTGCCGCAAGAGGGGGATTTCACCCAGTGCGACAGCCCTGTCTCGCTCATGCCCGCCAATCCCCAAGAATGAGTCCCCCAACCCCCAATCTCAAAATCCATTCCACTGAATATCGCCAGTTCGCAATCCCATGAGCCGAAACCTTTCATCTGTTGTAAGTGTAATTTCGAATCAGGTTGTGTTACCATATTATCAGCAAACGCTGAAAATCATTATCACATCGCACTGTCAGCGTAACTGCTGCCGGTGACGCCGTCTCAGGCGGTTTGTCCGCTCATCCGTGTGCCAACGATGCGGGAAACGGCGCGCGCTCTGGCAGGGCAAAGATAAGGCATCCAAATGCATGACAACACAAAAAACAGGAGGAAAGGAACATATGGATCCCATTCTGAAAATCGATTCCCTGAAAAAATATTACGGAAAACCAGGAAGCCAGACCAAAGCCCTGGACGGCATCACATTCCAGGTGATGCCGGGCGAATTCCTGGGTATCATGGGCAGCAGCGGCTCCGGCAAGTCCACGCTGCTGAACTGCATCGCCACGGTCACCCGCCCGGACGCGGGCACCATGACCATGGGCCACAGGCAGGTACAGAAGCTGAAAGGGGCCAGCCTGGCAAAATACAGAGGACAGGAAATCGGCTATCTGTTCCAGAATTTCGAGCTGCTGGACAATCTCACAGGGGAGGAGAACATCCTTCTGCCCCTGTCCATCCACAATGTGCCGGAAGCGGAGGGCCGGAAGCGCCTGGAACAGCTGGCAGGCTACCTGGAAATCACGGATGTCTATGACAAGTTCCCCGCCCAGATGTCCGGCGGGCAGAGACAGCGTGTGGGGGCGGCCCGGGCATTGATCCTGAATCCGAAGATCGTCCTGGCGGATGAGCCTACCGGCGCCCTGGACTCCCGGAGCGCGAAAGCGCTGATGGAGAAGCTGGCGGGACTGAACCGGGAGAGACAGGCCACCATTTTGATGGTGACCCACGACTCCAATGCGGCCAGCTACTGCGGGCGAATCCTGTTCATTCAGGACGGGCGGATCTTCCATGAGCTGAGGCGGAATCTGCCGGAGGAGTCCAGACAGGCATTTTACCAGAGGATACTGAAAGTGACGGCCCAGCTGGGAGGAGGTAGTGAAAATGTTCTTTAAATTGGTGAGCAGAAACAGCAGAAGGAACCGAAAAGAGAACGGCCTGTTCTTTGCGTCCCTTCTGGTGACCATCGTGGCGTTTTACATTATCCTGGCGCTGCCAAGGCAGGACGTGATGCTTTTCCTGGCAAAGATGGAGAGCAACGCGGTGGATCGGCTTCTGGGGATGATTCCCCTGTTCTTCGGCGTGACGCTGTTCATCCTCTTTTTCCTGGTCTATTTTGCGCAGAAATACCAGATGGAGCGGCGCAGGCATGAATTCGGCGTCTACCTGATGCTGGGAATGCCCAGGCGGAAGCTGTTCGGCATGCTGCTGCTGGAGGATTTCGGGGGCAGCCTTCTGGCGCTGGCCATTGGTGTGCCTGTGGCCGTTCTGCTGTCAGAGCTGATCAGCCTGGTGACGGCCCGGTTCGTAGGGCTTGGCATCATCGGCCATTCATTCAGTTTCTCCCCCGGGGCGGTTCTGTGGACGGCGGTGGGATTTCTGCTGATCAAGCTGGCGGCATTCCTGATTCTCAGCGGCAGGGTTGTCAGGCAGGAAATCGGAAGCCTGCTGGTGGGGATGCCGGAGGGGATGAAAAAACAGCTGCCCGGACCGGTATATGGGCTGGCGCTTGCGCTGGGCACCGTCTGCCTTGGGTCGGCATACCGAATGGGAATCATCGGAATTTCATGGTATAGAGTCAAGGGGATGGGACTGACGCTGCTGCTTGGAGTGCTCGGAACCATGCTGTTCTTCTTCGGGCTTCGGGCGGGCTTAGGGGTCTTGGCCAGGCGGGGCGGGAAGGACAGGCAGCTCCATGTATTCAATTTCCGGCAGCTCCAGGAGAGCGTCATCCAGCGTTCCAACACTTTGGCCGTCAGCTCTCTGCTGATGCTGGCGGCCCTTTGCTTCTGCGGCGCGGGAGTGGGGATTGCCGGTTTCTATCAGGAGAACGGGCGGCATGTGCTGGACTACACCTTCGGAGAGGGAGGAAGAGAGGATATGGACCAGATTATGGAGTCCTTGAAAGAAAATAATCTGGACGGGTACTTTTCGGAACTGTTTGAGATAAGGCTGGGCAGAATCCGCTCCACAGAAAATGATTCCCCTTTTCAGATGGAGACAGTGCTGTCCGCCCTGGCAGAGAAAAAAGAGACCGATGACAGAAATTCGCTGATAGGGACGCTTGAATATGCCACCGAGCCAAGGCTGATTGCGCTGAGCGGTTATAACCATCTCCTGACCGTTGCCGGTTATCCGCCCCTTGAGCTTGCGGAGGGGGAAGCGGCCGTCTACCTGGATTCGGAAACGGTATATTCTCCGCTGATGGATCAGGTGCTGGAGGAGAGACCGGAGGTGATGTTGGCTGGCAGAAAGCTTATCCTGACGGGAAAGGCGCAGACTGTCAATTTTGTCACGGACCGCGCCGTGCGCCTGTCGTTTGCCCTGATTCTGCCCGATGACATGTTTGCAGAGTTCGCAAGAGAAGACAGCGATACCATTTATCTGAACGGCGTCCTGAACATGGAGCGCTTCCCTGGGGAGAGCCTGATGAATGCCATAGCACAGATGAACGAAAAACTAGATAAAATAGAACTGAATTACGAAAGTTTCTTGCAGAACATGGGAAGGCAGATTTTCTATATGGTGGCCGCCAGCTATCTCACGCTCTATCTGGCCATCGTCTTCCTGATCATCGCCAATACGGTCATCGGCGTGCAGTTCCTGATGGGGCAGCGCAAATCCGACAGAAGGTACAAGACCCTGATTCATCTGGGGGCTACCCAGGAAGTCCTGTGCCGCTCAGTTGGGAAGCAGATTAGCTGGTATTTCGGGATTCCAACCTTCGTTGCCATTGTCAGCAGCATTTTCGGTGTCCGGGCCCTGTTCACCGGTCTGCTGCCTGCCAGGGTGAGCGGCAGCGTAGGGGGGATGATGGGGGTTTCGGCGGCTATGATTTTGATTCTGGTTGTGATAGAATGGATTTATATCGCGGCCGTCAGACGCTCCAGCCGCAGATACCTTTTGACGCTGATGGTGCCTGAGCGGGAAGAGTAAAAAGGGCGGCTGGAAGCCCTATGCGGAGACATGGTGCTGGGTGGACAGATACGGAACTGGAAACAGTATCTGTCCATCCAGCGCCCATAGGGGTTACAGGCGCATGGCGGCTGGAAGCCCTATGCAGGGACATGGTGCTGGATGGACAGATACGGAACTGGAATAGAGGAAAGTTTATGAAACAGATTGCTATTGTGGAAGATGAGGAGATGATGCGGGAAGAGCTGGGGGACATGCTGCGCAAAGCGGGCTACAGAATCCTGGAAATCAGGGACTTTGCGGGCGTGGCCGGGCAGCTCCTGGCGCAGAGACCCGACCTGGTGCTGCTGGATCTGAACCTGCCTGGGGAGAGCGGCTTCCAAATCTGCCGCCACATCAAACAGAAGAGCGCTATCCCGATTTTGGTTCTCACATCCCGGGATCAGATGCGGGACGAACTGCAGGCCCTGGGACTGGGGGCGGATGAATTCCTGACCAAGCCCTGTAGAAAGGAGCGTCTGCTGGCTCGGATCGCAAATGTGCTGAAGCGCTATGAGGGCCGGAGAAATCTGCTGGAGGGGCCGGGATTTTTGCTGGATCAGCAGACCTATACACTTTATACCGATAACCAATCTGCGGTTCTTCCTCAGAACCAGGGCAAGATGCTGGAGGTGTTCCTGAAAAGCGGCGGGGAGATTGTGACCAAAGACAATCTGTGCCTGGCTCTTTGGGGAACCACGGAATTCATTGACGAAAATGCCCTGCAAGTGAATCTGACCAGGCTGAAGAAGACCATGAAGAACCTGATGATGCACCAGAAAATCATGCCCGTTCGCGGAATCGGGTACAGGCTTGTGGCAGAGGGCGATGAGGAGATGCCGTTGGAGAAAGGGTAAGCCGATAGAGCGAAAATGCCGCCGGAGAAAGGACAAGCCGATAGAGCGAAAATGCCGCCGGAGAAAGGGCAAGCCGATAGAGCGAAATGGCATTCGGAGGAGCAACAAGCCGCACAAAGTGGAACGGCATTTGGCAAAGAGATAAATTTGGAGAGGACAGAGATGCAATCAACAGAAAGACAGCCCGCTGAGAGTCGGCACGCACTTGGCAAAGAGGAAAGCCGGAAGGACAGAAAGAAAGGCCGCGGAAAGAAAAACGGAATCATGCATAATGGAAAACGTCTGATGCAATACATCCCCTGGTTCTGCCTGTGCCTGGGGATAGACGGCTTCGCGGTGCTGCTGCTCTGGATAGCCGATGTGAAAGCGTTCCAGGCCATGGCAGCCACCATAGTGCTGGCCACTGCCCTTATGTTCGCGGCAATCTGCGCCGTGGTTCTTTTTCTGGAACAGGGCAGAGCGAAAGCCTTTTGGGATTTCCTGGACACCCCGGACGAATATCACGAAAAATTCCTACAGAAGCAGCTAAGCGTTTCCCAGGCAGAGGAAATACATGGCCTGGCCCTTGTGCTGCGCGAAAAACAGGATGCCCTAAGCGCGCTGCAGACCAGGCTGGAGGAGTATGAGGAATATGTGGAGACCTGGGCCCACGAGACCAAGATGCCCCTTTCTCTGCTGGCCCTGCTTTTGGACAACCGCAGAGAAGAGCTGCCGGAACAGGTAGGATTCAAGCTGGACTACATCCAGAGCCGCCTACAGGAATCCATTGACCAGATGCTGTTCTACGCCCGGATAAAAGGCATGCGAAAAGACTATCTTTTTGAACACATCTCTGTAGACAGCGTCATTCAGGAGGTGCTGGAAGATTATCGCCCCCTGTTGGAGGAAAAAGGGTTCCGCACCGTCCTTCCTGAGACAGACATCCCTGTATATACAGACCGCAGATCCTTCCGCTTCCTGTTGCAGCAAGTGGTCAGCAATGCCGTCAAATACAGCGCAGAACAGCCGGTTCTTCACTTTGCCGTTATCCCCGGAGAGCGGACCTGTGTGCTGAGCGTCAGAGACAACGGAACCGGCGTGAAAAGCTGCGACCTTCCGTTTCTTTTTGAAAAAGGTTTCACGGGAGACTGCGGGGAGAACCGGAAAAAAGCCACGGGAATGGGCCTGTATCTGGCCAGCGAAATCGGAAAGGACTTAAAGCTTGCCCTGGAAGCGGACTCCCAGTTGGGGGAAGGCTTTGAGATGCGGATTGTCTTCCCGGTGGTGCACAGCGGCTGAAATACACACAGGAAGTTTGTGGATTTTGGGATTCCTCCGGCTTCCCTTTTCTCCTGATTCACTGCGATGCGCACAGAAAATCTGAGTATCTCTATCACTGGCCCGCTTTGGCATACACAGTTCCGGGCTTTCGCGGAAAGAACATGCGAAAATACCTTGCAGAGACTTGTTTTTCCCTGGGAATTAGTGTATTTTTAATTTAGGAAGGACATACAGTGATAGCATTTTCGACCAGGAAAGTGCGGAATGCAGAAGGAGGAAGCAACATGCTGAAAGGAATACCCAAAATCTTATCCCCGGAACTGTTGAAGGTACTGTGCGAGATGGGGCACAGCGACCGTCTGATCATCGCGGACGGCAATTTTCCGGCAGAATCCATAGGAAAGGACGCCATCGTGATCCGCATGGACGGGCACGGGGCCTGTGAAGTGCTGGAAGCGATTCTGCAGCTGTTCCCGCTGGACACCTATGTGGAACATCCGGTGAACTTGATGCAGGTCATGCCCGGGGACAATGTGGAGACGCCAATCTGGAAGTCCTATGAGAAAATCGTGGAGGGCGCGGATGACCGCGGAGCCAGTGCCATCGGGCAGATTGAGCGGTTCGCTTTCTATGAGGAAGCCCGCAGCGCATACGCAATCATAGCCACCGGCGAGAGCGCTCTGTATGCCAACATCATGCTGCAGAAGGGCGTAGTGGTTGAGTAAATTCTGTGTGAGCGGGTACCCTCACCGATTGCGGCGGGGGTGCCTGCTTGTATTGCGGAAAAGTGTCTCCACCGTTCCGTAACACTGATTCAGAGACAGATTTCTGTGTAAGCCTTGCTGAAATATCGATTCTGAAAAAGCAGAAGAAGGCAGAAGAAAGCATAGGAAAGCATAGGAAAGGACAGGAAAGGTATGTGCTTGTATGTAGAAGTCATTTTCTATTCCGGACAGCGTAAGGAATTGCCAGCGAGTGGTTATCGGCCGGACGCTGTCTTTCAGGGGAATCAGGATTACTGGGGGATTACGTTTCTGGATTTGCCGGTTGAAAGGTTTGATGTCGCAACTCCGGCAATGATAAAGTTTACGTTCCAGGACTCCCACTATCAGGAAGTCGTACCGGGGCAATTTTTTACAATCCTGGAAGGGGCGCGACAGGTGGGCGAGGGAAAAATTATTTCAATAGAAGAAAAATAAGAAGCATTCATAGAAGATTCTTGGGTGACTGCTTCAGTCAATATAGGAAAAGGACAAAGAAAATGGCAGTTACATTTACACCGGAACAGCAAAAGGCCATCGAACTGCATGGCCGGAATATCCTGGTATCCGCGGCGGCTGGAAGCGGCAAGACCGCGGTGCTGGTGGAGCGCATCGTGCAGATGGTCTGTGAGGAATCCCGGCCGGTGGACATAGACCGTCTGCTGGTGGTGACCTTCACCAATGCGGCGGCGGCGGAGATGCGGGAGCGGATTGCGGACGGAATCTCCAGGAGACTCACGGAATGCCTGGATTCCACGGAAAGTCAGCATTCCATGGAAGATCAGCATTCCACGGAAGATCAGCATTCCACGGAAAGTCAGCATTCCACGGAAGATCAGCATTCCACGGAAAGTCAACATTCCACGGAATGTCGGCATTCCACGGAAGATCAACATTCCACGGAAAGTCGGCATTCCACGGAAAGTCAACATTCCACGGAATGGCAACATTCCGTGCATATCCAGCGACAGGCCACTTTGCTGCACAATGCCCAGATTACCACCATCGACAGCTTCTGCCTCTTTCTGCTGCGGAACCACTTCAATGAAATCGGCCTGGATCCGGCATTCCGGATCGCCGACGAAGGGGAGGTCAGGCTCATGCAGCAGGAAGCGCTGCAGGAATTGATAGAGGATTCCTACGCTTCCGGCAGCGAAGCCTTCCGATATTGCGTGGAATATTTCTGTCTCGGGGGGAAGGAGAGCGTCCTGGAGCAGCATATCCTGAACCTGTCCCGGTATGCGGCCAGCTTTCCCTGGCCGTCGGAGTGGCTCGCCAGGCGCAAGGAGGACTATGCGGCCGCAACGGTGGAAGAGGTATGCGCCAGCCCCTACGCTGTGTGGCTGGTGGAGCATCTGAAGCGGATGGTTGGGGGATGCGTGGAGAAGCTGGGGCGGGTGCGGGCCCTCTGCGAGATGCCGGACGGACCCTATATGTACGGCGAGCTGGTGGATCAGGAGCTGGAGCAGCTGGAGGATTAGGATTTGCTTTTTTAACTTTTTTAAATGCAAAGTTAGATTCAGGAATTAAATTGGTATTACAAGAAATAAATTTTGAAGAGGAAGTTAAAGATGCAAATCTTGTAATAACAGGTGAGGGGAGTCTCGATTTTCAAACAACAATGGGTAAGGCGCCAATTGGAGTGGCTAAATTAGCTAAAAAGTATAATTTGCCAGTAATTGCTTTTGCTGGTTCAATTTCAAATGATGCAAATATATGTAATAATGCAGGAATAGATGCATATTTTTCAATTTTAAGAAATATTGTTACTTTACCTGAAGCAATGAATAAAGAAAGAGCAAAAGAGAACATAACAAATACTGTAGAACAAGTTTTCAGGTTGTGGAAAATAAGGGAAGATCATATATGAAAAAAGTAATTTTGTATATTGGGATGAGTTTAGATGGATATATTGCAGATAAAGATATGAAAGTAGATTGGATGAATGGTGATGATTTAAATAATCAAGAAAGTAGTTATGATAAGTTTGTTAAAAGTATTGATACAATTATAATGGGGTATACAACTTACCATCAAGTAATAAATGTTCTAGCAAAAGATAACTGGCCATATAAAGGTATAATGACTTATGTTATTACTCACCGCTTGCTTTCAAATCAAGATGAAGTTATTTTTACAAATGAACAATTATTTGATCTAATCCAAAGATTAAAGAGAACCGAAGGTAAGAATATTTGGATTTGTGGGGGTGCAAGTATTGTTAATCAGCTAATTAGGCTTAATTTGATTGATGAATATCGTATCACTATTATACCAATTATATTAGGTGCAGGTGTTAAGTTATTTGAAGAGAATAATAATGAGATAAAACTAAAATTAGTTGCAAGGGATTGTTATAATGGAATAATAGAGATTTGTTATCAAAAAAGATAGTATTAGAAAAAGCTAAAGTTATGAAATATTTAATAGGTTTAAATAGTGTTTATATTTAGAAATCTCATTCTTTAAAAAAATCAAGG
>OFGX01001687.1_pt1 | contig 12735 bp, 8 predicted proteins | sample 1521831 | NCBI WGS metagenome assembly OFGX01 (sample SAMEA3504080, study PRJEB24116) | mouse gut metagenome | biome: mouse gut; feature: mouse-associated habitat; material: faeces | place: Denmark | collected 2011
GCGGGGAGGCAGACGCCGGGGAGGAACCGGATGCCGGACATGCGGCCGCCGCCGGACAGGGAAGCGGGAAATTCGCCGCGGGCCGGGAGGACAGGGCTGCCGGGGAGCCCGCCGGAGCTGCCCGGGACGGCGGAGGCGGCCCGGGCGGCGCACAGGCCCGGACAGAGTCCAATGGGGCTGGCTGGAACCCCTTTGAGGGATACGGGCGGAGCGCCGAAAGCGCCCCGCCGGAGGAGGACGCCTACAGGTGGAGCCATGACACTGCCGGGGGGGTCGGGGAGAAGCCTGAAAAGGAGAGGAAGGAAAGCATGCCCGCCTGGGCCATCGCCCTGCTGATTACAGTGCTGGTATTCGGATTCCCGGTGTACGGCGGCGTGTTCATGGGGATTTTAGGGCTGCTGCTGGGGTGGTTCGGCACCATGCTTGGCCTCGGCGTGGGCGCGCTTGCCCTGCTGATCCTATTCCTGGTGCTGGTGGTGGTAGGCATCCTCTGCCTGATCATCAATCCATGGGTGGGGATAGCCCTGGTGGGGGCGGGCCTGCTGGTGGGGTGTTTCGGCATACTGCTGATGATGCTGACTGTGGCCATGGCAGGAATCGTCACGCCCGCCATCTTCCGGGGGATTTTTGGCTTGTTCGGCTTTGTGAAGCGCAAATGCCTGGCGCTGGCCGGCAGATAGGATGGAGTCGCGGGAGCTGAGGCTGGCGGCAGCCGCGGCGGAAAGGACTGGATATAATAATGAAGAGATTCATGAAAGGCTGTGCGATCACAGCATTGATATTTTGGGTAACAGGGATGGTGCTGGCGGTGGTGGGCGGCAGGATTGCAGGGGACATGGCCATCGCCCGGGCAGTGGAGCAGGCCACGAAGGGAAAGGTGCGGATAGATTCCGACAGCGTCAGGAGCTGGGGCAGGCATGGCCTGGGAGGCTGGATCCTGGATATGATGGACCTGCACTTTGACGGCTCGACCGACACCATAGACGAAGTCGCGGACAGTGCCATGGACTACAGCTATGATGAAGGCCGATACGACGACATGGATTGGCCTGAAGATGACCACGAGGTAGAGTTTTCCAGCGATAAGCATGTCTTCAATGGAGATGTGGAGAGGTTCTGCCCCGGGAAGGACATCAGGAACCTGGACATCGACATAGGAGGCTGCTGGCTCCAGACAGCGGATTCCCCGGACGGGAACCTGTACCTGGAGGCGGAGGATGCCTATAAGTTCCAGGGCTATGTGGACGGCGATACCCTGTATGTGAAATCCACCAGCAAGCTGCCCTCGGACGCGGGGGACTGCCGGATCACCCTGTATCTGCCCAGGGACTATCGGTTCCATGAGGTAGAGGTGGAGCTGGGGGCCGGGCAGATGGACTTCGGGACACTCTATGCCGACAGCGCGTCGCTGGAGGTGGGCGCAGGCCAGATCACCGTGTACGACAGGGCGGAGATATCGGACCTGGAGGTCAGCGTGGGAGTGGGCAGCATCGACCTGGGCACCTTGGAGGCAGATGAGCTGGAAGTGGAGGTAGGCATGGGGGCGTTCGTGGTGACCGAGGCGGATATCAGGCGCGGCGCCGATGTGAACTGCTCCATGGGCAGCGTGGACATGACGGTGCGGGGCCGGGAGAGCGACTTCAACTATGAGCTGGAATGCGCCATGGGCGCCATCAACCTGGGGGAATGGGAGTATGCGGGCCTTGGCCAGGAGAAGAAGATCGACAACGGCGCGTCCAGGGAGGTAAAGCTGGAATGTTCCATGGGATACATCGACATGCGGTTCATGGAGTGAAGATAAAAAAGTTTGCAAAAAAGCCTGCAGAGCGGATATGCCTCTCTGCAGGCTTTTTCGAGGGTTCGTTCAGCACTCAGATTTCCACGGACAGCCCGGACTTCCGCAGCGCCGGCCGCAGGGCCAGATAGAAGACGGAGGCCGCGATTACCGCCACGACGGCGTTGACCCCTGTGGTCAGGGTGGCGATCTTCGCCAGCGCCGACGCGATGTCCTGGGGCACGCCCAGCAGGTATGATTTATAGAAATACCCCACCAGAGGGTCGGCCACCATATTGAAGGCCATGCCGCAGAAGGCGGCGGCAACCGTGGCCATGGCCACCTTCCTGCCGTCCCGGGCCTGGTTCAGATGACAGATTCCGTGTGCCACCAGCCCTACGATCAGCCCGATGCACAGCTTCAGGAAGAAGGTCTTGGGCGCACTGGTCACATAGGAGGTGGTCAGGTCGGCGATGGTCATGCCCACCGCCCCGGCCAGGCCGCCCCAGTAGCCGCCCAGCAGCAGGGCCGCCAGCACGCAGAACACATTGCCGAAATGGAAGGCGGTCTTCTCGGGCCCTACGGGGATGTCGATTTTGAAGAAGGCGAAGCCGATGTAGCAAAGGGCCGCCAGCAGCCCCGCCTGGGCAAGGCGCTTTACGTCCGCCTGCCGGGCCCTGCGTCTGCCGATGGCCGCATTGTAGATTCCCCTGGCCGTCAGCAGGATGGCGAAGAATACAAGCGTCAGGCCGTAGGAATAGGGACGCTCCAGCGACAGCTTCTCGGCGGAGAGCTGCTCTGACTGGGCGGTGAGGGCCTCTAAGTCCCCTTCCTGCGTCCCCTCCTTTACGGCGCCGATCTGGGCCTTGACCTCGGAGAGCTGCGCGCCTGTGACGGTGGATTCCCGGTAGCTGGTGTTGTAGGCGTATACGGAAAAGAGGATGCCCGCGATCAATAGGACGGCCCCGATCATCAGCAGGCCGTAGCTTTTCTGCTTCTCTGCTTTTCCCGATTCTTTTTCCTTTTTCCTGTTCATCTCATTTATCTCCTTATGACTTATATTTGTGTGGCCTCACTGTGTCAATGACAGTGTAGCGGAAAAGTGGACTGTATGAAAGAGCCAGAACAGGACTTTTTTACCAGACCAGTCTGCACCTATCAAAGACCCTGCCATCTGTTTTACAGGATTCCCTGAATCGGGGATGACAAACGGAAAGAAGGATGGTACGATGAAGGTATTTTCGTCCCGGTTCGGAAGGCAGGGACAGGAGGAGGGCACAGATGGGACTTACACTAGATAAGAAGGTTATGGAACGATTTGAAGAGAAGCTGCGGGAGGAGGAGAAGAGCAAAGCCACCCTGGAGAAGTACATGCGGGACGCCAGGGCCTTCGCGGCCTTCCTGGGGGACGCCCCGGTGACCAAGGAGGCGGCCATCCGCTACAAGGAGCATCTGTCAAAGCGGTACGCGGTGTCCAGCGCCAATTCCATGCTGGCGGCGGTGAACAGCCTGCTGCGGTTCCTGCAGCGCGGGGACTGCACGGTGCGTACCTTCCGGGTGCAGAAGGCAGTGTTCCGGTCTGGAGAGCTGGAGCTGACGAAGGCGGAGTACGTGCGCCTGGTTGAGGCGGCCAGGAGCCGCGGGGACAGGCGGCTGTGCCTGGTGATGCAGACCATCTGCGCCACGGGCATCCGGATCAGCGAGCTGTCCTACATCACCGTGTCCTCCCTCCACAGCAGACGGGCGGCGGTGTCCCTGAAGGGGAAGACCCGGACGGTAATCCTGCCGCTGGACTTGTGCCGGGAGCTGAAGCGGTACGTGCGGGAGGCAGGAATCACGGCGGGAAGCGTCTTCGTGACCCGCGGCGGCAGGCCCATGGACCGCAGCAACATCCTCCACGCCATGAAAGCCCTATGCCAGGAGGCCGGGGTGGAGGAGGGGAAGGTGTTCCCACACAACCTGCGGCACCTCTTCGCGGTGACCTATTATAATGTAGAGAAAGACATCTGCCACCTGGCCGACCTGCTGGGACACTCCAATGTGAACACCACCAGGATCTATACCCTCATTAGCTGCGAGATGCAGGAGCGGCGCCTGGAAGGGCTGGGGCTGGTGCTGGCCGACAAAAATACCGCATAATCGACATTATGCGGTAAATCCAAAAAATAACCTCTCCATCCTTGCACCATTATACTCTTGCGGATATGAAAATTCAATATCCAGAGGGAAATTTTCTGAAAAGTATTTTTCCCGGCGCAACCTTTCCCACAGCCATATGATATGTATGGCTGTTTTTCTGTTGTCAGTAACCTTACTATAACAGATGCGAAGTCAAAAGATGCGTCTAAACTTTTGCCTAAAACAGGTTTTCGCTTTCTTTTTATGCTTTTTTGATGCCAGACTACCACGTAATGTCGATTATGAGGTAACGAACAGAAGGGACGGCACAGAGGAACTTTTACATGAGGCGCAGACACAGAGAGCCCCCATGGGGGCGGGCAGCGGTATCCGTCACGGAGATAGAGATATTCGACCTGGACGCCATGGAGCTGTCGGAGCTGGACGCCCAGGGACGCGAACCGGCAGACCGGCCCTGGATTCCCACGGTGCAAGAGCTGGAAGAGGAGCTTGCGAAAGCGCGGTACAGGAGCCGTTACGGCAAAGTCCTGCGGAATACCGCATTCTCCCTTCTGGTGGTGGCCGCGGCCGCGGTGCTGATAGCCGTGCTGTTGTTGCCGGTCCTGAAGATAGACGGAACTTCCATGACACAGACCCTGCAGGACGGGGACATCGTGGTGGCGCTGTCCAATTCCAGCTTCAAGACCGGGGACGTCATCGCTTTCTACTATAACAACAGGATCCTCATCAAGCGGGTCATAGCCTCGGCGGGGGACTGGGTGGACATAGACGGGGATGGCAATGTATATGTCAACGGGGAGTCCCTGGAGGAACCCTACATCGCCGAGAAGGCGCTGGGGAAGTGCGACATCGAGCTGCCCTGCCAGGTGCCGGACGGGAAATGCTTCGTCATGGGCGACCACAGGGCTACCAGCGTGGACAGCCGGAGCAGCGCCGTGGGGTGCATAAGCGACAGCGGCGTGGTAGGGCGGATAGTGTTCCGGATATGGCCGCTGGACGGATTAGGGCTGATAAACTAACCAATGGAGTTTAGATATAAGGAAGGAGAGGCACGATGGAATCTTTAAAGAGACAGGCTGCAAGAATTTTGCGGGAGCAGAAGAAATATAAGCTTTGGCTGGTATCGTTCCTGTGCCTGGCCGTGCTGGTCACGGCGGGGACAGTAGCGGCGCTCACCATGAGCGGCCAGGCGCTGAACCGCAAAGAGAAGGTGCTCACCTGCAAGCTGGAGGTGCACCGGCATACCGAGCAGTGCCGGGACAGCGAAGGGGAGCTGACCTGCGGGCAGGCAGACTATGCCGTCCATGTCCACAACGACGACTGCTACGGGGAGGACGGCGCGCTGGTGTGCGCGCTGCCGGAGAAGGAGCCCCATGTGCATGACGCCGCATGCTTCGAAGAGCAGAAGACGCTTGTCTGCACCCAGGAGGAATCCGCGGGGCACCAGCACGGCCCGGAGTGCTACACAAAAGTGAAGGGCGAGCTGACCTGCGGCCAGGAGACTGCGGGGCACCAGCACGGCCCGGAGTGCTATACAAGGGTGCAGGGCGAGCTGACCTGCGGCCTGGACGGCGCGGGACACCAGCATGGCCCGGAGTGCTATATAAGGGTGCAGGGCGAGCTGACCTGTACCGATACGGAAGGGGGCCACGAACATACAGACGAGTGCTACGCCTGGAGTGAGGAGCTGGCCTGCGGCCAGACGGAAGAGGCCCATGTCCACACGGAACAGTGCTACGCCTGGAGCGAGGAGCTGACCTGTGGCCAGACGGAAGGCGCCCATGTCCATACGGACGAGTGCCATGCCTGGAGCGAGGAGCTGACCTGCCAGATTCCTGAGGGAGAGGGCGCCCATACCCATACAGACAAGTGCTATGAGACCGAGACCGTCACCATATGCGGAGAGCTGGAGCTGCATACCCATGACAAGGCAAGCTGCTACGACAAGGACGGCAACCTGATCTGCGGCGAGACAGAGCTGCTGGAGCATGTACACGGGGAAGGCTGCTTCGAGATTATAGAGCCTGGTGAGGAAGCGCCGGAGACCGCGGAATCCGAGGAAGCCTCTGAAAATAAGGAAGCGTCCGGCGAGGCGCAGGAATCCACCGAAGCACTGGAGTCCGAGGAGGAAGACGGCGACGCAGAGCCGGAGGACGGCGAAACATCCGAGGAGACGGAAGCTGACGGAGAGCTGCAGGGCGTCGCTGATGTCCTGACCGCAGAGGGGAGCGACTACACCGTCACTGCCGCCTATGGCGAGGACGCCGGGATTCCGGAGGGCGCGCGGCTGAGCGTCCGGGAGATTCTGCAGGGAACCGAGGAGTACGACAGCTATTACCGACAGATGCTGGCGGCCATGGCCGGAGAAAGCGATGAGGCATCCGCGGAAGAGGGAACGGGCGCAGCCCGGGAAGACGCGGACACGGAGGATGAGATAGAGGTTTCCTTCGCCAGGTTCTTCGACATCGCCTTCATGGTAGACGGCGAGAAGATAGAGCCCGTGCCCGGAGCGGCCGTGGACATCCGCATCAGCTATAAGGACGCGGTGGAGCTCGGCGAGGATGCCACGGCATCGGCAGTGCACTTCGCGAAGGACGGGACGGAAGTCCTGGATGCGGCTGTGACAGAGGCGGGGGAAGGAAGCGATTTCGCGTTTACCCAGGACAGCTTTTCTGTGACATCTACGGTGGTGGCGACTAAGGCGCCAAAAAAGAAGACGACTAAAACACTTACTGCTACAGCAGGAGATGTATCGTTCACTGTTACCGGGGAGACCGAGGAAGCGTTTCTAAAGTCAGACAGACTTGTGGTAAATGAGATTAAGGATAATGGCGGTGATGCTGAAAGCGGCAATAACAGATACCGCAAATACCTGAACAACAGCGAAGGGGCAATTAAAAAGAAAAACGATCAGCAGGATGAAGAAATGGAAGTCTTCTCCGCCAGGGTGTTCGAGATTTCCGTAGTGGACAGTTCCGAACAGAAGAAGCAGACAGGCAATGTGAAGGTAGAGATTCAGTACAATAACGCCGTGAAGGCACAGAAAGCCGGAAGTGCGGTGATGGTATTGAACAGTGAGGACAGCGGAGAGGTTCTAAGCAGCCAGGCTGTTTCGGAGGGGCAGGAAGTCGCCTTGTTCTCGGGGATGCAGACGTTTTCCGCAAGCGCGTCTAATGTGGTCACGACTATGGTGGCAAGCGCGGCACCGCTGGCGGAGGAACCGGGAAGCGGAACCGGCGGGAGCGGTTCGGGGACGCATATATCTGTCGCGGGGTATTTGACATCGTCGGCAGCAAATGACTGGCAGATAGTGGATCAGGGATATGCAGGGAACGAACCGTCGAATAAAACTTCTTCAAGTGACGGTAAAGTCCGTGTCCAGAAGAATGTAATACCCACGGATGTAGAGAATGAGTTTCTGGTGTACCTTTCTATTGATATGAAAGAGCTATTTGAAAAGTATTTTGAAATAGCTGTATACAAAGCTACCACATCCAATAATTTTCACTCTGAGGATATCGGGACAGTAGTAAGTGGTATGACAGGAAATCAAAATGTTGAAGTGTCAGGAGAGGCCAAATATTCAAACTCAGCTAAATTTACTATATTGGATCCTGAAGGTAAGGTGCTGGTAGATAAAATCGACTTATATTGGAGCCAGGCAAACAATGTAACTTTTTACTTGGATGCAGGTGGAGGCAAATTCATTTTATTGGGATTGGAAGTTAAAAAGGGTAGTAACCAAACGGTACAACTGTCAAAAGATGCGATGACACACCTTGAAACCAATTTATCTGAGATTGTATCGCTGGGAACAGTAAGTGACAGCATGGGTGATAATATTGAATTTCTGGGTATAGTTGGTGGAGACTATGGAGAGGGAACTGGAATAGATGCGGCTGGGCGAATATTGACATGGGTTCCGGCAGCGAAGACAAACGCGGAGACAGATGTGACAACAACTAATGAGAATGGCAATGAGAGAAAGGTAACATGGTTGTTGAATGTAGCGGAGTTAGTATATAGAGTAAGGCTTGATGTAACAAAGCAGGGATTTAACAGTTGTGCAGACAATATGAATAGTGCCCCTGATGACATTAAGAATCAACTTGATGTTCCAGAAAGCTATCCGGTGAACGAGTCGGCTACATTAACTTATGATGATGGGCAGACAGTAGAGTTTTCAGTACCCCAGATCCGCGGTCTGCTCTATGACCATGAACTGACCAAAACGGCACGGGACAAAGACGGAAACGAATTAGGCGTCCTTGAAGGTGCGGTCTTTACCGCAACAGGTACAGATGGCGATGGAAAAGGAAAGACGTATACCGCCACCTCTGGCGCAGACGGCAAAGTTCTGTTCACTGACATGCCATGGGGAACTTATACGATTGAAGAGACAACGGTTCCGGACGGCTATGGGAAGTCAGAAGATGTAATTCCGTCAGTCACGCTGTGCTATACAAAGGATAAGACATTAGTATCCGACAAAGAAAACAATAAGCCCGAAAACATGATTCAAACCGGCGAGAAAAGTACGGTCGTCAATATAAAATCGCCACGAATCATATTGAAGAAAGAGTGGATTGATAATGACAATAAAGCCAATGCTCGCCCGGAAAAAATAACCTTTACACTTACGTATAAGGTAGGAGGCGAAACTGTTGCCCGGGAGATTGAACTTTTGCCGGGAGAGGAGTGGACGAAAGTTGTCACAGTACCCAGCACAGCAGTTGACATTGCATGTACAGAGAAAAGCGTACCCGACAAGTATGTGATAGATTTGCCTGAAAAGGATAGCGCAGATGTTGTTGCAGGCGATGCCGTAGTTACAGAGGGGACAATCGAAAATCCTGACAAATCTACGGAACAGGTAAAAGTCTATACGATAACCAACAAAATCAAGGGACAACAGGTGCAGATCCTGAAAATAGCGGAGAAGAAAGATGCGGACAATCAGGAAGTTTTCCTGGATGGAGCGGTGTTCGAGGTCTATGATAAAGACCCTGACACAGACCAGACCGCAAAGCTGCTGTATACATGGACTTCCGCCCTAGTCGAAGATCGGCATGGCATGATTTTTGGAGGTGAATTAGAAACCGGAACATACTGGCTTAAGGAAATTACCGCGCCAGAGGACTACGGATGTTTAAAGAACTCTGTCATGATTGAAGTCGGCGTTGATGAGGTTAAGGTCAGTGGAGAAGGGATTGCAATTGACACAAGCATTACAGAGATTCCGACCATTAAGATTACAGATAAGCTGAATGTCCAGCAGGTATTGATTCGCAAGAAAGCATTGGAAGGGGACTCCGTCTATCTGGATGGCGCGATCTTTGAGGTATATGACAAGGATCCGGAAGCTCTGGAGAATAAGGGCATTACCCCCATAAGCTGCTGGACTTCCAGGACAGAAACAGTCGGCGGGATGGAACTGGAGGGTGTGATTTACTCTGGTAAGCTTCAGGTCGGAACCTACTGGTTGGTCGAGACAAAAGCGCCGGATGGATTCAACTTACCGGAAAACGCATTTGTTATCACGGTTCTGCCCAATGGCGTGACGATGGGTAGTGCGATAACAGAGACAGACGGAACTTATAGCATTTATATTTCCAACAGCGCCGGATACGAACTTCCTGAAACCGGCGGCATGGGAGTCAAACAGTTTACAATCGGGGGTACGATGTTGGTGACAGCAGCCGCATTCCTGATGTATGGATACAGCATGAGGCGAAGAAAAAGTGAAAGGAGGTCAAAGAAATAAGCCTCCAGAACGGCGAAACAAATATCGCAACGCCGCAGCTGTTTCCGGAATAAGCAACTCATCAACCAAACGACACAATTCAAAGAAAGGGAGAAATCATGAAGAAAATCAAGAAATTATTAGCATTTGCCCTGGCCATGGTCATGTGCCTCGGCATGGCGGTCACTGCTTCTGCGAGTTCTGAGCCTGTAACACCTCCAGCAGGGGGCACGAATTCAATCACTGTCGCTGGTGCAAAAGAAGGAGAAACCTACAAAATCTATAAGATGTTGGATTTAGCTGTTCATCAGAACACGACCACCAATGCGTATGACGGATTCAGCTATACGCTCAATGAGGACTGGAAGGATTTCTGGACTGGGCAGGGGGCAGGTGCTGCTTATATTCAGACAAACAGCGTAGGATCAAATACCTATGTCGTATGGAAGAATAGTACGGCAGACATGGAAACCTTTGGGAAAGCAGCGGCAGCGGCGGCAGCTTCAAAGACTGAGCTTGCTGTGCAAACGGCAACAGCAGATGGGGTAACATTCAGTGGACTTGAAGGTGGTTACTATCTGATTACTTCTACGTATGGTACTGCTGCAACTGTTGGATCGACTCCGAACAATGGAGACCAGACTATACAGGAAAAAAATAACGAAAACACAGGAGATAAAAAGGTTCAAGAGGGTAACAGCTGGGGAACAGAAAATGATGCCCAAATAGGTGATACGATTTCATTCCGTGGTAAAGTTTCCATTGCAAAGAACTCTATAAACGTTGTGTATCACGATACCATGACTTCAGGATTGACGTTTTCTGGGGTAGACAGTGTGAAGGTTTACACAGATGAAGCTCTTACACAGGAACTTGATGCTGGAAACTATGCCGTAAGCATACCTAGTCCCGGAACGGATACTTTCCAGGTTGCATTTACCAATACTTATGTTGAGAGCCTTACAGCGGCTAGCACAAACCTCTATATAAGCTATACGGCTGTTCTGAACGATGCGGCTCAAGTGATTGACCCTGAGACGAACACTGCTAAGATTACCTGGGGCGATAATGGCGAGACTGGCACAGAAATCAAAACCACGACCAATACTCGTAAGTTCCAGATTAACAAATATGATGGGACAGATGAGCAGAAGAATCCTCTGGCAGATGCTAAGTTCCAGCTGTATACAGAGCTAACTGGTGGAGAAGCGTTAAAGCTTGCAGTATCACAGGACGGTACAACTTATAGGGTCGTAAGCGATGAGGCTAAATTGCCTACAGGTTATACGATGGCCACAGATAATAAAATTGTTACTCTTGCCACGGGTAATATTACGATTGAAGGTGTAGATTCAGATAAGTATTACCTCGAAGAGACAGATGCACCGCTTGGTTACAATAAATTAACAGAGCGTGTGGAAGTCGTAGTTGATGCGAATAACAATTTTGTGAGCGAGATTGCAAACTTATCGGGCAACATGCTTCCTTCCACTGGCGGCATCGGTACCACGATCTTCTACGTGGTAGGCGGACTTCTGGTAGTAGGCGCGGGCATCCTCCTGATCACCAAGAAGCGCATCAGCAAGGAGCAGTAAGAACAGTCATAAGAACAGACGACTCCGAATTATTATACTTTTTTCCGGGGGTGGGCGTTTCGCCCCTCCCGGGGATGCCGCATCAAGGCTGGCACCTTCCCGTGGTGTGCGGTGAGCAACGGATTCTGGCACAGAGTCCGGCCAAGGTCAGCAAAGGGATGGCATAGCCCTGCCGGGGCCGCCATCGATTAAATTAAGATAGTAGGCAGATATGTGAAAGAGAGAAAGCGTACAAAGAAAAACAAAAAGGGTTCTATCGCGAACTTCATACTGGGGATTCTGCTGATAGTAGGCATGGGAATCATGCTTTATCCAACGGTCAGCGACTGGTGGAACTCCATGCATGCGTCCCGCGCGATTGCCAGCTATGAAGAGGTCGTGCAGAACATGGACGAAGAAGCCAAGCAGCAGATGATGGAAGAGGCAAAGCAATACAATGCCTCCCTGGCCATGGGAATCCATTTCAAGCTGACGGACGAGGAATATGCGGAGTATGAGGGGCTGCTGGATTTGACCGGAACAGGTATCATGGGCTATATCCAGATTCCGTCCATTGATGTGAATCTGCCCATCTACCATGGAACCGAGGAAGCGGTTCTGCAGGTGGCGATAGGACATCTGGCAGGGTCGTCCCTGCCGGTAGGCGGAGAGGGTTCCCACTGCATCGTGTCCGGTCACAGGGGACTGCCCTCGGCAAGGCTCTTCACGGATTTGGATAAGGTGAGGGAAGGGGACATTTTCACCATGACTGTCCTGGGAGAGGTATTTACGTATCAGGTGGATCAGATTCGAATCGTGCTTCCCCACGAGGTGGATGAGCTGTCCATCGTCTCCGGCATGGACTACTGCACTTTAGTCACATGTACCCCTTACGGTATCAACTCCCACCGCATGCTGGTGCGCGGCCACCGCATCGACAACATAGACGACATCGTCATCGTAGTCGGCGCGGAAGCCCAGAGAATCCCCAGCTACTACGTGATTCCCGCGGTAGGGATTCCGCTCCTGTTCGTGTCCCTGGTCATTATGCTGGCAGTCTCCGACAGGAAGAAGTCCAGGAAGACAGGGGAGGAGCTGCTGGAAGAGTTCAAGAAGGACAATGAATCACAATGAACCATAAACAAGAACCGATCTTAAAGGAGGAAATGCCCATGAAAAGAAAGAAGAGGAGCCGTCTGCTGTGCCTGATGGCGGCATCCATACTGGCGGCAGGCTGCGTGGCCGGAGCTCTGATGCCTGGCGGGACGGCGCATGCGGTGGAGCTGGACGGCATGTGCAGCCTGACGGTGACGGTGGAACCCAAGAATATGGAAGGCGGCCCTGTGGAGATGCCCGAGGTGGCCTTAGACCTGTACAAGGTGGCGGACGCGGTTCCGGTGGAAGGGTACGACGCCTACTCCTTCAGCACGGAAGGGGAGTCCCAGGCGGCCTACGCGGGCCTGGCCCTGAACGATGCCGCCTCCAGGGAAGACTGGCAGGAACTG
>OFGX01001688.1_pt1 | contig 12735 bp, 9 predicted proteins | sample 1521831 | NCBI WGS metagenome assembly OFGX01 (sample SAMEA3504080, study PRJEB24116) | mouse gut metagenome | biome: mouse gut; feature: mouse-associated habitat; material: faeces | place: Denmark | collected 2011
GACTTCCTGGGAGCTTCCGCGGCGCTGCTCCTGAATGCGCTGAAATATCTGGCCGGCGTGGAAAAAGACATTAAACTCATCAAGCCCCAGGCCATCGAGCCCATTCAGGACTTAAAAGTCCGGTATCTGGGCGGGCGCAATCCCCGCCTCCACACGGACGAGGTCCTGATTGCCCTCTCCCTGGCGGCCTGCACCGACGACAATGCCAGACATTCCCTGGAACAGCTTCCCAGGCTGAAAGGCTGCCAGGTCCACACTTCCGTAATGCTCTCCGAAGTGGACATCAAGATCTATAAAAAGCTGGGTGTGGACCTGACCAGCGAGCCCATTCAGACCGGAAGAAAGAAATATTAAATTTTGCAGCATATTTCCTCTGTATGGGACTGCACATAAAAGGAACCGGCGCCAAAACGGCAGCCGGTTCTTTTTATGCGCAGGCTCTTACAGCTTCTTCAGGAAATTTCCATCCACGCTGACACCCTCGTTGATCACGATAAAAGCATGGGGATCGTATTTATGGACCACAGCCTTCAGACGCCCCACTTCATACTTGGAGAGCGTAATGTACAGCATATGGGACTGGTCGTGGGTATACGCACCCTGGGTAGACCACTTTGTGATTCCCCTGTAAATCTCCTCAAATACAGCCTTCTCCAGCTCCGTAGTGTCGGCCTTGGTGATAATATTGGCCTCCACATTGATGTTCTGGGTATGTACCTTGTCCATGGCCAGGGAATATACGGATGCGTAGATGATGGAGTACACCACGATCTCCACATCAAACAGGAAAAAACAGATGCCGTACAATGCCAGGTTCATCATCAGGCTCACTTTGCCCACGCTGAAGTCCTTTTTCCACTTGGCAAGTATCAGGCCCACCACATCCATTCCGCCGCTGGAAGCACCCATCCGGAGGGCTATACCGATTCCGCTTCCGGAGATAATACCGCCCACCACGCAGGCCGCCATGGAATCTTCCACAATCGCCGTCACCGGGATTGCGGACAGAAATATCGTCATGGCCGTGACGGAAACCAGCGTCTTAAAGAAAAACCGCCTTCCCAGCCTGGCAAAAGCCAGGAAAAAGATAGGAATATTGATCACATAGTAAATCACACCGGCGATATCGAATCCGCCGAAATCCAAACCGAAAAACCTTGCCAATATGGTTCTGATTACCTGGCAGAGACCCATGACACCGCCGGAATAACATCCGGCGGGCACAATGAACAAATTCAGCCCAAGGGCATACAGCGCTGCTGCCAGCACACAAAAACCTGTCTTCTTACTTTCGACTAACCATTCTTCTTTTTTCATCTCACCCAAGCACCTGATCCACCTTTTGTTTTAAATCTGCCGCCGTCATGGCTCCCACAAAATCTGCTGCCGGCTTCCCAGCCTTGAAAATGATAAACGCCGGAATGCTGGAAACCCGATAACGTCCCGCCAGTTCCATATTCTCATCAATATTGCACTTTCCTACTTTTACCTTTCCCTCATACTCCTCCGCAATCTTAGCCACCACCGGCCCCATCATCCTGCAGGGATTGCACCAGTCCGCATAAAAATCCACCAGCACCGGAATGGGGGAATTCAATACCTCCGTCTCAAAATTGTCTGTCGTAAACTTATGCTCCATCTTTTCCCTCTTTTCTGCGCCGCATTGTTTGCCTTCGAAGTCTCCGGGTGCAGCGCCGCCCCGGGCTCCGGAAATCCTCCTGGCGCCAAACTTACAGATCGGCTTTCCCATGGAAGAGAATTTCTCCTCATATTCTGTCATCACATTTCCCTGCATCAGTTTTTCATCACTGTGCAGGTCATAGGTAAGGGCTTCCAGTTCCCATCCTGCCGCTTTTAGTTCCTCCAGCCCGAAGTCAAAAAGTTCCCGGTTGTCCGTCTTGAACTCCAGACTGCCGTCCCCGGACAGAATGCGGTCATACCGGGCCAGAAAATCCCTGGAAGGCAGTCTGCGCTTTGCATGTCTGTCTTTGGGCCAGGGGTCGGAAAAATTCAGGTAAATCCGCTCCACCTCCCCGGGGCCGAACACCACCGCAACATTTTCCGCCTCCATCCGCAAAAACTTCAGGTTCGGCAGATACTCCTGCTCCATTTTCCGGACGGCCCTGAGCAGCACGCTGGAATACTTCTCAATTCCCACGTAATTGATGTCAGGATGCTCTTTAGCCATAGTATGTATAAATTTTCCCTTTCCCATACCTATTTCGATATGAACCGGCTGCCTGTTTCCGAAAATGTTTTTCCAGTTTCCGGCACACCGGGGCTGCATTTCTTCCTGTACCACATAGGGACTCTCCGAAATCACCTCCCTGGCGCCTGTTATATTACGCAATCTCATCTTATCACTTTCATTCCTGTCAAATTCTGCCTCTGCAGTTTCTGTTATAACTGTACTTTAATTTTGAATACTTGTCAATCCATGAATATTATCGCTTTGCTTTTTTTCGGAATCGTGTATAATATAGGATGACGGGGTTCCCGGCTGATATCATGTCCGGTTCCAGACATCCCCAATGTCATGGGCCCCCGGGAAAATGAATCAATAAGAGGTTATTCTATGAGAAAACACATTCAGCATAAATTATACCGGCTTCTGGCGGCGGCCCTGGGCTTCCTGACCCTGCTGCCATGCGGAACAGTCCGCGCCGCTTCCGACGCGGAGCTGCGTCTGGAGGCCCATCGCGCCCTGCCTGCACAATCCAATGAAATTCCCAACTGGCCGGAAGGTCCTGTAATCGGGGCAGAGTCTGCCATTTTGATAGAAGCCCAGACAGGCACCATTCTTTATTCCAAAAATATTCACCAGAAGCAGTTCCCTGCCAGCACCACCAAAATCCTCACGGCCCTCATTGCCACGGAGCAGTGCGAGATGGACGAAGTCGTCACCTTTTCCCATGACGCCGTCTTCGACACACCCTATGACAGCAGCCACATCGCCATGAACCCGGGAGAGGAACTGACCATGGAGCAGTGCCTCAATGCCATTCTGATCCGTTCTGCCAACGAGGTCTGCTATGCCGTGGCCGAGCATATCACGGAAAGCACCGACTGGTCTGTCTTTGCCGGAATGATGAACGAAAGGGCGGCTGAGCTGGGCTGCCTGAACTCCCATTTTGCCAATCCCAACGGTCTGCCGGACGAAAATCATTACACTACCGCCCATGACCTGGCCATGATCGGCAGGGCGTTCTTTGCCAACGAAATGCTGTGTAAAATCTCCCTGACGCGCCGTATGGAATTTCCGGTGACGGAAAAACTTCCCCGGGGCAAGCTGGAGATCAACAATATGAAAATCATTCCGGGCGGGGAATATGCCTATGAGTATATTGTGGGATGCAAGACAGGATATACGGATGTGGCCAGAAGCTGTCTGGTGTCCTGCGCGGAAAAAAACGGTTTCCGGCTGATCTGTGTGGTAATGCACGACGAATCGCCCTATCAGTATGAAGACACCATCAATTTATTTGAATATGGTTTTTCCAACTTTGAAAAAATAAATGTAGCCCAGACAGAAACAAAGTACAATATCGACAATACCGGGCTTTTTTACAGCGGCAATGACATTTTCGGTAACTCCCGGCCCTTTTTGTCCCTGAATCAGGATGATTTTATCATCCTTCCCAGAACCATCCCCTTTGATGAGACGGAGTCTTCCATCTCCTACGACACGGGAAACGAGAACCTGGCGGCAGTGCTCACTTACAAATACCAGGATGTGGACCTGGGCTCCGTGAGAGTCAATTTTTCTGCCGGAAAGGAAGAAAACAGTATCTTTGATATCCAGCCGGAAGCAGAGGAGCTTCCGGTGCAGGAAGAAGGTTCCGTGATTTTTGTCAATGTGAAGATCATTTTCACTGCCCTTGCCATAATAGCGGGACTGCTGTTTTTCTGGCTGATTGTCAGGGCCATTCTGAAAAATTATCAGTTTTCCGGAAAGTCCGACAGCCGGCGGGGCCGGAAAAGAAACAAAAAAAGAAAGAGGCACCGTGACCTCAGTTTCAGGGACTATGACCTCTGATCACAGTCCCTGAACCCTATCTCACGCCTGCGGTTTCCGGGATCTTCTCACGGTGCTTTTCCGGATTTCATGAATTTTATGCTGCGTCCTGATATGTTCGCGGCGGGGTTTTAACAGCACGGCGTCCTCCGGGGAGACCAGCCTGGTAGTCTTGACAATGTATACCTTATCTTCATCCGTCTTTCTGACCCTGATCTTTCCCTTCAGGTATCCGTGCTTTTCGCAATGGGCAAGACAGTAATAATTTTTTCCGTTGGGACTGAACCAGCGGATTTTTTTCCGCAGGTTTCTCCGGCAGAGATAGCACTTTGATGACACCACTTCCTTGTCCGCCAGGGCGTCCTCCCTGCTGTCAAATTCCCTGGAAATGAATTTCACATAAGTGTCAAACTGTACCTTGATCTCCGATTCCCTGTCCTTCGGGGGATGATACACATCATAGGACATGTTCTTCAGCACCCGGGGGTTTTCCGCCAGTATCCGTGCCAGTATCCCTGCCGTATAATGCGCATCCGCAAACGCCCTATGAAAGGGCACCTCTTTCTCCAATTCCAGAAAATCCACCGCATGCTCCAGCGCCCGCCGGGATTTTCCATCCTCAAAAGCGATACTGAACAGCTTCTGCACGTCCAGATAGGCAAAAGGCCCATCCGAAAGAGGCTCCATATTATAAAATTTCATATTTCTCTGCAGTTCCGTCAGGTCCGTGCTTCCCCAGGTGCAGAACAGATAGTCTTCCGTCCCGCACCAGAGAAGGAACTGTCCCGCGGTCTCCGCAAAGGGTCTCCCCTGCTCCAGTTCCTGCATCTCAAGATGAACCAGCCTGCCGGTAAACTGGTGCATCCCATGATACACTGCCGGCCGGACCAGCTCACTGAATTCTCCCGTCCTTTCCCCCTGACCGTCCAGCTTCACCGCACCGATTTCAATAATCTCGCAGGGCAGCTGTCCCGCCTCTGTCTCCTGTCCGGTATTGCCCTGGTTCCACTCCAAATCAAATACAATATAATTCATCCGTCCTCCCGGTATGATATTGCCCTGTCAGTATTTACATCTCCGCATCCCCGGCCGGGGCGTTCACATACTGATGTTCCATCCATGTGTGGGCCAGGGTAATCCACGAAGTGCATTCTTCCTGTACGGCAGTTCCCGCCATGTTCCGCGTCAGGCGGTTGGCCAGTGACAGACCATGGACACCGCAGGGATACATATGAAATTCTGCCGGCACGCCCGCCCTCCGCAGCGCCCACGCAAACAGAAGGGAATTTTCTGCCGGCACACCTCCGTCCGTAAACGTATTCCAGATAAAGGCCGGCGGCGTAGTGCCATCCACTTGTTTTTCCAGCGAAAGCATTTCCAGTATCGGCGCCGAAAATTTTTCGGAAAGCTCCTTTTCCCGCCCTCCCGTCAGATTGTCAAACGAGCCTCTGTGGGCGTATTCGCCGGAGGTAATCACCGGGTAACACAGAATCATGCCATCCGGCCGGAATATGCGTCTGTCCTCTTTCTCTCCCATAATTTCCGCCAGAAAATCCTTTTCCCAGAACACGCCCAGGGAAGCCGCCAGATGCCCTCCTGCGGAACATCCCAGAACAATCACCTGCCCCGGGGCAACATGCCATTCTTCACGGTTCTGCCGGATCAGCCGGATACTGTAGGCCAGTTCCGTGAGCGCCGTGGGAAATATAGCCGGCGCGCAGGAATACCTGAGAACCGCCGCATGGTATCCCATGGCCAGAAACTGCATGGCCAGAGGTTCCGCCTCCCGGTCGGAAGTAAACCCGTAGCCTCCTCCCGGACAGATCAGAACCATGGGTCTGGATGCTATGTCGATATCTGCCGAATGATCCTGGATGTAAACCACCAGTTTCGCATCCGGCCCGGATCCTTCCAGGGAAAGGGGATATGCCTTATTTATCATGATGACCTGCCTCCTGATCTCTTTTCTGTTGCGGAGCGCCTCTGCGGCCTGTCGCAACGCCATATATAAAAATCCGCTTTAATATGCCCGGCCCCAGTAGACCATTTTTTTGGCCGGCCTGCCGCAGCACACGCAGGTATCCGCAATCTGCTCCTGGTCAAAGGGCATACAGCGGCTTGTGACGCTTAACTTTTCCTTGATCTGTACTTCACATGCCTCGTCCCCGCACCACATGGCCTTGACGAATCCTGACTTTTCACGGAACAGGCCCTCGAACGCTTCCATGTCGGAAGCAGTGTAAGTATTTTTTTCCCTGTGCGCCCTGGCCCGTTCCAGCATTTCCTTCTGAATGGTCTCCAGCAGTTCTCCCGCCTTCGCCTCCAGCTCCTCCAGGGATACTTCCAGTTTTTCCCTTGTATCCCGGCGGCAGATCACACATTTTCCGGCCTCTATATCCTTCGGGCCGATCTCCACCCGGACAGGATATCCCCGCATCTCCGCCTCCGCAAACTTCCACCCGGGACTCTTGTCCGAATCATCTACCTTTACCCGAAATCCCGACAATGCCTCTTTCATCTCAAACGCCTTGTCAAGAACCCCTTCCTTTTTCTGCTGAATCGGAACAATCACCACCTGGGTAGGCGCAATCATGGGAGGCAGCACCAACCCGCTGTCATCTCCATGTACCATGATAATCGCGCCGATAATCCGGGTGGACATGCCCCAGGAAGTCTGGTGGACATACTGGAGTGAATTGTCTTTTGCCGCATACTGAATCTCAAAAGCTTTGGCAAACCCATCGCCAAAGTTATGGCTGGTGCCGGACTGGAGAGCCTTTCCATCATGCATCAAAGCCTCTATCGTATAGGTAGCTTCCGCCCCGGCAAATTTCTCCTTATCGGTTTTCTGTCCTCTGATAACCGGAATTGCCAGAACCTCCTCACAAAAATCTGCATATACATTCAGCATCTGCTCGGTGCGCTCCTGAGCCTCCTTTGCCGTGGCATGAGCAGTATGTCCCTCCTGCCACAAAAATTCCCTGGAACGAAGGAACGGACGGGTAGTTTTCTCCCACCGTACTACAGAACACCACTGATTATAGACTTTTGGCAAATCCCTGTAGGAGTGAATATCCCTGGCATAAAAATCACAAAACAATGTTTCAGAGGTTGGCCGCACACACATTCTTTCCTGCAGCTCCTCCAATCCTCCGTGAGTCACCCAGGCCACCTCCGGTGCAAACCCCTCCACATGATCCTTTTCTTTCTGCAAAAGCCCCTCCGGAATAAACAAGGGCATATACACATTTTCCACACCGGTTTCCTTAAACCGCCGGTCCAGCTCCTTTTGAATATTCTCCCACAAGGCATATCCTGCCGGCTTGATCACCATACAGCCCTTTACGCTGGCATAATCACACAGCTCTGCCTTTTTCACCACATCCGTATACCACTGGGCAAAATCCTTCTCCATGGATGTGATGGCTTCCACCAGTTTCTTCTCACTAACCATAATGCTCCTCCTTTATTTTTCTTCCTGTCCTCCATAATGAAATCTGGTTGATTCTACGTCATTTCCCGGTATTTGTCAAGCACTGCTCCTGGCTGTGTCCCCCATAGCATTCCAGATACCGGAAAAAAATATATTCACATATTAAATGCATCTGCAGGCGTGACCGGATCTCGATCCCTGATTTTACAAAATATGTGGAATTTACATAAATGTTTTCGTCTGCCATATCACATAAAGTATTACTGCCCAAATTGGTAATGGACACAATGGTTGCCCCTCTGCTTTTTGCCATATTCGCAGCAGCAATCACCAGACTGGTTTCCCCGGAAACCGAAATGACAATGGCCATATCTTCTTTTGTAATCTGTTTTGCACTGATATTCATCAGCGAACTGTCGTCATACCAAAAGGCCGGCTTACCTATTATCTGCAGCCTTTTGACAAATTCCGCCGCCACCACCCGGCTGCTTCCTGCCGCATAAAATTCGACCCGACGGCTGTTGTGAATCTGCTCTATAAGCCAATCAATGGTTTCCTCCTGAATAAGCTGAACGGTTTTATGAACATCCTTTAAAAAATCAGTAGAATGGTATTCTCCCTTATCTTCCTCCCGCTGGAAAATTTCCACCTTCAGAGCCGCCTTAAACTCTGAAAAACCGCTGAATCCCAGCTTTTTGCAGAACCGGATCACCGAAGCAGGCGATGTATACAGCTCATCCGCTACCTCCTGCACCTTCATTTCAGAAATTTTCTTATTATTCCTGATGCAGTAGGATAAAATCTCATTATCACTTTTATTCAGCAGATGGGTATTTTCTGCAATCCGATTGTAAAATTCCATAACACGATCTCCCAAAATTTTTTTCACAAAATGAAATTATTTCAACCTCCGCACTTCCTTCCAAAAGCTCTCAGAGCTATTCACAAAATGGCGCGAAACGTTTATGATGACAATAGTTATTATAACTAATACAAAATGCACGTGCAACAAAAATCCAAGAAAAAAGCAACAAAAAGCATCAGAAAGGGGAATTTATTATGGTAGGTTTTAAAGTAGTAATCGTTGGCGGCGGTTCCAGTCACACTCCTGGTATTATCCAGAGCCTGATCGGAAACCTGGAACGTTTCCCGCTTCAAAAGCTGGTTCTTTATGACATTGACCCGGATCGTCTGGAACTGGTAGACACCCTTTGTCAGTCACTGATTAAAAAGCTGGATCCGGAATGTATATATTTTACCACTACAGATCCCAAAGAAGCCTTTACAGACATTGATTTTGCCTTTGCCCAGATTCGTCAGGGCGGTCTGAAAATGCGGGAGAAAGATGAAAAAATTTCCCTGGAGTTCGGCGTTGTCGGACAGGAAACCTGCGGCCCCGGCGGAATGGCTTATGGACTCCGTTCCATTCCTGGTGTTTTCAAGGTAATCGATGACATCCGTACCTATGCCCCGGAAGCATGGATCATCAACTACTCCAATCCAGCCGCCATCGTTGCAGAAGCTACCCGCCGTCAATACCAGAATTATAAGATCTTAAATATCTGTGATATGCCGGTAGCCATCATGCTGTCCTTTGCCAAAATGCTGGGACTGGAAAAATATAATGACCTGGATCCGGTTTACTTTGGGCTGAATCACTTTGGATGGTGGACAAAACTCTTTGATAAGACCGGCGTGGACCGGATGCCGGAGCTGAAGGACAAGATCATGCAGTTTGGGCTGGCAGCTTCCCACGATAAGCACCACTCAGATCCTTCCTGGCGCCATACCTGGGAGAATTTCAAAGAAATCCTTACAGACTTCCCTGAATTTCTTCCCAACACTTATTTGCAGTACTACTTGTATGCCAAGGAATGTGTGGAAACCAGTGATCCCAACTATACCAGAGCCAACATGGTCATGGACGGACGGGAAAAGGATATGTATGACCAAGTCCGCTTGATCAAGGAAAGCGGCGGCGCCCATGAAGTCAACTTAAATCTGTTCAATGCCTTCGGCGATTTTATTGTGGATGTGGCCTGCTCCATTGCCTACAACAATGCAGACCGCTATCTGGTGATTGTAGAGAACAATGGATCTATTCCTGCCCTTCCGAATGATGCTATGGTTGAGGTTCCCTGCTATCTGCGCAAATGGGGGCCAGAGCCGGTGGTTATCGGAAACATTCCTCAGTTCCACTTAGGCATGATGCAGCAGCAGCTTGCGGCTGAGAAACTGATCGTGGACGCTTATTTTGAAAATTCCTACCAGAAAGCTTTGGAGGCATTTACCATGAACAAGACCGTAACCTCTGCCAAGGTGGCAAGACAGATCCTTGACAAGATGATTGAGGCCAACAGAGGGTATTGGCCGGAGCTGAGATAAGAAGGAGGTTTCAATGAAAGAAAAATTTTCCTTTTCTCAATTCCAAAAGCTGGGCAAGGTCTTAATGACACCCGTCATGATCATGCCGATTGCAGGAATCCTGGTGGGTGTTGGTTCAGCCTTTACAACCAAGAACATTGTGGAGGTTATGCCTTTTCTGGGCCTTACCTATGTGCGTCTGTTCTTTAACCTTTTAAAAGCCATGGGAAACACGGTCAATTCCTATCTTCCCATTATCTTTGCGGTATCAGTAGCCGTAGGATATGCTAAAAAGGAAAAAGGGATTGCCGCTCTGTGCAGTGTCATCGGCTTCCTTGCCATGAATAATGTGATGAATGTGGTTTTAACCAGCCTTGGCAAGCTGGACCCCGCCGCTATGACCACCGGCCAGTCTATGGTCATGGGAATCGCCTCCTTAGATACTGGTGTGTTCGGCGGTATCCTGGTAGGACTTTTGGTTGCACGGCTTCACAACAAATACTACAATATCCAGCTTCCGCCGATTCTGGGAATCTTTTCGGGAACAAAATTTGTTCCCATGGTTACGCTCCTCGGCTGTTCGGCTTTAGGCTTTTTGATGGCATTTATCTGGCCCATAGCACAGAATGGACTTACCTTAATGGGACAGCTCATCTACAACACAGGCGCTGCCGGAAGTGTGATTTACGGATTAAGCGAACGTGCTCTGCTGCCCTTTGGTCTGCATCATTTTATTTACACGCCGTTCTTCTTTACCAATTTGGGCGGATCCATGACCATTGACGGAAATGTGGTAGAAGGGGCATTAAATATTTATAATGCCATCCTTGCTTCACCGGATACCATGTTTGACATTAATATCTCTCGTTTTGTAATGAACGGAAAAGTAATCTTTGCCATGTTCGGTATGCCCGGTGCAGCACTGGCTATTTACCACACCGCAAAACCGGAGAAAAAGCAGCAAGTAAAAGCCCTGCTGATTGCCGCTGTGATTCCTTCTATCTTCACAGGCATCACGGAGCCCATCGAATATTCATTCCTGTTTGTAGCACCGCTTCTGTTTGTAGTCCACGCAGGTTATGCAGGACTTACTTACCTGCTGACATACTTATTTAAGGTTAATATTCCCGGCCCCAGCGCTTTTGGCGGACCGTTCTTAAGCACCATCTTTAACGGTATCATGCAGTCGGACAAAGGGTCCAACTGGATCTGGGTCTTTATCCTGGGCGCCATTTTCTTTGTGCTCTATTATGCAACCTTCCGTTTCATGATTCTGAAGTTTGACTACAAAACTCCGGGACGGGAAGCTGATGAAGAAGAAGTCAAGCCTTTAGGGGGCAAAAAGGTAAGCGATGACATCTTAAATGTCATTATAGCCGGCTTAGGAGGCGCTGAAAATATCTTGAACGTAGATGCCTGCTTTACCCGGCTGAGAGTAAAGGTCAAAGACAAGGCCCTGGTTATGTCTGACAACGAATGGAAGGCTCAGACCGGAGCCAACGGGGTAGTTCGTGTCAATGACGGGGTACAGATTATTTACGGTACAAAAGCAGATATTTACAAAAACAATTTAAAAAACATTTTGGGGATGGAATAATATAAATAATACCAGTGCAGTGCAGTCTGTCATTTAACGGTCTGCCTGTCTGTGCCAGGTCACAGCCTTTGAAACACAAAATGCTGTGACCTGATTTCTATTGTTCTGCTGATTCTGCCTGATCCTATCCTGCCCCCGCTTTGCCGTTCTTAAAAATGCTGTTCCTTGCTATTCCTGTCCTTTATAGTACATATTTTTCCAGCCGTTCCAATGCCTCCCTGACCCGTGACAGAGGAAGCGCCAGATTCATCCGGATGGAATTATGGCCATGGAACATCCTGCCGTCCTGCCATGCCACCCCTACATCCCATCCTGCCTTCAAAAGCTCGTCCATGGTTTTCCCGTGCTCTTTAAGCCACTGGCTGCAATCTAAAAACAGCATATAGGTTCCCTCTGGCTTTGCCACATAAATCCCCTGAAAATGCTCCTGAATAAACCTGCATGCATACTCTACATTCTCTGTAATCACCTGACGCAGCTCATCCACCCAGACAGATCCTTCCGGGCCATATGCCCCTACCAGACCGTGCATGCTGAGCACATTCATGGAATTATAATGGGATTTGCTGCTTTGGGCCTCCACCCTCTCCCGCAAATATTGATTATAAATAATGTGGTAGGATCCTATAAGCCCTGCCAGATTAAAGGTCTTTGACGGCGCATACAAAGCAACGGTCCGTTTTCTGGCATCCTCATTTACCATTTGCAATGGGATATGATACCTTCCCTCCAGAATAATATCTGACCAGATCTCATCGGAAATCACCACACAATCATTGGCCTTGTACACTTCAAGAGCCTTCTCCAGCTCCCACTGCTCCCACACACGCCCACAGGGATTATGAGGATTGCAGAATACTGCCAAATGAATCTTGTTTTCCTTGATCCTGGCATCCATATCTTCAAAATCCATTCTCCAGACTCCTGCCTCATCCAGCTTTAACGGACTGTGAATAATCTTTCTGCCACAGTTTTCTATACTTTTTGTAAATCCGATATAAGTCGGACTGTGAAGCAGCACCGGATCCCCCGGCGCAGAAAATGCCTCCAGCACAGAGACAATGCCTCCCAGCACTCCGTTTTCATATCCGATACATTCCCTTGATAATCCGGTTACATGGTTTCTTTTCTGATGCCAGTCCATAATGGAATCAAAATAAGCGTCACTGGGATTAAAATAACCAAAGGCCGGATGCTTTACCCTCTCTATAATGGCATCCTGAATTGCAGGCAGAACCGGGAAATTCATATCTGCCACCCACATGGGAATCACATCACCGCGGCCAAACGTCTCTTGCGTTCCATCCCATTTATAGGAGGCGCTCC
>OFGX01001689.1_pt1 | contig 12727 bp, 11 predicted proteins | sample 1521831 | NCBI WGS metagenome assembly OFGX01 (sample SAMEA3504080, study PRJEB24116) | mouse gut metagenome | biome: mouse gut; feature: mouse-associated habitat; material: faeces | place: Denmark | collected 2011
TGGCGCAGTAAGATACGCCCATGCCCAGAAGTTTTTCCTCTCCCGGAATTCCCAGCTTCCGGTGTGTGGCTCCCATGGCCAGAATCAGGGTTTTTGCTTCATAAGTTCCTTTTTCTGTTACTACCGTTTTCTTATCCCCGTTTAACTCAATGCTCTTTACCTGGCTGTTGACAATTTCCGTCTTAAATTTGTCCACATGAGCGCGGAATTTCTGTCCCAGTTCAAATCCGGTAATTCCCGGAAGCCCCGGATAATTGTCCACCTCATAGGTATCCAGAATCTGGCCGCCGCTTAACGGCTTTTCTTCTATGATCAGCGTACGCAGCCTGGCTCTTTCCGCATATATGGCCGCACTTAAGCCCGCCGGCCCGCTTCCCAGAATAATCACATCATAACACATGAAAAACCCTCCTTTATTCTATGACTTTCATATTGATTTTTCCCTCTCTCCGTGTAATAATAGGAATGTATACTTATGTTACAGGAAAGGAGGTATTGATATGGATATTGCTTCTTTATCAACTTCCCTCAGCATGGCCAACGTACAGAATGACTTTGGCGTTCTCATGCTGAGCAAACAGCTTGACACCGTAGAGGATATGGGAGACTCCATGATTAAACTCATGGAACAGTCTGTAAATCCCCATCTGGGGGGAAATATTGACATTTCCCTTTAAATCTGCCGCTGTCATATTTTTATGAGCAGATTCTTTCTTAGTTTGTGAAGAATCTGCTCATTTTATCATACCTGTCTGAAATCGCAAAACATATGCTTCCCAAATCTTCCTTACATCCGCTCCAGCCAGAGGGAAAATCCCATAAAGGCGAAAGCCAGGGCCATGCCAGACACCAGCGAAACTGTACCCAGCCTCTCTTTCGTCCCCTGAGAAAACATCTGCTTCACATGATCCCATCTGTGATTGATTTTACAGATGGCAATATAAACGCCCACAGCGCCGCAGGTTGTGCCGATGGCAATAACTCCCCAGACCGCAATTCCCATCAGAAACAGAAACAGCTCCGCGCCTTCCATATTTGCGGCAAAACCGCCCTGCGGAATCTGGGTCATCTGATCCACGCCGGCGGTCTGATACAGCATGGGCAACAGCCAGGACATCAGAACACCGGTGGCATTTAAGGTAAAATGAGCAATCATGGAACTGAAAATACTGCCGGTGGCCTCCACCAGAAAAGCCAGGTACACTCCAAGGGCAAATGCATAGACAAACTGGTTCAGATTCATATGCATACATCCGAAGAGGAAAGCACTCAGCAGAATTGCCGGCAGCATTCTGCTTTTTCTGTATGTCTGAAATATCAGGCCCCGGAACATAAATTCCTCCACACAGGCTGGAAGCGCGGCGGGGAACAGCAAGCTTAATATAAAACTCTGCCCCTGCATCATATCCATGACTGCCCTGGAGCCAGAAGTGGTAAAAATCATGGAAATGGCGTTTAACACGATAATCAGGGGGTACATCAGGTAGGTGCACACCACTACCAGCACAACCGTGGCAATGTTTATCTTCCGGTACGGAAGGAACTCCCGCACCCTGCCTTCCCTGCGCCTGCAGTAAAGCAGCCCTGGCAGCAGCACAAGGGCCTGGGACAGCAGGATCAGCACATAATTGGACATCCCCGCTAAAAACGGGACATAGGCAGACAGCAGGCTAATCCCAACGCTTGCCCCTATATAAATCAGCACCGTTGCCAGAAATACACGGTTTACGCTTTTATTCTCAGACATCCCGGACCCTCCTATAATTTTAAGATACCCTCGCTTGTAATTTTTATTTTCCTCTCTTTATATAAATGCCCGACTGCACGTTTAAAGGCATTTTTGCTCATCTTAGCTTCCTCCATAATGACTTCCGGCGAAGCCTTATCATTAAAAGGCAGCGCACCGCCATGCTTTTCAATCAGCTCCATAACATAAACCGCATCTTTGTCCATCTGCATGTATGCTTTTTCCCGGAGGGTTAAGTCCAGCTTCCCATCCTGCTTCACCCCGGTGACCCTTGCTTCCACCACGTCCCCAATCCGCAGGGAACTGTGGTCCTCATGGCTGGGGATAAGGGCGGAAAAGCAATTGTCCACCGCCACAAATGTGCCGAAATTCCCGCTGAACTCATACACGCGCCCATGAACCATATCCCCAGGCCCGTATGGGGAATCCGTCCTGAGCAAGTCATAAACCCCTTTCATGCTTGCGCAAAGCCGCCTGCTCTTGTCAAGGTAAAGCCTTACCATGATTTCGTCATTTTCCTGCACCTTGGTAATCTGCTCCTTGTAAGGCAGGAATAAATCTTTTTCCAGCCCCCAGTCTAAAAATGCCCCAATCCGCTGGACGGACACCACCTTAAGGGGACGCGCCTCCCCCATGGTAAGCTTGGGCTTTTGGGTGGTTGAGATCATGCGGTCCTTGGAATCCCTGTACAGGAAAACTTCCAGCACATCCCCCACTTGCGTCCCTTCCGGTACCTGCTTTGCCGGGAGCAGCACCCTCATTTCATCCCCTTCATGCTCAGCCAGGTATATGCCAAACTCCACTTTTTTCACTACGATAAGCTCCTGTTTTTCTCCTAACCGCATCATTCATTTTCCTCCAATTCTATGACAGCATAAGGGATCCCTTCCTTGTCTGCCAAATTCACTGTCACTTTTTTCCCTTCCTGTACTGCGTAGGGGTAAATCATGTCCCCATAGACAGCAGCCTTCCGGTATTCCGTTTTCATTTTTCCCGTTGTAAAGCCCCTGGGCAGGTATTCCTGCGCCATGCACACATATTTCCCATTGTTCACATGCTGGTTGGTATCAATATGGTATTTGTGCACCGGGAAGGGCTCCTTGGCCTCCATCCCTTCCGGCAGGAGGATTTTCCTCGGGCCTTTTTCCATCGGGAGCTGTGGGAAAAATTCATATGCATCCGCTATTTCCTGCAGCACCCGCGTCGGCCGCCCAGTCCTAACATCCAGCAGGACCCAGACGGAATTTGCCCGAGCGCAGGGTTCCTCCCCTTCCCCTTGTATGGTAAAATTGCGGTAGCCGAAAAAGCTTTTAAAATCATAAGGCCATGTGCTGACTGAAATTTCCTCCCCATAGGCCGGGTAATGGTGAATCTCCACCTGCCAGGAAGCCAGGACCCATGCCAGCTTCCGCTCAGCCATACGCTGCGTAACGGACATTGCGTTTTTTTGCTGAATATCCAAATAAATGCGGGACGGGTCCATATATCCTTCTTTGGCCAGCGAAATAAAAAAAGAGAGCGGTTCTTCCAATGTCCCTTCTGCGTTTGCTTTTTTTTCGATAAAATCATTTGTCCAGCGCTCACCGTCCATCGTGCCCAAAAAGTCAGGCGTCATTGCGCTGACAATCAGCTCACTGACAGACATATTGTCCATATCCGCCGCCGCAAAGACAAACCCGTCTTTATCCACGCCAACGCCTTTTGCCTTTGCCGCCGCAAAAAACCCTTTTAATTCCTGCTGGCTTTCCGGCAGTTTCATCCCAAGCTCCCCGGCAAGCGTTTTATTTATAATTAAGCTTTTATACACACAGGGCATGGGCAGCCAGACTGTCTTGCCGTCTCTTTGGACTGGCTCCATTACGGCGCTTGCAAAATCTGTCGTAAAAGAATTCGCGCTTAAATCCAGCAAATAGTTTGAGACTTCCCCGCTTGGCATGGAAGAAAAAACCAGATCCTTCCCATGGCCGTTTTTCAGACGGCGCAGGGCGTCACTGTTATAAGTGGAAACGCTTCCCTGCTCAATCTGAAGGTCAATGTCGTCATACGCAGCTTCCACAAGCAATTCAAACTCAGGCAGCGGCGTATAATACAAAGCCGTAACAACTGTTTTAGCGCCGTCTTTCGACGTCTGGATTTTGGCAGTTCCCAAATGGCAGGCAGACAGACTACACAGGCTAATTAAAAACGCCCCTAAAAAAAATATCCCCGTTACTTTCTTTTTCATATTCTCGCCTCCTAAACCGACGGCTTTTTTGGCTTTCCCTACTTAAAATATTTTATAAATTTTATCAAATATAAATTAGGAAGTCAAGGGAAGAAGCGGGCTTGGCGCACGGCAGACGCAGAAGACAGTGAGGCGTTTTCCATAAAGCAAAATCCGGAAGGAAAAAAATGGACTGCATCACTTTTCATAATTTCTTAAGATTCTTCTGGACTTATATTTTAGAAACATATATAATGAAATTATTAAATATAACTTAAGATTTAAGATATTGCGATGCTTTGCTAAATTATTCCATATTTCGTTTTTGGAACATGTATTTTGCATTTTGAGGAAAATGCCATTCAATATACTATTTAAATTAGTTTCGTTAATGCTTAATACTTAAGAAAAACGAAAGGTGGGTTTTTATGAAAAAGAAAACTGGAACAAAACCTAAAGGAAGAAAAGGCTTAAAAAGCCTAACGGCTATGCTGATTTTGATTATCTGTATTTTAGTTTCCATTCCAACGATTGGGCTGGCATGCCTTGGCGTTTATTATCTGAGGCAGTCAATGGACGAGTCGTCGGAACTTTATGCAACGGCTATGACGAACGGCTTTGCAACCGAAATCAAATCCCAAGTCCAAGGCGCGATCGCTGTAGCGCAAAACTATTATGACCGGAGCCAAAACGGGGAATTGACGGAAAAAGAAGCGCAGAAAATGGCGGCTGACTGCATCCGGTCCATGCGTTATAAAGACGATGCTTCCGGTTACATTTGGATTGACGGAGAGGATTACACGCTTGTCGCGCATCCAATCCTGACGGATCAGGAAGGCGAAAACCGGTATGATTTGACGGATCAAAACGGCGTAACGGTTACGCAGAATATCGTTTCCACTGCAAAAGAAGGCGGAGGGTACAATGAATTTTATTTTACGAAATCAGACGGCGTGACAGTCGCTCCAAAACTTGCGTATTCTGAAATGTTTGAGCCTTGGGGCTGGGCAGTCGCTACCGGAAACTATATCGACGATATGAATGCAAAGATTGACGCGCAGCAAGACAACATTGAAAAAGAATTTTCCAAGATGCTTTTGATTTACGGCGCTGCGGCAGTGGTTATGCTGTTTGGCGCGCTGGCGGTTTCGGCGTTAAGCGGCCTTAAGATTACAAAAGGCATTAAAATTGTGGAAGGACACCTAAGACAATCGGCTGTAGGCGATTTAAGCTTCAGCGTTGAGCCGGAACTGCTGCGCCGCGCAGATGAAATCGGGGAAATGGCACGTTCCTTAGATAATGTAAGGGAGTCCTTAGCGGCTATGCTTGGCAGCGTGCTCCATACAGGAAAGGCGCTCAATGAAAGCAGTGAAAAGTTCAGCGAAAAGTTCGGATATATTTCCGACAGCATCCAAAATACGAATCAGGCGATTGAAGATCTTGCTCAGGGAGCGACCAGCCAAGCGAATGAGACGGAAACGGTAAACCAGAAAATAGTGGAGCTTGGCAGCGTCATTGAAGTGGAAAAAACAGGCGTCCAGAAATTAGAGGAAGCCGTATCCGCTATGTCGGCGCATTCCGCAGGCGCTTCCGACAGTATCCAGGAACTGGATAAGATTACAAAAGTAACGACGGAAACGATACATATGGTATCGGAACAGACAAACAAAAACAACGATTCCGCCGCAGACATCAACAAAACCATAGAAATCATTAAAGGCCTTGCGGCGCAGACGAACCTGCTTTCACTGAATGCAAGCATTGAAGCGGCAAGAGCCGGAGATGCGGGCAGAGGATTTTCTGTTGTGGCGGAAGAAATCCGCAACCTTTCGGAAGAATCCTCCGGCAATGCGCAAATGATTGAAGGAATTGTAAAAGAGCTTGTCAACAATGTGGAAGTGTCCGTCAGCAAAATGCAGGAAGTTACGCAAAACGTCTTAAAACAGCAAAAATGCCTAAATGAGACGAGAGAAGCCTTTAAGCATTTAAGCGAAGAAGTTGCAATGGTTGAAGAAGTCACGAAAGAGCTTGGCGGGCAGACGGAAATTTTAAGTTCCTTAAAACAAATCGTAACGGATTCCGTCAACAGCCTTGCCAGCGTCGTGGAAGAAAGCGCCGCATCTACAGAAGAAACAAGCGCCAGCATGACGCTCCTTTCCCAGACGATTGGGGAATGTACGGAAGATACGAAAGGGCTTGTGGAATTAAGCCACCGCCAAAGCGAGCAGGCGAATAAATTCCAACTATAATTACATATAAATGAAAAAGCCAAAGGCCATCAGCAGTGTTTCACAACGCCGAAAGCCTTTGGCTTTTCTTTTTTCCCCAACTCTCCTACGTCAGATTTCTCACCCAGCGGTATTCCTTATAATGCTTGTATACGACGGGAAGTTTCACGATTTCATCTAAATTTAAGACGAAATAGACGGCAAGCACAGGCATATTCAACACAAACGCGGCAATCAGCCCCATAGGCACTGTTACGCACCACAATGTCACTGTGTCACAAATTAAGCCAAAACGGGTATCTCCGCCCGCGCTGAAAATCCCGCCGATTGTCGTTGAATTAATGGATTTGCCAATCAGATAATAGGAACTGATAAAAAACATCCATTTTAAATATTCCGCCGCCTGATTGCTTAACGAAACGAAATTTAGGATAAACGGCGAGAACGCTAAGAGGATAATTCCGGCCGCCACTCCTCCGGCAATAGAGAGACGGCAAAGCTTTCCGCCATATTCCTTTGCCTTTGACAGCTTTCCCGCTCCCAGCTCATTTCCGACAAGAATGCTCCCGCCATTTGCAATCCCGATACAAAAACAGACAATCAGGTTTTTTACAATATTGGCAATGGAATTTGCCGCTACGGCGTCGCTTCCCATATGCCCCATAACGACGGAATACATGGTAAAGCCACAGCCCCATGCAAGCTGGTTTCCTAAAATCGGCAGAGAATATTTCCAGTATGTTTTTTCTAATTCACGGTCAGCATGGAGAAAAAACTTCATCTTGAAACGGATTCTGCCTTCCTTACAGGATTCCAAAAGCGCCCAGATCATTTCAAAGCCCCTCGCAATCCCCGTTGCATAAGCGGCTCCGGCAATTCCCATAGCCGGAATTTTCCAAAACCCGAAAATAAACGCCACATTTAACACAATATTAATGACAACAGCCGTTGAGCTGATTATGCTGCTTTTCACGGCAAACCCGCTGTTTTTCATAATGCAGAGATAAATCTGGGATACGCCGCAGAACAAAAAGGAAACGGCAGACGCCTGAAGATATATTACGCCGCCGCTCACCAGCTTGGGCGAAGATGTAAAAAAGCGCATAACCTGACTGGGGAAAAACAGCGCGCCGGAAAAAAACAAAAGAGAAACCAAAAGAGACGCCCGCAACACAAACGCTAACGCCTTTTCCACCGCTTTGCGATTCCCTTTTCCCCAATATTGGGCGGCGATCATGCTGGTTCCCATGGAAAAAGCCGATAAAAACAGATTAAACACAAACATTGCCTGTCCGGCAAGTGAAACGGCGGATAACGCGTCTTGGCTTAACATTCCAAGCATCACGGCGTCCGATGCGCTGACTAAGGACAGCATAAACTGCTGAAATGCAATCGGCAGTACGAGCCACACTAATTTTTTATAAAATTCTTTCTTCATATTTTGTCTCCTCTCTCCACTTATTTAGAACAAAAACAAGTATAGCGCCAAATTCTCTTGATTTTTAGAATTATTCTGCCATATAATAGTACAAAACTTCCAAAATAAGAAAAATAGGAGAACTGCATCTATGATTTCACGATCCGGCTGTATGACAGATAAACAGAAAAAAGAACTAAAAGACCATGGCTCCGCCGCTTTTCCTTTGGCCTGCTACCAAAATGACGCAGACGCCCTCCCCGTCCCTTGGCACTGGCATGATGAAATAGAGCTGGTTCAAATTGCAAAAGGCAAAGCATTTATCCATTTCGGCGATCTGTCTTATGAAATTTCGGAAGGAAACGGCTGTTTTATTAATGCAGGCGCGCTCCACGCCGTGGAGACATGCCACAATGAAAGTATGGAAGAACATTGCATTGTCTTCCACCCACGCTTAGTTGGCGGCAGCGTGGACAGCGTATTCTGGCAGAAATACATACAGCCAATTATTTCTGACCGCTCTTTTTGCGGAACGCTTTTAGAACAGCGCATCCCTTGGCAAAAAGAAATCCTTTCCCATATCCACACGGCTTTTAAAGTCTGCGAAACGGAACAGGCCGCCTATGAACTAACCGCCCGAAATGAGCTTTCAGAGCTTATTGCCGTCCTTTCGAAACAGCCCTTCCAAAAAAAGAGCATTTCAAAAAAAGCCCTGCGCCAAAATGAGCGTATGAAACAAATGCTCTCGTTTATCCAACAGCATTTTGGGGAAACTGTTTCAATCCGGCAGATTGCGGCAAGCGCATCCATCAGCGAAAGCGAATGTATGCGGTGTTTTCACCAGACAATCCATACAACCCCGATTGCTTACCTGAAAAACTACCGGCTTCAATTCGCCGCCGATCTACTGAAAAACACAGATTTGCCGGTTGCCGTAATAGCAAGCCAATGCGGATTTCAGGAAATGAGTTATTTTGCCCGCTCATTCCGTAAAGTATACCAATGCGCGCCGTCCCAATACCGGAACTAAATGCTGCATACAGACTTATTTACAAACAAAAAATGCCGCCTGATAGGCGGCTGGCTGTTTGTGTCTGGTTTTCTCACTAAGCGACTGCATAATTCTTTAACATAGACTCAAATTTTGCGTTTTCCCCAAAATACTGTACTTTCAGCTCTTTGCGTAACCCAAGCCCAAGCACTCCAAGGAATGATTTTGCATCAATGTAAATATGGTCATATGTGATGTCAATTTCAAAATCACACTGCCCTGCCGCATTCACAAAGTTTTCTACATCCTCTGAATTTTTAAATTTCACTTTCTGTTCTCTCATCGTCATCAATCCTTTCCAAAAATTTCTCAAACTTCTTACACAATTAGTTTCTCTGATTTCTGTGAGATTATGCCATCTACACATAATTTTGTCAAGAAATAAAATAGAAACCCAATCCCGAAAAGTTCGTTAATTTATACCTTTTTTATCCATGTTCTGCCTGTGATTTTTTACCAAAAAGGGAATATATTTCGAATTGTAGGCTTTTATTCATACAATTTCTTTAGGCGCTTTTTTCCTATCTTTGTTTAATTCCCATTTAAAATTGTGAAACATCTATAAAAATCATTTGATTGTAAACCATTTTCAAAAATAGGGTTGATAATTTACTTAAAATAGCCTAAAATCAAGAAAAACACCCAAAAGGAGACAAAAAACAATGGAAACAAACACGAAAAAAACTATGCTTTCAATCCGGCAAATGGCCATTATCGCCCTAATGACTGCCTTAACCTGTATATTAGCGCCCATGTCGGTTCCGATTGGCGCTGTGCCGATTTCACTGACAAATTTTGTAGTTTACCTTGCGGTTTATTTGCTTGGCGCAAAACTTGGGACGGTCAGCTATTGCATCTATCTTCTAATTGGGCTGTGTGGGCTTCCGGTGTTTTCCGCATATTCCGGAGGACCGGCAAAACTTCTTGGGCCAACAGGGGGATATTTAATCGGATTTATTTTGATGGCGGCTCTTTCCGGCATTTTTATTGAAAAATCCCATGCAAAAGCCGGACTTTCCATACTAGGCATGGGAATCGGGACTGCCGCCGCGTACCTGTTTGGAACAGTCTGGTTTCTCATTCAGGCAAAATGCTCCCTTTGGTATGCCCTGACGGTCTGTGTATTTCCATTTTTAATCGGAGACGGCATAAAAATACTAATCGCCGCTAAAATCGGCCCTATGATAAGAAGGACGCTTCAGACGGCGAATTTATTGGAGCAATCGTAACCAAAGAGACGCTTTCCAGAACTTAAGCAGGGCGGCGGCAAATTTCTTTTTGCCGCCGCCCTGTTCTAACGTTCATCTGTATTGTCTTTTTTCTTTTTGTTTTTACTCCACCATGTGCCTGCCAATGAACAGCTCCCACCTAAAATAAACAAAATAAAAATAATTAGTTCCCAAAAATCTTTCATAACTAATTTCCCCTTTCCTTTACCAGCTAAAGTTAAAATGTAAAATTATTCCTTAAAAAAAATAACTTCATTCTTTCTAAATGTCAACTATTTCATATTTTTTAGATTAAAAATATTGCTTGTCTTTTCATGGACAAGCAATATTAATTTTGATTATTGAATTTTTTTGTATATCAGCTTTGACTTTATTGTTATTTCGTAAATTTGAGTATACCATATGTCTTATATTTTGTCGAATGCAGATTCTATAAATATAGAAATAAAAAAGCGGGATTCCATGACCTGTTACGCACAGTTCCATAATGTTTGTTTTTGCCTTTGATTCTTTGGCTGCCTGCTTTTTCCCGTACATAAACATTTACTCAGGATACCTCGTTAAAACATAAGTCCCTGTATTTTCAATTTCCGTAAAGGGGATTTCCCTTTCCCAATGAACAGACGAATTATAATTCCCTTCTGCCACTATAACGCCATTCTCCTGAACTTCTAATACGATGACGGAATGGGCGTCGTTATCCATACGGACAATATCCCCAACACAGATATTTGAAAAATCTTCATGCCGGCGCGCCGGCAGACTGCCAAACGCCGCGTCGCTAAGCGCAAAAGCAAATCCTGTGCATCCATAGCCCCCACTGAACATGCCGCCATTCCAAGCGTAATAATTGTCGTTCGTCCACGTCATTCCTTCCGGATACTCCGATTTCATTGCAATCATGTCTGCATAAATCTGCTCTGCCGTTAAGTCAGGGCTTTCCGTTTGCATCGGCGCATAAGCGATGACATAAACCCGCGTTGCCCCATTTGCCGCCGTGACTGTCACACGGTCTGTATAGTAAAAATTATCCGACACATAATTTTCTTCTTCGTCAAAATAGGAATGGTATCTGGATTCCGCAGTATAATGCCAGCCTTCATCTCCTTTATGCGCTGTACTGCGGACAACGCTTCCTTCCGGAAGGCTTAATTCATAACTGCTTCCCAGTTCTTTCTGGCTGCCTTTCACATAAATGACATAAACCGTTTCCTCTGAAACGTCCCCTTCTCCTGTAGCGTCCACAGATAAAAGAGCCTGCTCTCCTGTTGTATTGGCATAGATATAATCATTGTTTGCATCCGTAATTTTGCTTATCTTAACTCCGCTTATATCCTGCGCATAAGCAATCAGATAAATGCGTTCCGCTCCGTTTTCCGCTGTAATTGCAACACGATCCGCATAATAGTATGTATTAAGAACGTACCTGCCTTCCTCGTCATATTCATATTTATCTACTAACTGCCTTAACTTTCCTTAATTTTCAAGGCTTTGCGGTATGCCTGACCTCAAAATATGTATCCTTTTCCCTTGTTTTTGCCCTTATGAGCAGATTACAAGGGAAAGTTTTTATTCAGTTTTCATTGATTAATTCATTCCCACAACCTTATCCAAGAGTTTAGCGGAATCCCGTTTTGCCTCCCTTGTAGCATGTGCATAGACATTCATGGTGGTGCTTACGTCTGAATGTCCTAAAAGTTCCTGCACATCTTTTGGCTGCGCCCCGTTTGATAACAGGTTTGTTGTGTATGTGTGTCTTAGTGTGTGGAAATGGAAACCCTCTAACTCTGGCACTTTCCTCGCCGCTGTCCGGCAGGCTGTTTCTACGGTGGCGGGAAGTTCAAGACAGCCATCTTCCCTCAGACATACAAAGGAGATTTCCGTATAATCCTCCGGCGCATCTTCTGTCATTGGCAGGTTGTAATACTCATAATGCACCCTGTTTTTCTCTGTAACTTCCCTGTAGAAATTCCTGTGATAGAGTTCGCCATACTGCATACGGTTTTTAAGCTGCTGTTTCCTTGCTTTCTTCAAGATGTCAGCGAGGGCATTGCCAAAATCAACAATCCGCACTTTCTTCCTTTTTGTCGAGCCGATTTCGTGCTTATGGGTAGCGCCGTTGTAACGGACACTCCTGCGGACTGTCAGATATTGTTCCTCAAGGTTGATGTCCTGCCAAGTCAGACCTGCCACTTCCCCAAGCCTGAGTCCTGTAAAATAAGCTATCTGTACGGGCAGAATTGCGTCTTTGCTCCGTTTCCCAAGCTGCGCAGTCAGCTTTTGGTACTGCTCAAATGACAGTGGCTTGACCTTTCCGTTATCGGTGTCCGTTTCTTCCGCAAACAAGTCCATATCGTCCTTTTTGTGCCTCATTACCACATATTGCATGGGATTGAATGTGATGTACTGTTTCGGGAACACCGCAAAACGGAAGGACTGCTGCAATACTGCGGAATAAGACCGTATATAGTCAATGGAATATCCCTTTGAAACAAAGTCCTCAACTGTTCCGCCGAATGAGAGCAAATCCATAAACTGCTGTAAATGCCCCGAAGTGACCGTTTTGAGTTTCCGTCTGCTTACAGGGTGCTGTTTTATGCGGTTAATCGCCTGAAGATAAGTACCGACTGTTCCATTGCTTAACGTGCCTGTCTTTAATTCTTCCTCCGCCCATGTGTCAAGCAACTGCCCAAGTGTGATATTGTCTGCCTTTGCAATGAATTTCTTGCTTTCATAGTCCTCCATTGCCTGCCTTAACAGCTTTTCCGTTTCGCTTTTGCTTTCTGTTCCTGCACATTCTTTCTGTACCAAGTTGCCGCTTGCGTCCTCCACATAGAAGCGGTAGTACCATT
>OFGX01001690.1_pt1 | contig 12725 bp, 13 predicted proteins | sample 1521831 | NCBI WGS metagenome assembly OFGX01 (sample SAMEA3504080, study PRJEB24116) | mouse gut metagenome | biome: mouse gut; feature: mouse-associated habitat; material: faeces | place: Denmark | collected 2011
GGTTCCTCCTTTTCCGGCGGCAGCGGAAATAAAATCGAATTTGAATAAGACCGATCAGGAACTGCGTTCTACAGCCTGCATTCCAACTGCCGGTCAAAGGGCTCTGCTTCAACGTGCTTCTGCTGATAGCTTTCGGCGTCAACACATCCCATTTTTTTATAAAATGCCTGGGTTTCCACGGCGGAATGGGCGGAGATATACAACTTTTCCGCCCCGTTTTTCTTCGCCCAGTCCTTTGCACAGAAAAGGGCCGTCCCGATGCCGGATCCGCGCATATCTTCCGAGACATGGAGGCTTGTCAGATCCAGATATTTTTGCGCGCCGCCGAACAGGCCGGATTCCACGGAAACAAAGCCTTTCAGGGCATGGCCGCAGAAAGCCGCATATACAAATCCGCCGGCGGATAGGGTGTGCTTCAGGCAGGAAACCAGAAAATCGTAATCGCTTTCCGTCCAGTTATCAATAAAGGGCGCGTCCTTGATCAGCCATTCATTGTGTTCCTTTCTCCAGCATTTTGTGACAACCTGGTGCCGGATAAAATCGCGGAATAAACCGCGGCAGAGTTCATGTTCAGATAGGGTTCTGTATTGGATCATGGATACAAAATCTCCTTTTTTATCATTCTGTTTTACAAGGTAACCCCAAGGGCACCCCATTATGGCCATACGGCCATTTTACAAGGTATGATTTATTATAAGGCTTTCCGGGCGAGTTTACAAGAGTGGAGATATGCGGCATGAAAGGCCGCTGTTCAATCCTGAGCCGTGAACTGCGCTGCACAGCTTTACATGAAAAAAGGTTACAATATTCAATAACAGAGTCAACCCCACCTCCCTCTCAGACCTTTATGCCGGAATATAGCGCACATGCGCATTCTCTAAATAGGAGGATTCTTCCGACGACAGCGCCTTATCTGTGATCAGATAGTCAAAGGCGGACAGGCTGGTAATGGCAAATACTGCGGTCTGTCCGAATTTGCTGCTGTCAATCATCAGGATGATCTCCTGAGCGGCAGATAATGCGTTTTTCTGAAATTCTACGTCATCCTGGTAGTAGCCGGTAAGGATGAACTCCGTACTCAATGCGGCTCCGCTTAAAAAGGCTTTGCTGACATAAAAATCCTTTAGCATCAGGGCAGTCTTATGGCCCAGAGCGGAATATTGGGACGGATTGATCCAACCGCCCAGGAAAAACATCTGTTTACATTTTTTTCCGCCGTCAAAAAGAGAAGCAATGGAAAAGGAATTGGTCACGATGATGAGCGTGGCCAAAAGCTCCGGAGTCCGGAGCAGCTCCCGGGCAAGCTCCAGATTCGTGGTGCAGCTTTCCAACAGGATGGTATCTTTTTCACGGATCAGGGAAACCGCTTTCCGGGCGATTGCCTTCTTCTGGTCAGGATTTTTCGTAATACGCAGGTCAAAGGGAATCTCGCTCGTGTTTCCCGGAGCTAGGGCTACGCCGCCGTGTACCTTGACGATCAGCCCCTGATCGGCCAGCGCATCCAAATCCTTCCGGATCGTCTCGTTGGAAACATTGGTCATCTCAGCCAACTGCTGGGTCGAACTGATGGGTACTTCTGAGAGTATGGACAAGATCTCTTTCCTTCTTTTATCTAATTTGCTGAACATATGATTACACCTCACATTTTATCTAAGCTATAACAGGATGTTATGCAGATTATCGCTATTCCATATTTCTACAGATATCTTATCATTGGAAATTACCAATGTCAATTTTTAAATATACAGATTTACCAAAAAAGATTTGTGCAAATTGTTGCGTTTTTACAAAAAAAGACAAATAAACATAGAATGCTTGACAAAAACTTGGGAAAGTGATATTTTATAGTAGAAGTTGGAAATAAACAAGTTATAGTTGGAAAATTCAAAAAGGAGGGAATGTATGGAAAGTCCAAAACCGTATATATTTACGGATGATAACACAAATACGATGCTGGATTATGCAAAATCCATAAAAAGGTTGGAAAAACCAAATAAAAGGGTAGATGTCGTACTAGACACAGATATGTTCAACGAGGTGGATGATCAGTTTGCCCTTGCCTATCTGCTGCAGTCTCAGGACAGGCTGAACCTGAAAGCAATTTTTGCAGCGCCTTTTTTAAACCATCATTCGGAAACGCCCGGGGATGGGATGGAGAAAAGCTATGATGAGATATTTAAAGTCTTGAAGCTTTTGAAGCGTGAGGAGTATGACCGTGTTGTGTACAAGGGGGCGAAGACCTTTCTCGGGGAGAAGGGGAAGGCGGTGGATTCGGAGGCGGTCAGGGAGCTGATCCGTCTGTCAGAGGGATATAATGAAGAAAATCCGCTGTATATAATAGGAATTGCCGCAGCAACCAATATCGCGTCCGCTCTGCTGCTGTGTCCGGAGCTCAGGGAACGGGTCTTTATTGTCTGGCTTGGCGGTCTGGGGATGGACTGGCATGATAACAGGTCATTCAATGCCGGACAGGATGTGGAGGCCGCCAGGATTGTTTTAGCCAGCGGGGCGCCGGTGGTGCTGCTTCCGGGAAAAGGCGTGCTGGATCATTTCTCTACAACCGGCCCGGAGCTGAGATACTGGCTTCAGGGAAAAAATGCATTTTGCGACTATATCGTGGAAAAGACGGAGAAGGAATCGCAATTGTGCAATGGGGAAAAATGCTGGAGCAGGCCCATTTCAGACGTGGCTGCGGTTGCATGGCTGCTGGAAGAACGTTTCATGCTGGACCGCCTGGAGCACAGCCCAGTTATGGAATACGACCACCTCTATGCGGAGGATAAAAGGAGGCTGTTCATCCGGTACGTTTACAGCGTCAACCGGGATAAGCTGATGGGCGACCTGTTCGAAAAACTGTCCAGATATTCATAAGATAAGGAGGAAAAAATGGAAAATAAAAATACCGGAGGGGCAAACAGCATCGTCCGGAAGGTGTTCCGGACGGCAGAACCCTATTTATACTTGCTGCCGGGATTTGCTCTGCTGATCGTATTTACATACTATCCATTTGCGAAAAATACGGTTCTGAGTTTTTTTACGGTAAACAAATTCAGGGAAATCAAGGAATTTGCCGGAATTGCCAATTATCTGCGTGTACTGGGGGATGAAACATTTATCCAGGCAATCGGAAATACCATATTATTTGTCATCGTAACTGTGCCCTGCAGTATCGCGGTGGGGCTGGCCCTGGCGCTGCTCGCAAGAAAAAGGAGGAAGGCTTCGTCTCTGTACGAGGCGATGTATTCCCTGTCCATGGCGATTTCTGTTTCCGTCGTGGCAATGATCTTCCAGTTTGCGTTTAACCCGTCCATGGGAATCATCAATAAGCTGACCGGGCTGACGGTCTCCTGGCTGACAGATCCGAATACGGCCTTGAAGGCAATCTTCTTCATCCAGATCTGGGCCAACGTAGGTTATAATTTTATCTTTCTTCTGTCCGCACTGAGGGGAATGAGCGAAGAGGTCATAGAAAGCGCCAAGGTTGACGGGGCGACCGGAATCCGGCTGCTGACAAAGATCATCCTGCCGGCAATATCACCGACCCTGCTGTTTCTCCTGATGAAGGATATCGCATACGCAATGACCACATGCAGCTTTACATTGATCCTGACGTATCCGGTATTCCACAGCGGAGGCCCCAATGGAACAACCGAAATGATCATGTCGTATGTTTATGGAAAAGGAATTGTAGGAACCAATTATAATGCGGCGTTTGCAGCGACTACGGTAGGATTTATCCTGGCAGGCATCATGATGATCCTGAGCCTTGTCTTGGAGAAAAGGAAGGTGAGTTACGAATGATGGGGAAAAAAGTAAAACATACCGGCAGTACGAAGGGGCTCTTATATCAGCTCCTGTGTATCGTGATCGGCCTGGTGCTGATTCTTCCGCTAATCTATGCGGTGCTGATCTCGTTTATGCCGCAGGATGAGATTTTGACGACGGACCTGAAGATCCTGCCCAGCGTGTTCGGATATCTGGAAAACTATAAGATCGTGTTTGCAAAAACCAAGATCTTCCGGTTTATGATGAACTCCTTTATTGTAGCATTCGTATCTAGTGTTGTGAGAATCATTGTTGCCAGCCTGGCCGCATTTTCCTTTGCGTTTTTCGAATATAAGGGAAAACGGATTCTGTTCGGCCTGGTGGTCGGGAGTATGATTATTCCGGCGGATGTGCTGGTAGTACAGAATTATTTTACAGTGGCGGATATGGGGCTGATCAATACCTATATCGGTATGATGATCATATTCTTCATTTCCGGAATGAATATATTTATCATGCGCCAGAACTTCCTGACCTATGCGAAAAGCATCCGGGAGGCGGCGTTGGTGGACGGCTGCTCCAACTTTAAGTTCTACGCGAAGATCCTGATGCCCAGCAATATTTCCTCTATTATGACGGTATTCATTTCCTCATTCGTCGGAACCTGGAATACCTACCTCTGGCCTCTGCTCGTGACCAATGCGGATGAGATGCGGACGGCGCAGGTGGCGGTCACCATGCTGAACGCAAATGAGGGAAGCAGCTATGGACCGGGGGCGGTCATGGCGGCAGCGACCACGATTTTGATCCCCTCCATCCTGGTGTTCCTGATCTTCCAGAGAAAGATCGTAGGCGGGATGATGGCAGGGGCTGTCAAGGGCTGAGCCCACAATTAAGGATTGGCGGCGCGCCTTCGTTGGGCTCGGACTGTGTTCGGGAATCAGGGGGCGTCCGTATAATATCAAAGAAACAAACATAAAAATGAAGGGAGAAAAAAACATGATGCACAAGAGAATGAAAAAATTAGTATCGATTGTACTTTGCGGTACAATGCTGCTGGGCTTGACGGCTTGCTCAAAGGGAGGGGATTCCGGGAAAAAAGAAGGAGGCACCACGGAAGTCGTATTCTGGCACAGCTATTCCGGAGCTACGGAGGAAGCGCTGCAGTCCATCATTGATGATTATAATGAAGGCAGAGGAAAAGAGAAGAATATCCATGTGGAGCTTGTCTACCAGGGATACGAAGGGACGGATAAGCTGACGCTGGCTTACCAGACAAAGGACTATGACAATGCGCCGGATATCAATGTGGGGCTGACCTCCACGATCCCTTCCGTTATGGAGATGGGTTGGAGCGTGAGCGCAGAAGAATTGATGAAGGATTCGGATTCTGAGATTACAAAGGACTCCTTCTACGAGCAGTTACAGCGTGCCTGCTCTTACCAGGGCGAGATGGCGGCGATCCCATTTTCCAATTCTGTTCCGCTGCTGTACTACAATGTGGACATGCTCAAGGAAGCCGGATTCACGGAGCCGCCGAAGACTATGGATGAGCTGGTGGACTATGTGAAGGCGCTGACTGTAAAGGAAGGCGATGAAGTGACCCGGTACGGCCTGAATATGCAGGTGAAGCGATATCAGCTCATGCAGTTCTGCGTCAGCCAAAATAAGGACAGCTTTTTCGGGGACAATGAAGGCGGCCGCACGGATGTGATGACAAAGGTGACTGCAGGAGAAGACGGTACAATGAAAGCATTTCTGGAAAAACTGCAGGCACTTTTGGAAACCGGCGGGTATAAGTACATGGAGGACGACATCAACGAGGAATTTGCGCAGGGGCTTTCTGCGATGGTTATCATGTCTTCCTCGCGTTTGGGAACCATGGATGAACTGATGGGAGAAAAATATATGACCGCATATATTCCGAAGGTCAACGAAAGTGATACCAATGGAGCGGCAGTCGGCGGAAGCTGCCTGAATATCGTGGACCGGCAGGATGAGGACCGTCTGAAAGCTGCATGGGATGTGGTACAGTACTGCGTATCTCCTGAAAACCAGTATACATTTGCCACAGCATCCGGATATATCCCGGTGAATGTAGAGTGTGAAGAACTGGAAGAAATGCAGAAATATTATGAGGAGAAGCCGCAATACAAGGTGGCTTTGGATCAAATGAAGGATGCGGATGCGATGTCGCAGGAATCTTTTGATCCTACCTACAATGAGATCAACGGGATCATCACGGATGCTATGCTGGAGTTTTGCCAGGGGACGCTGGACGTGGATGAAGCGGTAGAAAAGATTGTGAGCGGATGCAATGCATCGCTGGATGAGTATCACGCAGCCAATTGAGAAACAGTGGCGCACCGGGGAAATGGAGTGCGGCATGAAAACAGGATAAGATAGAAGGAGGCTTCGGCAAGGCTGCTGAACGGCGGCCTGCCGTGCTCTGGGAAGGATAAGGTCATGGGAAAAAGGATACGAATGGTGGTAACGGATCTGGATGATACGCTGCTGTCCCGTGAAAAGGAGATCAGCGAAGCGGCGGTGGAGGTTATAGAAGGACTTGCCCAAAAGGGAGTCCGGTTTACATTTATCACAGGACGCCCTCCTTATGCGGTGGAACGATTTGCCCAGCGGGTACATATTACGGCGCCCATCGTGGCATGCAACGGCGCAATGCTGGTGAATCCCGAGAATGGGGAAATCAGTGCGGAGAAAAGTCTGGACATTTCTTTGTGGAAGGACATTCTGGAGAAAGCCCGGGAGCAGGGGCATACGATACTGGTCTTATCCGGGGAAACGGAGTATGCGCTGAGTGAGACGGACTGGACGAGAAAGCGCCGGGAAGCCGGAAGGGAAGTGCCTGTCGCGGAACTGGAAATGCTTCTGTCCAGGGATAATATTTATAAGATGAATATTATGGAAGAAAAAGGGGCGGAGCCGTTTGAGCTGCTGATTCCGCAGATACGCGGGCTGGAGGAGCAGTATTCCGTATCCCTGTACGGGACTTCCGGGTGTGAGATTGTGGCGAAGGATGTGGACAAAGAGGCCGGCATGAGAGCGCTGTGTGAAATATGCGGGATACAACCGGAGGAAGTTCTGGCAGTGGGGGATAATGAAAATGATCTTCGCATGATTCTGGCGGCCGGTATCGGCGCGGCAGTCGGAAATGCGGTGGACCGTGTAAAGGAGGCTGCGGATTATATCTGCGAAAAAACATATACCGACGGGGTGATCGAAGCTGTTCTGAGATTCGTGTAGTTGTTCGGAACGAGATTGCGGGAAGGAAGTGTAAAGAGATGGAGATCGTAACATCAACAAATATATTTTTTGAGCGCAGGTATGAGGAGCCCATACCCATGAAAACCTGTCTGGAGTTGTGTGTGCGCGCAGGATACCGCAGGCTTGATTTCGGATTTGCGGAGCATGTCCTCGTTTCGGAAAGATTTCAGTCGGAGGATTGGGAGGAGGAGCTTCTGGAATATAAAAAATTTGCGGGGGAACAGGGGCTTCTTTTTGTACAGGCACATGCTACAATATTGGATTTCTGCAATCCGGGCGATGATTTTGAAAAGAAGGAAGCGCTTTTTCGCAGAAGCATCATCGGGGCAAAACTGCTGGGGGCGTCCTGGATTGTGGTGCACCCTTCTACGAAGGTGAAGGACGGGCAGATGGCACCGGAAACTCACGAAGAGAATGTAAGATTTTTCAAAAAGTACGCAGAGTTTGCAGAAGAAACGGGCATTGGCCTTGCCATTGAAAATATGTGGGGGCAGACAAGGGACGGGGTGCGGCATTATGCTGTGGACCCGGAAGAGCTGCTCCGTCTGATTGAGGATGTGGATCGTGAAAATGTAAGGATCTGCTGGGATGCGGAACACGGAAGTATAGAAAAGCTGGATCAGGTTAAGGTGCTGAAAAGACTTGGAAAATATATCGTGGCGACACACATTTCAGATGAGACGGGGAAAGACAATATCCACATTCTTCCGTATCTGGGGCATATGAATTGGGAACCTTTGCTTCAGGCTTTTGCGGATATCAATTATGAAGGAACCTTTGATTTTGAGATCCAGCATTATCTTCCCGGGATGCCGATGGAGCTTGCGCCGTCCGCGATGAAATTTTCCTATGAGGTCGGCAGCTATATGGTCCGCCGGCTGGAGGAGATGAGAAGATAATTCATTTGCTGCGCAAATTGATTACAGGTGACGAAAGGCGTGATATGGATAAAATTTTGGATTACATAGGGATGATCGGTGCGGAGAATGTCATGCAGATGACATCGGGAATCTCCCGGATCATACTGGCTGCTGTGTGCGGCGCGCTGATCGGAATGGAACGGGGAAGGAAGCACAGACCTGCGGGACTGCGTACGCATATGCTGGTGTGTGTGGCATCGGCCCTTGTCATGGTGACGAATGAACAATTGATCGTGGCATACGGAACCGGAGACCCGACCCGGATGGGGGCGCAGGTGATCAGCGGCATTGGATTTCTCGGGGCTGGAACCATCCTTACGGATCGGCAGAACCGTATCCGGGGACTGACAACGGCGGCAGGGCTCTGGGCCAGCGCCTGCATCGGACTGGCAATCGGAAGCGGATACTATGTGGGAGGGATATTGACCTGCTTTTTTATTCTTCTGATTTTTACCAAATTCATCGGGATTGAGAAGCACATCGTAAAAAAATCAAGAACAATGGAAGTCAAGATTTCATTCGAGGATGCAAAAAATCTGACACAGTTTATCAGTGCGCTGACTAGCTGCGACTGTAATGTGATCTCATTTGAGCAGATGGGAGAAGAGGCGGACCTGCTGATCGTGCTGCCCGGCAGCGATTTCCGGGAGGAAGTTATACGGATTTTTCATAGCTGCGGAGGGATGAAAACGATAGAAGAATTGTAGGATCGCGCATGAGCTGTGCAATCCGTATGAAAGGGAAAGAGAATGAAAAGAGATGTGATAAAAGAGATACCGAAGGTGGAGCTGCACTGCCATCTGGACGGCTCGGTCAGTGAGGAGGCTTTCAAAGAGATAGCCGGTTCCGCCGCGGCAGGCTTCAGAAACCGGCTGCGAGCACCTGTTCCCTGCGGCAGTCTGAAGGAATATCTCCAATGCTTCGATCAGGTACTTCCTTTTTTACAGGAGGAAGAGGCCATTCGAACAGCGGCCTGTGATGTGATTCGGCAGGCTTCGCTGGAAAATGTGATCTACATGGAAGTACGGTTTGCGCCGGGACTGCACTGCGGGAATGGATTGGAGGAAACCCAGGTGTGCAGGGCTGTGCTGCAGGGGCTGGAGACAGGAGAAAAGCTGTATGGAGTAAAGAGCAGAGCGATCTTGTGCATGATGCGCGGAAAGCCGGCGGAATATAATAAAAGGACTGTCGCGGCGGCAAAAGAGCTGTTTGGTTATGGAGTCGGCGGGATAGATCTGGCCGGAAATGAAGTGAAATATCCGCCGGAGCTGTACCAGCCGTTGTTCTGTGAGATTGAAAAAGCAGGCATTCCGCTGACAGTCCATGCAGGGGAATGCCAAAGTGCGGAAAATGTCCGGCGTGCGGTAGAAATGGGGGCAAGGCGGATTGGGCACGGGGTTGCCATTGCAGACCACGAGGAGATAAAAGCGCTGTGTGTAAAGCAGGGAATTTGCCTGGAAATGTGCCCTACCAGCAATCTGCAGACAAAGGCGGCAGGACGGATTGAGGAATATCCGTTTGTCAGGCTGAGAAAGGAAGGCGTATGCGCCACAATCCATACGGATAACAGAACCGTATCAGGGACAACATTGACGGGAGAGTGGGAGTTGCTGAGCAAAGCTTTTTTGGAGGTGGATGAGAACATGGTCAGGGATGCCGCAGCAGATGCGGCAAAGGCTGCATTTTTGCCGGAGAATGAAAAGAGGGAGCTTGTGCGGCGGATTGAAAAAAGATTTATAAAGACGCAAAAAAAGCCCGACTGAAAAAATCCGGTCGGGCATAAATGATAAATCTTTTATATGTAAATTGCTGGCATTGACCGGCCATTGGGTATGCAAAAGACTAGCGTACTGACTGCATTATATCCATGATAGCCAAAAAATCAGTAATTTGCCGCATTGACCTCAAAATATGCCTGCGGATGGGCACATACCGGGCAGACCTCGGGGGCGTCAGTTCCTACAAGGATATGCCCGCAGTTCCGGCATTCCCACACTTTGACCTCGCTCTTTTTAAAGACCTCCTGCATCTCGATGTTTTTCAAAAGCGCACGGTAACGCTCTTCATGATGCTTTTCAATGGCGGCAACCATACGGAATTTTTCAGCAAGTTCCGGGAAGCCTTCCTTTTCAGCGGTCTCAGCAAATTCCGCATACATATCCGTCCATTCGTAATTCTCACCATTTGCGGCCTGGGTCAGATTTTCAGCGGTATCGCCAAGTCCGCTGAGCTCCTTGAACCACATCTTTGCATGCTCTTTTTCATTGTCCGCTGTTTTTAAGAAAAGGGCTGCAATCTGCTCAAAACCTTCCTTTTTAGCCTTAGACGCGAAATAAGTATACTTGTTTCTTGCCTGGGATTCACCGGCAAAAGCGGCCTCCAGGTTTTTCTCTGTTTGTGTTCCGGAATATTTATTGTTCGCCATGTTTTTTCCTCCTGTAGAAAATAATATTAGTAGCTATTACTAATATAGAACAAATATTTCCAAAAGTCAATACCTGAAATGGTTGACTTTCAGGAAATACAGCGTTACAATTCGAGACGGATATACAATTTCATAAACGGTTTCAAGTTACAAACAGCTTTAAGTTAAAATAGCTTCAAGTTATGAACGGCTTCAAGTTACAAACGGCTTTAGGCTGCAAACAGTTTCAAGTTCTACAAAATCAGAGGAAAAAACAGATGAAAACAAAAATTCACAGCTTTTTTATGATGACAGCGGCTACCTTGATCATGGCCGTAGGGATTTATTTTTTTAAGTTTACCAATCACTTTACGTTTGGCGGGATTACTGGTCTCGCTGTCCTTGTTGCAAAATCCGGGCTGATTTCCGCATCGGATTTTTCTTTTGCGGCAAATATGGTTTTGCTGGTTCTGGGGGCTGTGATCCTTGGGCGGAAGTTCGTGGCAAAGACCGCTTACTGCAGTGTGCTGCTCTCAATCCTGCTGTCGCTGTTTGAAAGAATTTGGCCTATGAACCGCCCGTTTACGAGCGAGCCGCTTTTGGAGGTGATCTTCGCGATTGTGCTTCCGGCCTTTGGCTCCGCAGTACTGTTCAATATCGGGGCTTCCAGCGGGGGCACGGATATTGTGGCAATGATCCTGAAAAAATATTCCAGCATTGACATCGGCCGCGCATTGATGCTGTCTGACGTGGCGATCACGGTTGCCGGATTTTTTGTGTTTGACGTGGAGGTGGGGCTGTACTCCTGCCTGGGGCTTGCGTTCCGCTCCGTGCTGGTGGACAACTTTATTGAAAGTCTGAACCTTTCCAAGTATTTTAATGTTTTCTGCAGCAGGCCGGAGCCGATCTGCGATTTTATCGTACACGAACTGAACCGGAGCGCAACGATCTGCGACGGGCAGGGGGCGTTTACCGGATCTCAGAAATACATCATATTTACTGCGCTGAACCGGCATCAGGCGGTGCTGCTGAGGAATTTTATCAGAAAAGAAGACCCTTCCGCCTTTATTTTGATCTCCAATACAAGTGAGATTATCGGGAAAGGGTTTCATAGTGTGTGATCTGTGCGGCTAAAGGCATTTTCAGCCGTTTTCTAAAATGTATACGGGGAGGTGGAGACCATCAGGATCTTCGCCTCTTTGTCTGTTATGTTGCTCCAGCGGTGCCCGATGTAGTTCGGATAGTACAGTGTGTCATGTTCATTCAATTCATAAGTGCCTTTATTTTCCAGATCAAAAATTATGCTTCCGTACAGCACATATACAAATTCTTCTCCGCCGTGGCGGGCATACTCACCGGAATCAGTATGGGAGGGGACGGTGACTGTAGCGGCGTACATTTCATTTTTTCCATGGATGATCAGGGATTCGGTCAGGGCTTTTCCGTTGCTTGTATTGCGGACAAAGGACTTCTGATCCGTATGGCGCACAAATTGTACCTGCTCGTCATCCTCCTCCAGAAACAGGGAGAAGACGGGAAGGTCGAGGGCGTCGCATATGGACTTTAAGGTAAGCAGGTTGGGGGAGGTTTTGCCTGTTTCGATCTGGCTGATGGTACTTGCCGCCACATTCGACACGTTGGACAGATCGCGGATCGACAAGTTCTGTTCCAGACGGTGTTCTTTGAGTGTTTTTCCTATTTTGTTCAAATCCATGTACGGACCTCCTGGTAAAATTTTATGTAGATGGATTGGCGTGTATCATAGTAATAAGCGGTAGATATAGTGCAGATGACTGGCGTATGATGTCTGCTGCATCCTGCTTTTGATGCAGTATTGCGAAATGGTCATGTGTAAAGCAATTTCAAGTATACCAATGTTCGGGGAAAATTGGAAGTAAAAAAAAGAAATTTTCTTTGTATTAAAAATGGCGGAAAAGACCGCCTGCATAAGTATATCGCTGTGAGGATGTCCCACAAGCACTTGATATAATATACGAAGGCGGTCTTTTTCGGCAGTACTGCTTTGCTGTAAGATTTGGATTGGACGCTCCTTACTGTAAAAGCAGAGTTAAGCATTTACCGGGATGTGATATTGTTCTAATAATGCTTTCATGCGGGCAAGCTCCGCATTTTTGTCAGCAAGTTCGGCAGTCAGTGTTTCATTATCCGCGATCAATGCCTCATTATCCGCATTCAAACTGTCATTCTTCGCGTACAGACGTTTTTGAAGGACGCTGGGCAGTTCAATCATTGGTTTCGTCATACGATCCACCTCTCTTCCAAAATCGGGATGCTTCTCAAATATGTTTTCTGCGGCACGGCGGAACAGGTTCACATAATCGTCATATTCC
>OFGX01001693.1_pt1 | contig 12709 bp, 14 predicted proteins | sample 1521831 | NCBI WGS metagenome assembly OFGX01 (sample SAMEA3504080, study PRJEB24116) | mouse gut metagenome | biome: mouse gut; feature: mouse-associated habitat; material: faeces | place: Denmark | collected 2011
AAAGCCGTCCGAAAAAAATACTGTCGTTTTGCCGTTTATTATCAATGAAATCATTACATAAAATTTATAATTGTAAATATGACTTTCCCCTTTTTTTTCTAGAATATTATATTTAACATACATCACGGTTCCCCATGCGTATAGTAGATAACAACAGAACGTAGTATATCCTGCCGCTATGTATCCAAAATTATTGATAAATATATAATATTATGCTAAAATATTAGTGTATTATTTTGTACATAATTTAGGAGTAGTTATGACAATTGTATTAGATGGACAAGGTGGAGATTATCCAGAGCAAGCAGTATTAGGAGCGATTAAGGCAGTTAATAAACATAAAGATTTAGAAATTATTATTTGTGGCAAGGCAGAAGAAATAAATAAAGTTTTATCTGATAACTACAAAGGCGATAAGATTACTGTTTGTGACTGTAGAGAGGTTATTACAAATAACGATATTCCTACTATAGCAGTAAGGCAGAAAAAAGATTCTTCTATGGTAAAGGCTATTCGTATGGCAAAAGAAGATGATAGTATTGATGGTGTTGTAAGTTCTGGTAATACTGGTGCTTTGCTTACTGCATCTCTTTTTATTGCAAAAAGAATTAAAGGAATAAGCCGACCTTGTTTAGCACCTAGTTTGCCAACCGCTGTAGATGGTAAATGTTTTGTGCTTGTAGACTGCGGTGCAAATGCTGACTGTAAACCTGCGAATTTGCAACATTTTGCTATAATGGGGAGTTGTTATATGCAGTCATTGTACGGGATAAATAACCCTACTGTTGCTATTTTGAGCAATGGACAAGAAAAAGGTAAAGGAAATGAATTAGTCAAGGAAACATATCCTATTTTGGAGGCAACTCCATCTATAAACTTTGTAGGAAATGTTGAGGCAAGGGATATACTTTTTGGTAACTATGATGTGGTTGTTTCCGATGGTTTTACTGGCAATGCTGTTTTAAAAACTATTGAAGGTACTGCACTTTGCGTTATGAAAATGATTAAAGAATCTATAAAAAATGGCAGTATACTACAAAAAATTGGTGGCTTACTAATAAAACCTGCTGTTAAAAAATTAAAGTCCACAATGGATGTTAATGAGCAGGCTGGTGGAACTGTTTTAGGTGTTGATGAAATTATTGTAAAAGCACATGGTTCTTCAAAAGAAGCAAGTATTTGCAGATGTATTGAGCAGACTATGCAACTTGCAAATAATAATATACTTGCTAGAATTAAAGAAGATTTAAGTGGATTAGTAGATTTAGAGGATAATAATGATTAGTAGAAAAAATAATGAAGACAATGTTGAGGTTTCAAACATTAAATCAATTGAAAAGATTATTGGATACTCTTTTAATGATAAAAAATTATTGCAACGTGCAATAACTCATGTTAGTTATAATACTTCAAAAAACCATAATAGTGATAATTATCAAAGAATGGAATATTTAGGTGATTCTATTTTGGATTTTGTTATTGCAGATGAATTATATAGAAATTATCCGCAATTTGACGAGGGTAGATTATCTAAGTTTAGAGCAAATATTGTAAGTCGTGAGCCACTTGCAAACATTATAGACAAGAGTAAAATAGTAGATTTTATTTTGTATGACAAAAATGCTACTGTTTTGAGTAAAAAGATAAAAAGTGATTTTTTTGAGTCTATTGTTGCGGCTATTTATCTTGATAGCAATGGATTAAAAGAAACTAAAAAGTTTATTTTGAAGTACTTAAAACCTTATATTAATGCAGAAGTAAAAAATGATAATTATGATTACAAATCAATGCTATATGAGTTTTGTAGTGCAAAAAAGTGGAATATAAAATTTGAGGAAAAAGAAATTAGTGGTCCTCCTCATGATTTAACTTTTACAATGCAATTAGTTATTGATAACAAAATAATATGTGAGGCTACTGGCAAAAAGAAACAAGATGCAGAAAAAAAATGCAGTAAAATTGCTTTAGAAAAATTTGGAGAGATAAAAAATTAAATGAAATATAAAGAAATTACAGTTAATACAACAACAGATGGCAGCGATTTAGTTTCTATGGTGCTTTATGAATGTGGTAGCGATGGTGTTTCCATTTATGATAGCAAAGATATTTTGGACCTAATAAAAAGTGATATTATATGGGATTATATTGAGCCTGATGTGCTAAAGCAAAGCCCAATTGTGAAAGTAAAAGGTTTTTATAGTGTAGATAATTTTAGCGAAATTTACACTAATGTGGTAAATAGCCTAGAGGATTTAAAATTAAATTCACCTTTTGAACTTGGCAGTTTGGAAGTGCAAGTTAATGATTTGGACGATGCAGACTGGGTTAATGAATGGAAAAAATACTATAAGCCTATACATGTTGGGAATATAGTAATTGTGCCTAAATGGATAAAATATGATGCCAAAGATAATGAGAAAATAGTTTTAATTGACCCGGGTATGGCTTTTGGCACAGGCTCTCATGAGAGTACAAGATTATGTCTTGAATTGTTTAGTGAACTTAATAGCATAGGAAAAAATGTTTTAGATATTGGGGCTGGTAGTGGTATTCTTGGTATAACTGCAAGTATTTGTGGGGCAGAAAAAGTGTTTTTGAGTGATATTGCACCTTTAGCAGTAAAGGCTTGTAAGGAAAATGCAGAATTGAACAATATACAAAATGCTATTATTACTGAGGCAGATTTAATTGCAAACGCAACTATAAAAGGTGATATAGTTTTTGCCAATATAACTGCAGATATTTTAATTATGTTATCTGATAATATAGGTAGTGTACTAAATAATAATGGTTACATAATTTTATCTGGTATAATACATAAAAGATATGACGAGGTATTAAAAGCATATCTAGATAAAGGTTATTTGTTGGATAAGTCTGTAACACTGGGCGAATGGTGTGGTATAAGACTAAAAAAGAAAAATTAATTATTCATTTATTGTAAAATTATAATAATTTGATTTGTAAAATAGAGATTTGGTTATGAAATTGTATATTAAAGATTTTAAAAAGAGAATTACTGCATATATAGTAGTTATCATTACACTATTTATAGGTGGTATTGCCTGTATTACGTATGGGTCTTTGAATATTGCAGATTACAATAAAAAAATTGAACAAGATTATCAAATAACTTATGCTGAATTTGTAGGCTACAAAAAAAATGGTAAATCAAATAAATATTCTATGGAGTATAAATATATTGATAGTCAAGGTAATACAAAAATCGGTAGATGGGAAAAACTTGTTGTAGGCGAAGAATATGCAAACGAATTAATCGGTCATGAAATTTTACTTTTTTATAATGACAAGCAAAATATACAAATTACTGACTATAATTTTAATATAACTTATTATGCTATAAGTATTGCACTAGGTATTATAATGCTAATTGCAACTTTTGTATGTAGTTGTAGAGTTGTTATTAATTTTAGAAACAAAAAGTTGAATAAGAATGATAATTGCCTAGAAACAGAAAAAATAACTACGGATAATACAAAACCTTTAATTTATGATAAAAAGTATAATCAAATAAATGAAGTTTTGGAATATGAGTCTAATAAAGATGCAATTATAGATGGTGTAGATAATGAAGTTATTGCAGAAAAAGTACCTGAGGAAAAATGGAGAAAATTACTTGAAAATAAATCAACTATATTTTTTCATACCTTTAGTATAATAATATTTGCGGTTTGGTTTGCATTTTTATTTGCTTTTGCTTATAGTACAGTTACAACTTATAAAAAGAATATGAGTGCGAATTATCAGCCAGCCTATGCAACATTTACTGGATATGATATATATATGAAACATAGTACTACAAATAGTGCACTAAACGATATTTATAATTCTAAGCATAGTATTGTATGGTATCAAATGAATTGGGAATTAAAATTGCCATCTGGAAAAAAATATAAGGGATTTAAGCAAAATATCCCTTTGAATGACGAACTAATTGCAAAAAGTTTAGTAGGTAAAAAAATATTGGTTTTTGTTGACCCTAATTTAAACAGAGTTTCTGGCGATTTAGATTTTTCGGTGAATGGTGCTTATTTGCCAGCAATTTTGTCATTAATTCCTGCAGGGTTTATTATAAATGCTTTCTTTTGGATTTTTGCTTATTCTTATGCAATAATAAAGGATAAAACAAGTAAAAAAATAAATAAAAATAGGGAAAAACATGGATATTAAAAGATTTTACGTAAATGCAGATGATATTACAGATAATGTGGTCACTATTTTAGGTGACGAATTTTGGCATCTTACAAAAGTTTTAAGATACAAAACTGGTTATCAAATTATAGTTTGCAATAATCAAGACGGAAAAGATTATTTATGTAAAATTACCTTAATTGATAAAGATTATGCTCAAGCAATAGTACAGGATATTGTAGATAATGAGTGCAAAACAAAAGTTAATGTTACTTTATTTCAGGCTTTGCCAAAAGGGGATAAAGCAGATTTAATAGTGCAAAAGGCAGTGGAACTTGGTGTGCAGGATATTTATTTTTTCAATTCAAGTTTTGTTAGTGAGGCAAAATTTAATTTGGATAGACTTAATAAAATAAATGTTGAGGCTTGTAAACAATGTGGTAGGTCAAGAAAATCAAATATTTATGGATTATTTGATTTTAAAGAAATTCTTGATTTATTCCACAATTTTGATAAAGTAATAATTTGTTATGAGAATGAAAAAATTAACAGCATTAAAAAGGAATTATGTGATTTTAATGGGGAAAGTATAGCAATTATAATTGGAAGTGAAGGCGGTTTTTCAGATAATGAAGTTTCACTTTGTAAAAATTATGGTGCAAAATCTGTTACTTTAGGAAATAGAATAATGAGGTGCGAAACAGCATCAATAGTTACATGTGGCATAGTAATGTATGAATTAGGGGAAATGAATAGATGAAAGTAGTTGTGTATAATCTTGGTTGTAAGGTTAACCAATATGAAAGTGATGGTATACTGACAAGATTATCCGCTTTAGGATATGAGGTAGCAGATAGCCTGCAATATGCAGATGCGTATATTTTAAATACTTGTGCAGTAACTAATGAGGCAGAAAAAAAATCTAGACAAGCAGTAAGTAGATGTTTGCATTATAATAAAGATGCTAAAATTATTGTTTGTGGTTGTGCGTCTCAGAATGATAGTAAGCAGTTTGAGGGAAAAAATGGTGTTACATATATAAGCGGTGTTGCAAATAAACATATTATCCCTGAAATACTTGAAAAAAAAGGTGTGCATGTTGCACCAGTTTTAAAAGAGTATGAGGAAGAATTGCAACCGGATTTAGTAAGAACTAGAGCATATATAAAAATACAAGATGGTTGTAATAATTTTTGTTCGTACTGCTTAATACCATATTTAAGAGGTAGGTCTAGGTCACGCAGTATACAAAGCATTGTTAAAGAGTGTGAAAGACTGCAACAAGTAACTAATGAAATAGTTTTGACTGGTATTGATATGTCTAGTTATGGACTAGATATAGGAACAACACTTGCAGAATTAATCAAAAATTTAAGTCACATTAAAATAAGGGTTAGGTTTGGCTCTTTAGAGGCAAGGGTTATAACTGAAGAGTTGTTAGAGGCAACAAAAAATCTAATAAATTTTTGTCCACATTTTCATTTATCATTGCAAAGTGGTGATGATAATACATTAAAAAATATGAACAGAAAATATACCACTGATTTTTATTATGATAAGGTAAAATTAGTAAGACAATTTTATCCGCAATCAGGAATTACAACAGATTTGATTTGTGGTTTTCCGCTAGAGACAGAAGAGGAGTTTAATAATACTTTAAAATTTATTGATAAAGTTAAATTTTCAGATATGCATATTTTTGCTTACTCTAAAAGAGAGGGGACTGTTGCTGCAAAATACAAGTTGCTTGATGGTGAAATTGTAAAACGAAGAACTAAACTTGCAGAAGAGATAGCAAGAAAAAATAAGGAAGAATATTATAAATCTTTTATAGGTAAAGAGGTTGATGTACTTATAGAAAAAGATGGTGGCTATACAAAAGAATATGTTAAAATTTTGTGTAGTGGCAGTGAGGGAAGTATACAAAAAGTTATTCCTAAACTGTATGACGCAAAACAAGAAGTTTTGATTTAAATTTGTGTTTAGTGCCGATTTTTGATGGGTTAAATTTAATTTTGATTAATAATATTAAAAATATTTTTAGTATTTAGGAGGACAATATGGACTGTATTTTTTGCAAAATTATAAATGGTGAAATTCCAAGTACCAAAGTGTATGAGGATAAAAAAATGATTATTATCAAAGATATTGCGCCACAAGCCGCGATACATTATTTGGCAATACCTAAAGTTCATTTCGCAAATATTGTGGAAATGAATAATAAACAAGCAGCATTAGTAGGAAAAATGTTAAAGAAAATTGGAGAACTTGCAGATAGTCTAGGTTTGAGTGATGGTTTTAGGATAGTGTCGAATAAAGGCGAAAATGGTTGTCAGTCAGTTGGACATTTGCATATTCATATACTTGGTGGAGAAAAATTATCAGAAAAAATGGCTTAATTTGCAAATTTTTACTTGACATTATTTAAAAAATATGTATAATTAAATAGAGTAATAAATCCGCTACTGAGGGAAGGAGGGGACAAAAGGTATGTCTACAATAAAAGTTGGAGAAAATGAGTCTTTGGACAGTGCTATCCGTCGTTTTAAAAGAAAATGTGCAAGAGACGGTATCATTGGTGACCTTCGTCGCAAAGAAGCATACGAAAAACCAAGTGTAAAAAGAAAGAAGAAGGCAGAAGCCGCTAGAAAGAGAATGTATAAAGCATAAAATACTTAACCTCGCATTGCGAGGTTATTTTTTGTCGAAAAAAGTCGAATTTAAAACTAAATAATGACTTTTTACATAAATTATGATAAAAAATTTATAATACTAATGTTAAAATTTAAAAAATATTTAGGATAAAATAAATATAGCAAAACAGTGCTTAAAATTCCGCTTAACTGGAAGTTTAGATACAACTGGATAACCATTATAATTTACTTAGGAGTGTAAGATTGTTATGTAATATTTTAAGGAGATTTATTAAAATGAAAAATTCTATTCAAAGTGTGGCAAAAGAGGCTAAGACACGGATAAAAAGTGGGTATTGGTCGCAGGTCAAAAACGAAAAAATTGCTATTATGCAAGAAATCGAACAAGTTGACAATGAAATGTATGAAGTAGTTGCATCTATTATTGAAAGTGATGAGGTAGTAATAAATCCAATTACAAAACTGATGGACGAAGGGTATTACAAAAGTTTGTCAGATGATGGAAAAAACAGATATGTTTTGGAACTTGCAAACAAATATTTAAAATTGTGCCGTGAATATGAGCGAAGAAATAAAAGATTAATTACTATCGGATAAATTTTATAAATTTTTAATACTTTTGATTAATTTTTGAGTTACGTTAAGTAAATTTTTTAAAATACCAAATAAATAATAAAAGAAAAACTAAAAATAATGCGATACATAAGTGGTTTTATAATAGGCGGTAAATTCGTTTGCCGTCTGTTTATTTTGTGCAACTAAGTTTGCAAATTGATTTTAATTTAATCTTGATTTTTTGTAATTTTTGTGCTAAAATATTATATAATATTTTAAAGCAATTAAAAAGGATAATATGAAGATTACTGACTTTGTTATAAGCGGACAAAATGTAAATATATGTGTTGATGGTGAGTTTTGGGGTAATATTCCGTATCTTATTGTTTTGGATTGTCGCTTGCATAAAGGTGATGAAATTGAAAGTAGTTTGCTAGATAATTTAAAAGAGAAGGCTGATGAGCAATTTGCGTTTGAATATGCTATTAAATATTTGTCAAGATATTCTACAACTACTAAAAAAATGATACAGAAATTATATGAAAAAGAGTATTCAAAGTCGGTTGTTGATAATGTAATAACAAAATTAATTGACCTTAAATATTTAGATGACTTTGTGTTTGCGGAAAATTTAGTTGCTAGAAAGTCTGCTACATTGGGCAAACACAGATTAAAAAGTGAACTTTATAGCAAAGGTATTAGCAGTGAAATTATAGATGAAGTTTTAAATAATCTTGATAATGACGAGGTATATGATACAGCAATTAAAGTGGCTAATAAATGGTTTCGGTCGCATAGTTTTCAAAGCATGGAGGATAATCAAAAATTTTTACGTTTTATGGCATACAGAGGTTTTGATTATGATACAATTAATAAATGTAGAGAGGTATTAAAGTTTGGAGAAAACAATTGATAAAATATTAGATTTGCTTGTTAAGTCAAATGATTATTTGAGTGGCGAATATATAGGAGAACTACTTGGAATAAGTAGAATTGCAGTAAATAAGCAGATAAAAAAAATAATTGCCAATGGTGTTGATATTGAAATTACAAGAAAAGGTTATAAATATAAAGAAAGTGATAGCCTAACAGTTCAAACCCTTTCCAAAAGACTGAATGAGATTGGCATTAATATACCTGTATTTATAAAGGAAGTTGCAAGCACAAATACTGAAGTGAAAAAAGTTTATCCTGAAGTAAACAAGGATTTTTTGTATGTTGCACCTAGGCAAATTAGCGGCCGAGGAAGATTAGACAGAGTTTTTGTATCTGGATATGGTGGGGTGTATATGACACTTTGCTACAAACCTAAAAAATTGTTGGTTTCTGACTCTTTAAAATTAGTTTTGCTTACTGGACTTGCAGTTGCAAAAGCCTTAAAAAAATATACGGAAAATGTAACTATTAAATGGCCTAATGATGTTTTTGTAAATGGTAAAAAAATATGCGGTATCTTGCTTGAGTCTGTAGTTACAGAAAATATGACGGAAGCAATATTTTTGGGTATTGGTGTAAATATAACCAATGAAATTCCTGAAGAATTACAAAACAAAGTAACATCTTTAAAATTGGAAAACGTGCAAACAATTCCAAGAGAACAATTGATTACTGAAATACTACAATTGCTTTATGAAATGTTGGACAGGTATCAAAAAGAAGGATTTGCTCCGTTTATTGACGATTATTATTCTTTATCCATTACTATAAATCATAATGTTGTAGTAAATGTAGGTGGAGAGAAAAAGAGCGGATTTGGAGTAGGACTTAGCGAAGAGGGATATCTTTTGTTAGAGAATAATGGAAAAATAGAAAAAATCATTTTAGGTGACATAGAGGTTTAATATGCTTGATTATTTTAAAATTGGAAATGTAGAGAGTAAAACAAATTCAACAGGTGTAACTGTTATTTTGGCGGAAAATGGTGCTGTAGGTGGTGTTAGTGTACGTGGTAGTGCTCCAGCCACTCGTGAAACTGATTTGCTAAAATCTGAAAATGCCGTAGATAAAGTTAATGCAATATTTTTGAGCGGAGGCAGTGCTTTTGGATTAGATAGTGCTAGCGGAATTGTACAATATCTTGCAGAAAAAGGATTAGGATACGCAACATCTGCTATGCCAGTACCAATTGTGTGTGGTGCTAGCCTATATGATTTAGATTATAAAAATGCAGGTTTTCCTGATAAGGAACTTGGATATAAGGCATGCTTGAATGCTAAGCCTAATAATTTTGAGAGCGGTAATGTTGGTGCTGGTTGTGGTGCAACTGTAGGAAAAGTTTTGGGTAGTATGAGTGCATCTAAAGGCGGACTTGGTGTTGCTACTTTTGCTTTTGATGATGGAGTAGAAATGTGTGCAATAGTTGCAGTAAATGCTTTTGGGGATATTTATGATTTTCGTAATGGGCAAAAAGTGAGTGGTACTGTTGTAAATGGTGTTAGTATTGATATTATTGACCTTTTAAATTATGATAGAAAAATGTTGCAGTCTTTAGGGCAAAATACTACAATAGGCTGTATTATTACTAATGCAAAACTTACAAAAAGTGAAGCAAATAAACTTGCGGATATTGCACATGATGGTTATGCGATGACAATAAGACCTACCCATACAATGGTAGATGGTGATGCAATTTTTGCAATGGCAAGTGGTGAAGTGGAAGGTGATTTTATGAAAATCTCTTGTTATGCACCAACTTTAATGGCAAAAGCAGTGTTAAATGCTTTTGGTAAGTAATAAATTTTGTGAGTAAATATGGAATATGCTATTAGTAGTGAAAGTATGAGGCTTTCAGATGAAAATACAATAAAAAAATATGGTGTGAGTGCAATTGCATTAATGGAAAGGGCTGCTCATGCCATTTTTAATGTTATAGTAAATGGCAATTATAATAAAATAGTCGTTGTGTGTGGTAGTGGTAATAATGGCGGTGATGGTTATGCTTTGGCATTGCAATTGCTTGATATGCACAAAAATGTAAAAGTTTTTGGTAAAATACCAAAAACCGATGCTGCAAAACATTATTATGACATATTAGTGAATAAATATAAAAATTCATATAGTGAAATTAGTGCGTTGAAAGATATAGAGAATTATGATTTGGTAGTAGACTGCTTGCTTGGAATAGGCATAAAAGGTGATTTATCTAAAGAATATATTAATTATATAAACATTATAAATACAGGAAAATTTATTATTAGTTGTGATATTGCAAGTGGATTAAATAGTGATAATGGTTTAATATCACCAGTTGCGGTTAAGGCAGATTTAACAATTGCAATTCAAAGTTACAAAACAGGACATTTTTTATTAGACGGAAAAGATTATTGTGGAAAATTGCAATTATGTGATATTGGAATAGAGATAATAGGTGAAAAGTACTATATTTGCAATGATGATTTTGTTAAAAACAGTTTTCTGCCAAGAAAAAATAATTCTCACAAAGGAAGTTTTGGCAGATGTGGTATTGTTGCATGTTCTAAAAACTTTGTTGGTGCGGGTATACTTGCTACTGAATCTAATGTATCAATTATGGGTGAATGTACTATGAGAGTTGGTAGCGGTTATAGTTATTTGTTTGTACCAGACAAAATGATATCACAATTATGGGGCAGAGTGACTCACTCATGCGTATATGGACATAGTGAACTTAAAAATCATAAATTAGATAGCATTGCTTTTGGTATGGGAATAGGCGAAAATAATAAACTATTTGATACAATTTGTAATTATAACTGCCTAAAAGTTATAGATGCAGATGGGCTTAATATGCTATCAAAAAATATGTCTAAGATAGAAAAATTAAAGGGTAGTGTGCTTACTCCTCATGTTATGGAATTTAGTAGACTTGCAAAAATAGATATTGAAAATATTTTAATAAATCCAATAGAAATTGCAAAATCTTTTGCAAAAAAATATAATGTTATTTTGTTATTAAAAGGCAGTACAACTATTGTTACAGATGGGGATAAAACTTGCCTTAATATTAGTGGTAATAGTGGGCTTGCAAAAGGTGGTTCTGGTGATGTTTTATCTGGAATAATTGCAGGACTACTTGCTCAAAAAATAAAGCCGTTTAATGCGGCTTTAGTGGCATCATATATTGCGGGTATTACTGCAGAAAATTTATCAAAAACAAATAGTGTTTATAGTATTTTGCCATTAGATATTGCAAAAGAAGTTGGAAACACTTTGAGTAAAATTATTTTATAAAATTGACCGTAAATTATGAAAATCACTTTAAAATAGAATAAAATCTATAAAATTATTATAAAATAACCTATTTTTTAGACTAATTTACAACCAAATCTAAATTTTATGTAAATAATATGATTTAAAAATCTTATTGGGTTTTTAAGCGATATTGCTTAAAAACCCAATATTTTTTTATGCTTTTTTGTAGATTAAATTTACCATATAAAAAACAAAAAATATAATAAAAATGGAAGTGCGTATAAGAGTAAATATTCGTTTGCAAAATTAAAAATATTGTTTGTAATAATTACTTTTTATGGCATAATTATTCAAAGAATCCAAGGCTTACAAGTAGAGCATCATTTACTCTTTTTATAACCATATCATCTTCAATTTCGCCTACCTTTTCTTTAAGTCTTTTTTTATCTAGTGTGCGTAACTGTTCAAGCAGAATTACAGAATCTTTTTGAAGACCAAAATCTCCGCTTTTAAGTTCTATATGAGTTGGTAGCCTTGCTTTATTTATTTGACTTGTAATTGCGGCGACTATTACGGTAGGGCTATATTTATTGCCAATATCATTTTGTACAATAAGTATGGGACGTATTCCTCCTTGTTCACTTCCTACCACAGGGCTTAAGTCTGCGTAATAAATTTCTCCTCTTTTTATCATATTACTCCTTTGCCACCAATATATGATATGTAAATGGCTGATTTTATTCTACTATTTATATTATTGCAATTTTTAAATTTTTAATTACTGTGACAATTTGATTATTGACACAATAATTATTTTAATACTTGATTTTGTCTTTATATTGATACTTTTATATTGCTGTTTTTAACAAATTTTGCTAATTGACTTGATTTTATATTAAAAATATATTATAATTATAAAAGCAATTTGTAGATTAGTAAATTATATAATTTGCAATATAAGGAGAGTTATGTGTAATATTTCTAATATAGTAAAATTGTTTTTAATGAAATTATATGCTTTAATAATTTTATTTTTATTAATATTTGGTTGTAGTTATTTGCATAATTTAATCAATAATAATCCAAATATTCTTGATAAGGGAAGTTACGTGAGTGTTGGAGAACTTGCAATTTCTTCTAATTCTGTAAATAGTCAAGATAATTTAACTACTTATATG
>OFGX01001699.1_pt1 | contig 12685 bp, 7 predicted proteins | sample 1521831 | NCBI WGS metagenome assembly OFGX01 (sample SAMEA3504080, study PRJEB24116) | mouse gut metagenome | biome: mouse gut; feature: mouse-associated habitat; material: faeces | place: Denmark | collected 2011
CAGGAGTCCTCGCAGTATCTGAAAGAACATAAGACAGAGCTGTCACGAGATGAGAAAAAGCAGTATAAAAACCGGATATCACTGCGCAAAAAGCGGATTGTGGCAGGAACCGTAATCGTAAATCTGGGTATCCTGATTTTTTTGAAATATTTTAATTTTATTGCCAAAAATATTAATCTTGTGCTTTCGCAGTTTGAAGTTACAGAAAAAGTTCCGCTGCTGAATCTGCTGCTGCCGCTGGGAATTTCTTTTTATACACTGCAGTCCATTGCCTATATTGTGGATTTGTATCGGGGAAAATATCAGCCTGACAGGAATTTTCTGAAATTTTCCCTGTTTATGTCATTTTTTCCTCAGATAATACAGGGGCCCATTGCCAGATATGACCATCTGGCCAGCCAGCTGTATGAACCCCATAAGTTTGATTACACCAGAGTGACTCAGGGGTTTCAGCTTATTCTCTGGGGATATATGAAGAAACTGATTCTGGCAGACCGGCTGGCTGTTGCGGTGAATTTTATTTTTGATGACCCGGCGCCCCATGAAGGATTTATTCTGTTCTTTGCCGCAGCCGGATACGGATTGCAGGTGTATGCAGATTTTTCCGGCGGCATGGATATTGCCAGAGGAATTTCCCAGGTGCTGGGGATCGAGCTTGCCCTGAACTTTGAGCGTCCGTATTTTGCAAAATCGGTGGAGGAATTCTGGCGCAGATGGCATATTACACTGGGTTCCTGGATGCGGGACTATGTATTTTATCCCCTGTCCCTGTCTAAAAATTTTGCGAATCTGGGCAAACGGACCAGAAAGATTTTCGGCAATTATATCGGAAAGAAACTGCCCACGTTTCTGTCCATGTTTATTGTGTTTTTACTGGTGGGCGTCTGGCATGGTTCCAGCTGGAAATATGTGGCTTACGGAATCTGGAACGGAGTCATTATTGTGTCGAGTATTCTTCTGGAGCCTGTGTATCAGAAAATGGCTCAGAAATTTAACATTGACACGGAATCTGCCGGGTGGAAATTTTTCCAGATGTTCCGGACCTTTGTACTGTGCAGCTTTGGCCGTTTCTTTTCCAGAGGAAAAACATGCATGAAAGCCATTGACATGTTTGTACGTGCCCTGGCTTTTCCCAATCCGTGGGTGTTTTTCAATGATGGGTTTCTGAATTTCGGCCTGTCCTATAAGGATTATAATGTGATTTTTATTTCAATTCTTGTATTGCTGGTAGTTGGAATCATGCAGGAGCGGGGTATGCACATCAGAGAAAAAATTGCAGAACAGCATATCTGTTTCCGCTGGGTTATTTATCTGGGAGCAGTGCTTACGCTGCTGGTATTCGGCTATTACGGAGGCGGCTATTCCGCCAGCGAATTTATCTATCAGCAGTTTTAAGGAGAACACGGTATGACAAAGAAACAGGGATTAAAAATTGTATTATTTCTGCTGATTCTGGGCATTCTTTTCTTTCCCCTTCTGGGTATCTTTCAGATTCCGGCAGAGGGTGATACCCTTGGTATCAAAAAACGTTATAATGAGTTTTACGGAGAGCCGGAAAATACCTGGGACTGCGTGATGGTGGGAACAAGCTGTGTGGACCGGGAATGGATTGCGCCTCTGGCCTGGAAAAATTACGGTATGACGGTGTATGCCATGAATACCGATGTGCAGCCTCTGTATCTTACCACAAATGTATTAACGGAAGTGCGTAAGACACAGGACATCAAACTGGCTGTGGTGGACGTCCGGGGAATCAAAATGAATTCTCTGAGACCTGACGAGGTCAGAATCCGAAGGGTGACGGACTGTATGAAGTTTTCCGCTAACCAGTGGGAGGCTGTGAATAAAGGCATTCAGTTCCACAAAGCATATTACAGTAACGAAGAAGTGCTTGAAAAACTGGAAAAAAATAAAGAAGAGGTACCGGAGCCCCTGGATGCAGTGGCCATGCATGTTCCTTTTGTGAAATATCATTCCAGATGGGAGTCGGGCCTTCGGAAAATTGATTTTGTGGGTACCGATACCATTGAAAGTACCATGAAAGGGGTTTATGATTTTGAAAATACTCCCTTTACGGTAGAAGAAGTGAATCCCACGTATGTGGTTACGGAACAGGCAGACCTGAACGAACTTCAGACAGGTATTCTGGATGAGATTCTGCAATACGGGAAAGAGACGAATCTGGAGATCTTGTTTATTGCATCTCCCACCCAGCTCAGCAAGAAGGAACAGCCGAAAATAAATGCAGCCCTTGCTTATCTGGAGGAACAGGGAGCAAAAGTCATCAATTATAATACGGAAGAGATGTATGAGGAAATCGGTATCAACTTTTCCGAAGATCTGTATAACCGGCACCATCTGAATTCCAGAGGAGCGGTGAAATTTACAGAATATTTTTCAAAATATCTGAACGACACATACCATTTTCCAGATAAGCGGGGACAGGAAGGCTACCAGGAATGGGACATGGCCTATGAGAACTTTGTGGCTTTTTATGAAGATGGCTGGGTGAACAAGTATACCTATGTGTATCCGGAGCAGGAAGGAGGTTCTGATGAAGGAGACGAAGAGGACGAAGACAGCGAAGACGACAAAGAGACCGGCGAAGCGCAGGAAAATTGATTTTGTGCTTATCTGGGTGGACGGCAACGACCCGGAATGGCAGAAAGAAAAGAATAAATACGACGAAAGCAATGATAAGGGCGACAGTACCATCATCCGTTACCGGAGCTGGGATAATCTCCAGTACTGGTTCCGGGGTGTGGAAAAATTTGCGCCCTGGGTCAACAAAATCCATTTTGTCACCTGGGGCCATCTGCCTCCCTGGCTGAATGTGAACCACCCAAAACTCCATATTGTGAATCATAAAGATTACATTCCGGAGGAATTTCTGCCTACTTTTAATGCCAATACCATTGAAATGAATCTTCACAGAATCAAAGGGCTGGCAGAACAATTTGTCTATTTCAATGATGATATGTTTATCACAGACCACGTGAAACCGGAGGACTTTTTCAAAAACGGGGTGCCCTGTGATGTATTTGCATTAAACTGCATTTATTTCGGGAAGAAAAGCGCCGGATTTTTTAACGGGAATGATCTGGAGCTGATTAACATCCACTTTGACAAAAAAGAATGTTTTAAAAAGAATTTCATGAAATGGTATCATCCCATCAATGGATGGAAAAGCCTGGTCCGCACTACCATGCTGATGATCTGGCCCTGGTTTCCGGGATTTTATTACAGTCACCTTCCCAGTAATTTTCTGAAGAGTACCTACAAAGAGGTATGGGGGCTGGAAGAGGAGACCCTTCGGGCTACCTGTATGGATAAATTCCGCACCAAGTCAAATGTCAACCAGTGGCTGATTAAGTTCTGGCAGCTTGCCAGCGGAAACTTTATTCCCCGTTCCATGAAAATCGGCCGATGCTTCCATATCAAAGAACGAAATTATGATCTGGCTGTGGATTCGGTGCGGGAAGGCAGATATAAACTGATTTGCATCAACGATACTATTTATACGGAAGACTTTGAGAAGAAGAAACGGGAAGTGCAGGAGGCATTTCAGAAGCTGCTGCCGGAAAAATCCGGTTTTGAGCTATAGGAGAAGAGATTTTGAGTAAAATTTGTGTGGAATTTCAGGATAATGTATTGAAAATCCGGTGTGTCAGAACCAGGATAACCCCGGAGGATACAGAGACTGTCAGCGTAAATGGGATCGAGTTCGGCAGAAAGTACAGAACCAATATGCCGGTCAGAAACAAATCTCAGAAAAATAAAATCCTCAAAGTCTCACCTGAGTTTTTATAGGGAGCCGGTGCAGATTGAAGTGAAAAATGCTGCCAGCCTGCCCATACTGGCAGAAGGCGCAAAGGATGTATCGGTACTGGCGGTCTGGTCCAATGACAAATATATTTACTATGGTTATCTTCTGAGGAGCAGCGTATACAAGGAAATTATAAAGTTTTCTTATAAAGTCCTTTATCTGGGGCTGAGCAGACGATATCTGTCTCTCTGGATGATTGGATATTTTCAGACCGGATCTGAGATTCCCATTCAGGGTCAGCGGTTTTATATTGACGAAAACAATTATCAGGAATCCACCATGAAGACAGATTCAGCTCTGATTCCTAAATGGAAGCTGCTTTTGCAGCATAATTTCCAACATTTTAAAATCCCGTTGGATTCTCTGCTGTCAGAGGATACCCAGATAAACAATATGCTGAATATTATGTTGAAAGTGGACGGGCTGGAACTGGATTACCGTCTGGGCAAAAAGTTCAGAAACCGCCTGGCAAATATCCGTCATTATTATGCACCTTATAAAAGCCGGTATCTGAAAGACTTTGCCGTTCATGTCAGAAGAACGGACCGGGGGAATTTTTCTATCGTAAAGCGACCCAAAGAGGAAGTGGAAAAACGTCTCTGGTTTAAAATTATGGAGAGCAGAGGAATTTCCTGGCTTCTGTATCACCTGGGAAAATGGCGGGGGAAACATGGGAAAAATGTGAACCTGTTTTATGAAAAATTTTCAGAAAAGGCGGAGGAAGGAGCTTTTGATTTGTTTCTTATGGCCAGAGACAGCCAATCCTCCCGAAATTACTATATCATTGACGAGCACTCCGAAGATTATCAGCGGATCAGAGGTGAAAAGAACGTGGTTCGGAAGTATTCTCTGAAATATTACTGGCTGCTGTACCGGGTAAATTACTATATTTCCACAGAAGCTCCGGCCCATCTGAATCTTCTGCGGTCAAACAACAAATATTTTCGGAAAAGTACCTGTGAACATCCCTTTATCTTTCTGCAGCACGGGGTTACCTACCTGAAATGTCAGGGCCCAACCTCCACTTTTGTGGCAGGGAAGGAAGGAGAGCCTCAGTATATTATTGTGGGAAGCGAGAAAGAGAAAGATGCGGTGTGCGATATGCTGAAACTGCCGGAAGAACGAATCTGGAACACAGGTCTGCCGATTTTCAGCAAAATAGATTACAAACACATCAGTCAGGATTCTCAGGATACCGCAGTAATTATGCTGACCTGGAAAACCTATGAGGAGCATCTGCAGGATTTTGAACAATCGGAATACTATAAAAATGTAATCCGTATTTATCAGATTCTCAGCAAATACCTGGATCCCTCAAAAATTATTATTGTGCCCCATCCAAAGGTAATGGATTTGCTGGCCCATACGGATATGAAAGATTCTGTGTGGAAGAAACCCATTTCCGAAGTTCTGGGTGTGACAAAACTTTTAGTGACAGATTATTCTTCCGTATGTTATAATGTATTTTACCAGGGTGCCGGGGTGGTATTTTACCAGCCTGATCTGGAATTATATGAAATGGAAAGCGGCAGGCTGATTCCCTCAGATGACGAATACATTGGTGCCAGAGTGTTTGACCTGAAGGCTCTGGAGGAGACATTGCAGAATATTATTCAGGATGGCAGGATTATTCTGGATAAAGCGCGGACTTCGGAACACGAGGCCCGTTATCAGAGCATCAATGAATTCAGCGACGGAGAGAATCTGGCGCGGATTTACCGGAAACTGGTAAAGAAAAAGATTGTATAGATAATTGCAAAATCTGATAGTTTTTTGAATTCCGTGTACAATTCAAAAATTTCAGGATAAATGTTTTCTCATACAAAAGGTGAGAAATGCATTCAGCACCATGGAGGTAAGACTCAGATAATCATGGAAGCTATTGCTGAGCATGATTATCTGTAGTCGGAGGCTTACCGGAATGTCCGGTGCGTCTGGCATTTCGTGCTTTTGTATGAAGAAAATATTGATATAAAGTTGTAGTAATTGTACATGGAATTCTTATAATTTAACAGTTTTGCAATTATCGGAAAAGATTGTATAATGAAAGGAGAAACAGGTTATGAAAAAGCGTGTACTGGTTGCCTTACTGTCTGTCAGTGTGGGAATTTCAGGACCAATGGGAGTACCGGTGGCAGAAGCATCTTCCGTCAATCCCGAACAGACAACGGAAGATGTGACATTTATTCAGGAGGAAACTCCGGAGCAGGAAGAAATTTCCGGCCAGGAGGAGCCTGCAGTATCAGAAGTTCCGGGAGAAACAGCAGAACCGGAAACAACTGTTGAGGAAACAGCAGACCTGAAAGATATGGTAGTGCCGGAGCAGGCAGAACCGGAAGCAGCAGCGGAAGCCATGGAGAAGACAGAGGAGCCTCTGGAAATGGAGAAGATTTCCAGATTTTCTGAAGCTGATATGGAGATCATGGCTGATGTGAAAGGCGCCAATACGGTTACATTGAATCCGGTACAGAACGCAGATGCAGCGGCAGTTCTGGAGGCTGCTCTGAAAGATGTGGAAAAGAGCGGAACCACAGAAGTGACCACCATTGTCATTCCTGCGGGTACTTATAAATGGAACGAGGCTGTCAGCCTGGTATCCAATGTAAATATTGTAGCAACGGGAGCCACCATCAACGCTTCCGCAAACATAGACACCATGCTGCGGACGGTATCCGGAAGAAACACTTCGAATGTTACGGTGGAAGGAGGAACCTGGGACTGCGGGAACAAGGCAGAGAGCGGATTCATATTCTATACCGGCAAAAATATTACCCTGAAAAACTGTACGGTAAAGAATGGTAAGGGGAACGGCGTCCGGATTGGAGACAGCACAATCTCCCTTGTAGAAGGCTGTACCATCAGTAATAACAGCAGCAGCGGCATTTATGCCACTGGCGCTACGGTGATTTCTGCCATTAAGGGTTGCACCATTTCTTCCAACGGAGCTACCGGAATGACAGCCAGGGGAGTAACCGTAAACGAACTGTCTTCTACTACTTTCTCTTCTAACAAGGAGCACGGACTGGCAGCTTATGAAAAAGCTAAAATCGGAACGATTTCCAATGTGGTTGCTAAAAGCAATAAGGAACATGGAATTGCTGTTACCGGAGATTCTGAGATAAAAATTACCGGCGCCACAGCAGAGGGTAACACTCAGAACGGTGTATCTATTACCGGCGACAAGAGCAAGGCAGTGATTGAAGGCCTTACCACCACGAAAAATAAAGGCACAGGAATTGCTTTTTCCAAGTGCGGCGAAAGCGTATTCAAAAATTCCAAAGTTACTTACAATGGCGGGCACGGCGTTACCATTTCCGATACCGTAGTGGATATGGCCTGTACGAAACAGACTGCCAATACAGTGGAAAACAATGACTGGAGCGGTGTTTCCATTACCGGAAAAGACTCCAAAGTTACGATTAAATATGGTAATTACAGCAAGAACGGACGTAATCCCAAATCTTCTTCCGAAGGAGAATCCGGCCATGGCGTAGGCGTATTCTCAGGAGCAACACTGGTGTTAAAAGAGGCCACAATGAAAGACAATTCCGTATGCGGTGTGTCTCCTTTTGGTGCCGGCACTTCTGCCACTATTGAAAAATGTGTGATTCAGGACAACGGAAGACATGGCATAGGCGGAAGAAAATCCGTTACCCTCACAGTAAAAGGAAATACCATTAAAGACAATAAGAATCATGGTATCATGGTAAACGACAAGAGTAACGGAAAGAACATAGAGAACAATGAAATCAGCGGCAACAAACAGTGCGGAATCTGTGTTGGAGTAAGATCTAAAGCTACTGTTAAGAATAATAACATCAGCAAATCCGGACAGAATGCCATTTATGTGTATGACAAGTCCAAAGCCACCATTACCGGAGGTAAGCTCCAGTCCAATAAAGAGTGTGGGGTTGTGACAGATAAGAATGCTGATGTTACCGTAAAAAAAGTCAATATCAGCAAAAATAAAATTTACGGAATGAATATCAAGGGCGGAAAAGCAAAGGTTCAGTCCTGTACCATCAGCAGCAATAAGAGTTCCGGAATTCAGGTAAAAGCAAAGGCAAAAGTGTCCGAATTGTCCGGCAATAAGATTAAGAATAATGGTGAATACGGCATTTACTGCAAGGAAGCCTCTGTTACTAAAATAGAGAAAAACACCATTACGGGACACAAAAAATACGGAATTGTTCTGTATCCCGGTTCTACCTGTAAGAATATTAAGAAAAATACCCTGAGCAATCCGGCTGCACCAAAAGAGATTGGCATTCAGGGTTCCACATCCAATGTGGGCGATGTGAAGCCGGTAACCATCAGCACAGCAAAGAAGAATGGAACCAGTATTAAGGGTTCTGCTCCTTCCAATGCAAAAGTTTCTGTTAAAATCGGCAAGAAAACCTACAGTGCAAAGGCAGGCGGAAACGGAAGCTACACCATTAAGACTGCAAAGCTGAAAAAGGGAACAAAATTAAAAGTTCAGGCAGCGGCAGCAGGCGGAAATACCGTATACGCAGAAACAGTAGTAAAATAAGTTCAGGGAAATCCGCGATAAGAACCTAGAACGACTGGGAATCTTCGGTCTTTCCGGCAGAATGGCCTTTCCATTCTGCCGGAAGGAAGGGATTCCTTGTTGTATTACTTGCAGATACTTCATCTCACTTCGGAAAATAACGGTCATGTACATAGAGAGAAAGGAATTTTTGCAATGAAGGAACAGAAAACATATCAATTTAAGTTTACCGTGGTAACACCTGTCTATAATGTGGAAGAATATCTGGAGGAGACCCTGGAATCGGTTCTTAGCCAGACTATTGGATTTGAAGAAAATATACAGATGATACTGGTCAATGACGGAAGCCCCGATAACAGTGAGGAAATCTGTCTGAAATATCAGAAAAAATATCCTGATAATATTATTTATCTGAAAAAAGAAAACGGCGGCGTCAGTTCCGCCAGAAACGAAGCATTTCCCTATATTCAGGGAAAATACGTGAACTTCCTGGATTCCGATGATAAATGGGCGCCGGATGCCTTTGCACTGGTGTATCCTTTTTTTGAAAAAAATCAGAATAAAACAGATGTGGTGGGAGCAAGAAAACGTTTTTTTGAAGGACGGAATGACTACCATCATCTTGACTATAAATTTGAAACCACAAAAGTGGTATATCTGCAGACCCAGTACGATTATGTGCAGCTTGACGTGACCTCGTCCTTTGTAAAAGCCGAAGTGTTGGAGCGCCACAGATTCTGCACAAAATTAAAGTATGGAGAAGATTCTGCATTTATCAATGAAGTGCTGCTGGAAAAATGTACCCTTGGCCTGGTGCGGGAAGCAGTGCATTTTTACCGGAAACGCCGAAACGAAACATCGGCCCTGCAAAACGAGCTGAAATCAGACAGCTATTACCTGGATTCGCCCGAATATTATCACAAAGCCCTGATAGAAAAATCGCTGGAACAGTACGGAAAGGTACCGGAGTTCATTCAGTACGCTGTGATGTACGATTTGGGATGGCGTATCCGCAAGGATATCCGCTCTTATGTGACCGATGAAAGGGCCGAATCCTATAAAAAGCATATTCAGGAAATTCTGCAGTATATTGAGGAACGGGTTATTATGAATCAGCGAATCATGTACAAAGACGCCATGATTTATGCTCTTTCCCTGAAATATGGCAGAGATATCCGCAAAGAAATTATTTACGATATGGGAAAACTGCTGTTCCACAATATAGAACTGCTGAACCTGTCCCAGACTTCCAATATTATCATCCTTACCTCCATGGAAGTGAAAGACCAGACCGTCTGCCTGGAAGGCAGGGTAAACACCTGGCTTCCGGAGGAGGATTACGAAATTTATACGGAAATCAAAGGTAAGAGAAGCCCCCTTCCCTGCTTTGATTTAAAGGAATTTGATAAAATGGGACTGGACGGAGTCTGCCATAAGGGCAGAGGATTCCGGCTGGAAATCCCTGTGGGTAAAAAAGAGTGGGACCTGACCTTCAGTATCTGGTACCGTGACATTTACCGGAAAAAAGTTCGATTTGCCCTGGACAGCAGCATCCCTCTGAATGAGGAGGAAACCTCTTATTACTATCAGAATTTCTGTCTGCTCCGGAAAGATAAAAAGAAATTAATCTGTAAACATATGGGACGCCGGGAACGTCTGGAGTACGAAAAGGCCTACCAGTCTGCCCTGATTCAGGCCGGCAGGAAGGATTTGCTCCCGTTCCGGAAGTGGTATATGGTTCTGAAAGAATTAAAGAAGAAAGAAATCTGGCTGGCAGCCGATAATCTCAGCCAGTGCCAGGAACCTCCCGCCCCGGTATTTCAATATCTGTCGGAACAGCGAAAAGCAGGAACACGAATCTACTTCGTATCAGAGAAATCCTGCCCTGCCGCAAAAGAAGCCGGAAAATATGGAAAAATCCTGGCATACGGCTCATTCCGCCATAAAATCCTGTTCCTGCTGAGTGATAAAATCATAGTATCCGGGAAACATAAAGATGAGATGGATGTGTTTGGCGAACAGGGAACCTACATGAAAGATCTGTACCAGTTTGAAACTGTTTTTTGGAGTGGGACATGATTAAAACGGTAAAATGGAGTGTAAAAGACAGTATGACCTGCCTGTTTGGGCTTATGGTCTGTGTGATAATCACCCTCATGTGTCTGACGAAAAGCATTAATCTGAACTGCTTTTATGACGTGGGAGAGATTTATGATGTGGGGAAAACAGAGCGCACTTATGCAGGAAACAACTGGGTGTATGATAACAGTACCGGATGCATCAATATTCTGGATGATGCAGCAAATCAGATATTTGCCATTGTGGTTCAGCAGAAGAACTGGAATTATCTGTATCTGGAACTGGACAACCTTGAGGGAGAATCCAACTGGGATATTTATTTTTTAAATTCTGCCTACGAAGCAACGGGTGTTGTGAATCAGACCATGAAAAATGGTTTGAATGTTCTGGAACTCCCCAGGGAAGAGATTTATGCCATCAATATTGTGATTTCCAATCAGAAAGGGCTGACCTTTTCCATTCCGAAGATGCAGTTTCGTGAAAGACAGCAGACCTTTGGCTGGAAAGAATTCTGGATGGTGTTTGCGGTTGTTTCTGTCCTGTACCTGATAATCATTCAATTATACAGACGGTTCTGGAAAAGGAAAAAGATTGAACAGCCAAAAGGCCTGTGGATAGAAGAAGTGCAGAAATTTTATAGTTCCATACTGGACCAGGGAGAGCATTTGAGGCAGAAATTTTCCTGTAAATCCATTGTCCGAATCCGGACATTTCTTTTTTTTGTCTGCTATATGATTCTCTATCTTATGGTAACCCTGCGATGGAGATGGAGGCCGATTACCCAGAATAAGATGGTTCTGCTGCTGGGTATTTGCCTGCTTCTGATTGCAGTTTTATCCTGGGAAAAGAAGAATGCTCCGGTATGTTGGAAAAATCCATTGGTATATGCCTGGTTTATCCAGTGGATACTCTGCATTATATCTGATTTTCTTGTAAAAAAATCTTTCAGCCATGTGGGAATTTTTATGCTGGCAGCGGTGGGGCCGTTGCTGCTTTCCTGGAATCAGATGGAACATCCCGAAAAATGGTTAAGAGATTTAAAAAAAGCTCTGGAGATGTTTTACTGGCTGGCCTGTATCTTTTGCATCTTTTGCCGGCCATATACCATTGGAAATCGTTATATGGGAATATTTAATAATCCAAATACCTTTGCGGGATTTCTTGTGACTGTGAATCTGGTGTTTCTGGATTATGTAAAAGCAGAAACAGGAGAAAAAAATCCGAAGTACAGGCAGCTGATGAAAAATAGAACGGGGCTTGTCAGCGTGTGTTTCTTTTTGATGCTGACTCAGAGTGTGACAGGAATAACAGTATATATATTAGAGTGGCTGATATTTTTATGGTGGATGTTAAAAAGCAGGAAAGAAAAAGGCAACAGGAAAAATATGATAATAAATCTTGGATTTTTGATATTAAATGTTGTCCTGATAGTGACTTTGGGAAAATGGTGTCTTACGAAAGCAGCAGGTTTGTTAAATACAGCGATTCCTTTTCCTGGGGATTTGTATTTGCTGTCAGATAATTCTCTGTTATTTATGCATGTTTATGCGTCAGATGAAAAGTTGCCTTTGCTGGAACGGATCTCCCAGAAACTTTCCGGCAATGGCATTAGCTTTTTTCTGAGTGGCAGAGATGAAGTGTGGAAAATTTATCTGAGGCAGTTGAATCTGGTGGGGCACAGCAGATGGGCCGAAACTGGTGTAAGCAGAATGCATGCCCATAATAATCTGCTGCAGATGATGTATGATTATGGAGTATTTATTGCGTTGCCTTATCTTGCCATGATGTATTACAGCCTGAAATACAGTCTGAAAAATTTTTTTCAGAATCATAGCATGAGTCTGTTTATACTGGGAGCGGTACTGAATTTTTATATTATTGGTTTGACGGAAGACGTGACCTCTCCCTATTCTTTTGCAAGCTGGCTGACCTTTTATCTTGTAATCGGCAGCTTATTTGTACAACAGGTAGAAAACGTAAGAAGGTGACAGCGATGAAGATAGAAAAAAGATTCTGCATGTTTCTTTTTTTCCTGACTGGAATACTGCTGAGTGTTATGGTTGTTTTTATGCGGCTGGGCGGAGCCATTAATCTGGAAGAATTTATGTCTGCAGGCAGGGTATATGATTTTTCCCATTCGGATTTGACAAAAGATTCTTCCACCTGGATTTATCAGCCGGAAGAAAGAGGGTACCGATTTTCAGAGGATGACGCAGTCAACCGCTACAAATTAAACGGAAAAGAAGACGCCTGGGGCTTTCTTTATATTG
>OFGX01001700.1_pt1 | contig 12679 bp, 12 predicted proteins | sample 1521831 | NCBI WGS metagenome assembly OFGX01 (sample SAMEA3504080, study PRJEB24116) | mouse gut metagenome | biome: mouse gut; feature: mouse-associated habitat; material: faeces | place: Denmark | collected 2011
TATATATTATAAATCTTCCGTTGTAAATACTTTTTTGTCGAAATTTATAAATTACTTATATTTATTATCGAAATTAATTGTAAATACAGAATTTTCGACAAAATAAAATAAAAAACAAATTTCTTTATCATAAAAAAATACTCAGCAAAGAAAATTTAACAAAAGCAAAATGCGTCCATCTCTGCTGAGTAATTATGCCAAATTAAAAAATGTATAATTATAAATTATGCAAATTTATTGTTTGCCATTAAGAAATCAATCATTTTATTAGTAACAATTTCATTCTCTATATAATTTTGTAATGAAGAATTCATTTTTGATTTAAATTCCTCAACACTTACATTTTGACCTTTTGCAAAGTCGGCAATTTTTGCTTCAATTTCAGCCTCTTCCGCTTTGATACCTTCTGCTTTAATAATAGCATCCATAATAAGTCTCATTTTAACTTGTTTTTGTGCTTGCTCATTATAACGCAATTTTAACTCATCTCTTGAAGAATTTGTATATTTGTAATAATCTTCTACTTTCATACCTTGATATTGAATTCTGTATTCAAACTCTTGAATCATTTCTTCAATTTGCTCTTCAACCATAACGTCAGGTATGTTAATTTGTGTATTCTCAGCAATTTTGTCTAGCAAAGCATTTTCCATTTCTCTTTGTGCTTTTTCTTCAGCAGTTTTCTTTAAGTTTGCTTTAATATCTTTTTTATACTCGTCAAGAGTATCAAACTCGCTTACATCTTTTGCAAACTCGTCATTCAACTCTGGCAATACTTTTGTTTTAATTTCATGCAATTTAATAGCAAATACAGCATCTCTGCCAGCCAAATCACTTTGACCATAATCTTCTGGGAATTTAACAGTAATATCTTTTTCTTCTCCAATAGCCATACCTTCAACTTGCTCTTCAAATCCAGGTATAAACATACCAGAGCCAAGTTCCAAGTTTTGTTTTTCTGCAGTGCCACCTTCAAATTTAACACCATTTACACTACCAGAATAATCAATTACAACTGTGTCAAATTTTTGACAAGGTCTGTCAGTTACATTTTCCCATGCACCTGCTTTTTCTTGTGCTTTAGTCAATTCTTCTGCTATCATTTCTTCAGTTACTTTGCTTGAAACTTTTTTAAGTTTTAAATCTTTGTATTCACCTAAAGTAAATTCAGGGCTAACAGTTACAATAAAAGCAACTTTTAATTCTGTATCAGAAATAGCAGTAATATCTACACCAGGTCTTGCAACTGGTACTAATTCAGTTTCTTTTTGAAGAAGTTCTGAATAAAGTTCAGGCAATATAATATCCAAAGCGTCATCAAAAAATACAGCAACACCATACATTCTAGTAATTACTGAAAAAGGTGCTTTACCTTTTCGGAATCCTTCAATATTAAACTTATGCTTAGTTTTGTTATAAGCCTCACGGATAGCATTTTGCCAAGCACTGCTATCAGCCTCTACTACATATTTAATTTCACTATTTTCTAAAATTTCTTTATTGTAATTCATCACAATTTCTCCTAAATTTTTCTACTAGCATATATCTTAACACACTTTAAATTAAATTGCAATAATTTAACACGATTTTACAAAATTTATTGATATTTATAAAAAAATAATGTATAATAGCAAAGTAAGGAGAAATATTATGCCAAACGATTTAGTTACTTTAAAAGCCTTAAGCGAAGAATTGAATTATACACTATCTGGCGGAAAAATAGAAAAAATTTATCAGCCAGAAAAAGATGAAATAACCCTATCTATACGTTCTAAAGGTCAAAAATTTAATTTGGTAGTTTCTGCAAATGCACAAAATCCAAGAATACATTTGACAAGTGTAAAAAAGGAAAATCCTGTTACTGCACCATCTTTTTGTATGCATTTAAGAAAATATTTGACATCTGGCATAATAGAAAGTATTGGTATACTTAACGAAGACAGAATATTTGACATTACAATAATTTCAAAAACTGAAATGAAAGATATTGTAAAACTTCACCTAATTTGCGAAATGATGGGAAGATACAGCAATATTTTACTATTAAACAGCAAATATATTATTACAGACGCAATTAAACAAGTATCATTTGATGCTGCAACAAAAAGATGCGTATTGCCATCTTGCGCATATACAACTCCTGAACAAACAAAACTTTTGCCAAGCAATAAAGACGCAATAATCAAATTACTAAATGAATTTAAAGGTGGAGATTTAAAAAAATATTTATGCAATGGCATAAGTGGCTTAAGTTTAATAACTGCTGAAGAAATAATATTTAAATCCGGAATAGACACAACACAAATTCCACTTAACGTAGAAAAACTGACAGATACAATATATAAATTTTTCAACATATATACTAGTGACATATATATGCCATGCTATTGCACAGATAATAATGGAAATAGCCTTGATTACTTTACTACTATTTATGACTCACAAGACTTAAATTTTAAAAAATGCGACAATTTATCTATGGCAATTGAAAGTTTAACACTTAAAAAAGACTTAGATGAAAGACATAGAGAAAAATCAAAACATTTGGCAAGTGCAATAAAAAAATATAAAAGCCGTAATCAAAAAAAATTACAAAAAGCAAATGACAAACTCACCGAATGTAATAAAATGGAAGAATATAAAAAGTATGGTGAACTTATTACTTCCAACCTTTATAAATTAAAAAAAGGCGACACTATTCTACAATGTGTAGATTATTACAGCCCTGATATGGAAGAAATAACTATACAATTAAATCCACAATACTCACCTTCCAAAATAGCACAGGACTACTTTAAAAAGTATAACAAATTAAAGAGAACACTTAATATTATTTTAAATCAAATAGAAGAGACAGAAGAAGATTTAAAATATATTGAAACTATTGAGCAAACTCTTAACAATTGCAATTTAACCGCTGATTTATTTCAAATAGAGGAAGAATTATATCAAATAGGTGCAATTAAAAAAATGAAAACTAAACTTCCTAAATCTGTAAAAGAAGGTAAACCTATTATTTATGAATATAATAATTACATTATTGCAGTGGGTAAAAATAATTTTCAAAATGATAAACTTACATTTAAAACTGCAAATGGTGGAGATATTTGGTTACATGCTTTAAACTATCATGGCTCGCACACTATTATTTTTACAGAGGGAGAAGTGCCACCTGATGATGTAATAACTTTTGCTGCACAAGTTACAGCATATTACTCTGCTGGTGCAAATAGCGACAAAGTAGCCGTTGACTATACAATGAAAAAATTTGTTAAACGAAATCCTAACGGCAAACTTGGAATGGTAACTTATACAAATCAAAAAACTGCTTATGTAAGACCTGAGCAATATAAAGATTATAAAAAGGAGAATTAGCATGAAAGACAAGTTAACAGAAAATATTGAAGAAGAAATTGAAGATACAACTAAATTAGAAAAAAATAACAAAGGAAAAAATAAAGAAGCCATAAATACAGCAAAAGAATGTTATAATAATATCCAAAATTTTATTGGTATTTATTATCCTGCTTACAAAAGTCCTACAAAATTATGGATAATTAGAGGTATAGCAATTGCAATATTTTTAGTAATAGCATTTGCTTTTATCCCTTGGATAATGAAGTCTACTAGTAATTTATGGATTGCTTTGTTTTTACTCGTTTGGGATACTGCCTTTCTTATAATTATTATTACACATTTTAAAAATGTACAAATAAACATATTTTGCTACTTTGATGATGGTAAACCAATGTTTGTATATTGGGATAAAAATTGTAAAAAATACTTTATTGTTAATTTTGGACAAAAGAAGAAATTTAAATTTGTTAAAAAGCACAATGTATGGATTAAAAATAATGAAAAATTAGCACCTGATAAATTTTACTTTGAAAAAATTAGAGGCAATGCAAAAATTGAAAAAAGTGAAAATAATGTTACGAATATAATTGTTTGCAATAATACTAAAAATCCAAATAAAGTAACAACTAAACTTGCTATTAAAGATAATATGCCTTTGTATATATCTACCGAAGATAGACGAATAGATTTTACTGAGATTAATATTGACAAATATATTGAAATCCCAAAATCTTTTTTAGATTTTTGCAAAAAGGAAAAAATCACTCCACCAGAAGAAAACAATTTTTTACATTATACCGATATAAAATAATTATATGATAAAACAAAAATTACCGACCAATGTCGGTAATTTTTGTTTATACTATGTTTTATAGTTGAATATTTTCTGCAATTTTCTTTAAAAATTCTTTTGTTTCGCACTTAGTAACTTTTACTGCATCATTTTTGAATATTAGCGCTAAGTCACCTGTCATAAATCCTGATTCTATTGTTTTGATGCTCGCTTTTTCTACTGCATCTGCATATTTTACCAATTGCTCGTTATTATCAAGTTGACCACGTTTGCGGAATGCACCAGTCCATGCAAAAATAGTTGCTATTGGATTTGTTGATGTGCTTTCACCTTTTTGATATTTATAGTAATGTCTTGTAACTGTACCATGAGCAGCCTCAAACTCCATAACACCATCTGGTGCTACCAAAACACTTGTCATCATAGCAAGACTACCAAACGCAGTTGCTACCATATCTGACATAACATCACCATCATAGTTTTTACAAGCCCATATAAATCCGCCATTACTACGTACAACTCTTGCAACAGCATCGTCTATTAATGTGTAAAAATATTCAATACCTGCTTTTTCAAATTTTTCTTTATATTCAGTCTCAAAAACTTCATTAAAAATATCTTTAAATCTATGGTCATAAATTTTGCTTATTGTATCCTTTGATGAAAACCAAACATCTTGTTTAGTCTCTAAGGCATAGTTAAAGCAAGATTTTGCAAAACTGATAATAGAGTTATCTGTATTATGCATACCCATACATACACCTGCAGTTTTAGTATAATCAAAAATCTCTATTTCTCTTGTGCCATCTTTATCTTCTATAACAAGTTTTGCTTTTCCACCTTTTGCAACTTTTGCCTCAACATTTTTATAAATATCACCATAAGCATGACGTGCAATTGTAATAGGTTTTTCCCAAGTTGGAATATAAGGAGTAATACCTTTTACCAAAATAGGTGCACGGAATACAGTTCCGTCCAAAATAGCCCTTATTGTACCATTTGGAGACTTCCACATTTGCTTTAAATTATATTCGCTCATTCTTTGAGTGTTTGGTGTTATTGTTGCACATTTTACACCAACACCATATTTTTTAATTGCAAGTGAAGCATCAATAGTCACTTGGTCATTAGTTTTATCTCTTTCTACCAAACCTAAATCGTAAAACTCAGTTTTTAAATCAACATAAGGCTCAATCAAAATCTCTTTAATCCAATCCCAAATAAGCCTTGTCATCTCATCGCCTTGCATCTCAACAATAGGTGTAGTCATTTTAATTTTATTCATAAGTAGTTCCTTCCTTGCTAAAATATATAGTTATTATATATCATTTATGAAATTTTTGCAATAGTTTAGGCGAACTATTTTCGCTAAGAGTTAATAAACTACTATCAAATTTTTTAATTAGTGCTTTATTTTCTTTATATCTTGCAAGTCCTGCCTCTATAAGGATATCCGTTAAATCCATTAAATCTATACCGCAATTTGCAAATAAATAATATGCCATAGACCCTGGAATAGTATTTATTTCGTTTAAATAAAGTTCGTTTATAGCACTATCGTACAAATAATCTATTCTTACAACACCAAACAAACCTAACTCATCATAAACCTTTTTTGTAGTTTGTAATATTTGCTTTTTTAAAGCAGATGTAAGTTCAAACTTTTCCTGTTCTGCTTTGCCATTAAACATAAGATATTTGTCTTCAAAATCTAAAATCTCTTTACTTCTTACAGGAATATCCACATCACTCAAAAGTATCTCTTTTCCGCTATATACAGCGGCACAGTTAAATTCTACAAGATTATCCACTTTTTGTTCTATTAAGGCATATTTATCATATCTCAACGCATTTTGAATTGCTTTATAAATTTGTTTACTATCATTTACTGCCTGAACTCCAACTGAAGAGCCTAAACTGTTTGGCTTTACAACCACATTTTTGTTAAATTGATTAAATATTTCTTCTATCCCTTCTTCCGTAATTTTATCATTAACCAATGTATAATTTACGTTTTTAACCCCGATTTTCGTTGCAAAAATATGAGTTAATGATTTATCCATACATATTGCAGACCTAGCAATATCTGTGCTAGTGTAAGGTATATCATTTATTTCTAGTAAGCCTTGCAAACCACCATTTTCACAATTGCCACCATGCGTACACAATAAGGCGATATCTATATCTATGTATTTTTCTTTAAACTTACTTTTTGCAAAAACTAATCTTTTATTTGACACATAAACTTGCTTAAAATTTGCTTTGTTAAATTTAGAATATATACCCACACTTAAAGCCTTTTGCTCGTTTGCTATCCAAAATTTATTATCACGCACATAAACCGCAATGCCTTGATATTTACTTGAATCCAATGCTGACAAAGCCCCTATGCCTGTTATTACACTAATATCTGATTCTACACTATCTCCACCAAAAAATACAGCAACTTTCAACATATCCACCTCCTAATAATTATCTGGCAAATCATTTAACAGCAATAGTACATCTCCAGCACGCAAAGTATCTTTAAAAGCAGTTTGTGCCTCTCTTAGGTTTTTAAATTTAATTATCCTTGTTGGATTATAGCCACTATCTATCAAACCTTTTTGCAATTTATCTGCAAGTTTGCCAACTAAAATTGCAATATCTGCAACACTAGACATTTTTACACCCAAATTATAATTGATTTCCTCTTCTTTTTCGCCACCTTCAACTATTCCTTGACATAAAACTACTTTTCTGCTATCAAACATAGAAAGTGTATCCAAAGCAACTTTTACTCCAACCTCATTAGCATTGTAACTATCGTCTATGATAGTAATTCCATTTGCCTTTATCACTTCTAATCTATGTGGTGTAAATTCCAATTTTTCTATACCATAACTGATACTATCAATATCCATTCCAAGTCCAACAGCAACAGTTACTGCAAGCAAAATATTTTCTATATTATGTCTGCCAACAAGTTTAGTATGACAATTACGTATGCTATCACCAATTTTCAAATCAAACATACTGCCTTCTGTTGTAGTTACCAAGTTTTCTACACAAATGTTGCCACTATCCATACTTGTAATCATTTTATTAGGCAAAATACATCTATCGTACATATTTTTAACTCTTGCATTTTCGCCATTAAAAACCGCTAAGCCATTACTATCCAATGCCTCTATAAGTTCATACTTTCCACGCATAACATCTTCAACACTGCCAAAAGTTTTAAGATGTTGTGCGGCAATACCAGTAATTACTCCAACTTGTGGTTTTAGTGCCTTTGCAATTTTTGCGACATCACCTATTTTTCTAGCACCAATTTCCATTATAAATACTTGTGTGCTTTCAGTAATTTCATTTACACTTTTTGCTAACCCCATAGGTGTATTGTAACTAAATGGAGATGCAATAACTTCAAATGACTCACTAAGTATTGTTGCCATAATATTTTTTACAGATGTTTTGCCATAAGAGCCTGTAATACCGATTTTCATAAGGTTTTGGCACTCATCAAGTTTTTTTACCGCTTTTAAAAAATACTTGTTATGAATATGTTTTTCAAGCGGACTTATAATTAAAAAGGCTAATCTTACTACTAATGGGGTTAACAAAAAATTAATCCATACAAAATAAAAAATAGATATTTTTGTTACTAAAGACAAATAATAAACACCGCCAAACAAAGAAAGTGTAAACAATGTAAACAATACAAAATAACGCATAACTCTTGCTGTTACTACCAAAGGTGTTTTAGATTTTCTGACCAAATCCACAATTACATAAACACTAATTGGAAGAGCGAATGATAGTAGCATCGCATACCAAGTTGCAACATTTATTAAAGATAGTACTAGGCATAAAACTTCTGCAATAAAAACCATTGCATAAAGACCTATTTGATAATTTGTCTCCGCTCCAAAAAATCCTAAACTATAACTTTGCAGTTGTATAATATTTATATTTCTTATTGCAGCAAAAACTAGCAATATTGCAAAAACTATACATATAACTATTTGCATAAAAAACCTCCTTTATTATCCACAAAAACTTCTTAAACAATTAAAAAATGTACTTTTTGATTGCAAGTAACTAAAATGTCCACATTTTTCTATTACAACCAGTCTTGAGTTTTTTATTTTTTTGTTAAATGTTTTTGCAAACTCTAAAGGAGTTTCCTTATCCTCTTCCCCCCAATAAATTAAGGTAGGAATTGTTATTTTTTCTATCTCTTTATTTTGATAATAATTTACTATATTTATAAAAGTTTTTTTCATTACTGGGGATAGTGTTTTGTAATCACTCGACCCAAAATTATCAACATTAAGTTTCAACTTTTTTCTTATTTTATACAAATAAACTTTATACCAATATTTTAATCCACGTTTTGGTTTAAGTCCTGCACTATCTACCAAAACCAATTTATCACAATTGTTATTTGCTGCAAGTTTTATGCCAATTCTGCCACCAAAAGAATGTCCTACAACTATTATTTCACTTACTTTTTCATTTTCTATAACCTTTTTTACATACTCATAATAATCAAAAATAGTAAGAGGTTCTTGCGGTTCTTCCTCAAAAAAAGATATAAGCATACACTTATATCTATCACTCAACATTTGTGCAATTTCAGCAAAACTTTCAAATCCACCGCCAAAACCATGCAAAAAAACTATTAATTTGTCACCATTTCCAAAAACTTTATAATTGATACTACACACCCCCAAAAGCATAAATCAATGCGTCTTCACCATCTTTATAGTACCTTTTCCTTTGGCTTATACACTTAAAGCCACAGTTTTCATAAAGTTTAATTGCTACTAAATTGCTTACTCTAACTTCTAAAAACAATTTATCAATTTTATTTAAACTTGCCTGTTTTATTAATTCTTTAACAAGCAATTTGCCATATCCATTGCCTCTATATTCTTTTAAAACCGCAACATTAGTTATATCTCCATTAGGATAAACACCTGCATATCCAACTATTTGCTCGTTTAACTCAACTACAACCATAATGCAACCATTATCCATTGAATCAATAAGCATATTTTCTGTCCAACATTCTAAAAAGCACTCGTCTTCAATGATTTTTATAGCATTAATATCATTTTTTGTTGCTAGTCTTATCATCTTTTTCTCTCTCCGCTTGTGATTTCTTTAAATACAAAGGACTAAACATTTGGACAAAATCTTTATTTTTTATTTTTTCACAAATAACATTTACTATATTATTAGAATCTTTCTCTCCATTCCAAGTAATTATTTCACAACCTAAATCTTTATAAAAAGGTCTGTCTTCAGTACTAAACAATGACACTTCTTTGCCATTATCATATTCACCTGCATAATAGTTTCCGTGTCCACTATCTACACAAACTAAAATATGATTAATATTATTATATGCAATACTTTCAAAAGTGTTAATTGCTACTCTGTTTGCACATGTTGCAAATGCTATACCATTGCAAGTTGTAAGTCCAAGTCTTATGCCAGTAAACGAACCGGGGCCAACACAACAAGCAATATTTTGTATATCTTTTATTTTATTACCACTTTCAGTTAATACTTCGTCTATAAATGGCAGTAAAACACTATTATGTTTTTTATTGCCACTACTTTTTCTTGTATATATTTTGCCATTATCATATAGCAAAACAAAAAGTTCATTATGACAACTATCTACAAACAAAAATTTCATTTTACAACCTCTTTTATTATAAATTTGCGTGAAGTATCACCTGTTTTTTCAATTTCAATACTAATTACTTTTTTATCTTCAGGAAACTGTGTAAACTTATTCCATTCAATTACCGCCACACCTTTTTCATAAAGATTATCTGATATGCCAAGTTCCCATAATTCATCTTCGCTTTCTACCCTATACATATCATAATGAGATAATTTATATTTTGCGTTGTATTCTTTCATAAATGCAAAAGTCGGACTAGTAACAATATCATTTACACCAAGCACTGCAAACAATGCTTTGGTAAAAGTTGTTTTACCTGCCCCTAAATCGCCATTTAACAAAATTATTTCATTTCCGCAAAGTTTATCTGCAAGTTTTTTTGCCAAACTTTCTGTATCTTTTAAATTATTTGATATATATTCCATACGGCTATTATATAACTTTTTTTAATTAATTGCAATTAAATAGTTGCAATTTTTATTTTATAGTTGTATACTAATATTGATAAAATAATTTTATGTTTTATCCAATTAAATATTTAACTTTGGGGCGAGGTGTAATTCCTCACCGACGGTAAAGCCCGTGAACGTTGCTTGCAATGCCGAATAGGTGTAATTCCTATGCCGACAGTATAGTCTGGATGAGAAAAGTTAATTTATATGAAGTCATATAAATTAAATAAGAATGTTTTTTATTTAACTTTTATGTTGATTTCAAAAAGTTTTCCTTTCATACCCAAAGTGCGGTATGATTTTTTTATTCTGGAGGACTTTTTTATGAAAACAAACCTTTTCAACACTAGAAAAATCACTGGTATGGCAATACTTTCCGCACTTGCAATTGTATTACTTTACATACCGGGATTACGATTTCCAATTATTCCATTAACTCCGTTTTTGGAATATGATGCTTGCGACATTCCTATAATGTTTGCCACTTTTGCTTATGGTCCAATTTCTGGACTTATAGTTACATTTATTGTAAGTATAATACAAGGTGTAACAGTATCAAGCGCTAGTGGATTTTATGGAATAATAATGCATATTTTTGCAACTGGGTCTTTTTCTTTAAGTGCAGGATTTTTGTTCGCCTTTTTAAAAAAGAAAAAACTTAATCAAATAGCATCACTTGCAATTGCAACTATTACAGGCTCATTATGTTGGCTTGTTGTAATGGTGCTTGCAAATATGGCAATTACTCCATTATTTATGAAAGTTCCTTTTTCTGAACTTATGAAATTAATGTTGCCAGCAATTATTCCTTTTAATCTAATAAAAGCAACTGCAAATGGTGTAATAGGCGCTATTTTATACATTCCACTTCACAAAAGTGTGTCAAAATATCTTGATAAACAAGTTGTTACAGATGAAGACTTAGCAACAGAACAGCCTATAATTACTGAAAATATGTTTGCGGATAATAATCAAACCACAGACATTAATTTAAATCATAATGAAGAGCAAAATTATAATGTTATTGAAAAATCAGAAGATAACAATAACCAACAAAACAAAGAAATTTAACATTTTATAATATATGAAAATTTTTAAAAATTGAATAAAAATAAAACGCAAAATAGGACAACTTAAGTTGTCCTATTTGCATAAAAGTCATAGTTTGACTTGAAACTATTAGCGAGACTTGCAAGAAACAAAGCGACGGAATAAAGAGACTTGTTCGAGTGTCACATTATTTTGGCAACACCATCATTACGGAATAAAAAATAGGGCTCCCACAGAGGCTTTTGCTAAAAAGGCTTTGTGGGATAAAGGAGAAGCCGACCATAAATGAAAAAAGATATGCTTATTTTGCATATCTTTTTAAATAAAAACGTCGTGCTTCGACGTTGGAGCTAATGACGGGATTTGCAAGGAGCAAAGCGACGGAATAACGAGACTTGTTCGAGTGTCACATTATTTCGGTGACTCCGTCATTACGGAATGAGTAATGGCTTATCAAAAGATAAGCCATTTGAATGGAGCTAATGACGGGACTTGAACCCGTGACCTCTTCCTTACCAAGGAAGTGCTCTACCGACTGAGCCACATCAGCAAAATATTATAATTGTATTAAAAAATTTTCAATGTAATTATAATATAGCAAAAAATATTTGTCAAGCAAATAATATGCCTAACTAACTACTCAAAATTGATTTGCAGTATTATCCTTTGCATATAACTAAGTTCGCTTTTTATTTGGTTTTCTTTTTATATTCAGCAAAGCAATAAAATCATTAAACAAAGACGTATCTGTTGGCTCAAACATTAACCATTTTCCATCATGGTAGGTTGGAGTTTTGTCATAAATATCTTGCACTATTTTTGTATAATTATTTCTATCTACTTCAAATTTTACGCGTTCATCTTTTCCTAATATAATCATAAAGCCTACACAATTTTTTCTAGCATATAAAGCGCATAGTGTTTTACCACCTCTGCGGTATTTATACTCATATTCCCATGCTTTACCACCATTATTCCACAAACATTCCATATCATATTTTTCATCAATTATAACACATAATTTATTCCAAACATCAAATAAAGATATTCCAATTAAATCTACCATTGTGTCTTTGTTAGGTATTGTCTCAAGCATAATATTCTCCTATTAATTTATATTATTTAAAAAACTCAAAATCTGTTTAAAACATAGCGAACCTGCACCATTATCCCCGATATAAAATTGATATTCGTGTCTAATTTCACCATACTCCTCTTTATTAAAAAATAGAGATTTTACATCCACACCTATTGATTCAAAACAACTTACTAATTTTTTACCTTAGAGGTATTATTACAGTGCTCAAATATTATAATGACACTTTCAATAAAAAAGTGTCGGTC
>OFGX01001701.1_pt1 | contig 12678 bp, 13 predicted proteins | sample 1521831 | NCBI WGS metagenome assembly OFGX01 (sample SAMEA3504080, study PRJEB24116) | mouse gut metagenome | biome: mouse gut; feature: mouse-associated habitat; material: faeces | place: Denmark | collected 2011
TCTCCGAACTGTCGCCCAGCAGAATCCCCACAAATTCCTCGCCCCCATAGCGGGCCAGAAAATCCGTGCTGCGCTTTAAGCTGGAAGCCGCTGTTTTTGCCACTGTGGCAATGACTTTATCCCCGGCAGGATGACCGAACGTGTCGTTATAGACTTTGAAACGGTCAATATCAAACATGCAGATTGTAAACGGGGTCTGCAGCCGAACCGCTTCGTTCCATTTTGAAATGCTGTAGCTGTCATGCTGCCGCCTGTTTGCAATTCCGGTCAGCTGGTCGGTCCTCGACTGAAGCTCAATCTGTCTCCGATAATTGTACAGCTTGACATGTGTGTTGACCCTGGCTTTTATGATCAGAGGGTGGAACGGTTTTGTAATGTAGTCCACTGCCCCTAAGATCAGCCCATACTGCTCATTTTCAATATCAGAAAGGCTGGTGATCAGAATAACCGGGACATTTTGGGTGATGATCTCCTCCTGCAGTTTTTTCAGCAGCGTAAAGCCATCCATCCCCGGCATCACTACATCCAGCAGGATCAGGGAATAATTGTCGGCACTGGCAAGACGGAGTCCTTCCTCTGCCGTATGGGCAGTGGTGACATCATACTCATCATCCAAAATCTTTTTTAATTGCGCTGCCTGTAAAATGCTGTCATCAACAATTAAAATTTTTTCCATAACGATTCTCTCCTTGCTTTTCCTCATATCGGTGAGTAAATGTTCATTTACTTTATTTTTCAAAAAAATACCCCTCTACCATTTCAGAAGGGCTTTTTTGGCAGTGTCTTATGATTCATTTCTTCCTTACCTTTTTGTGCTTCTCCGGCTTCATGTAACCGCTCAGGCCGGTGCAAAGCAGCTGAAATACAGTATCCTCCGTCTCCTGGGTATCAGGAAGCACTCCCTCTACCACATACTTTGCGTACAGCACCGTACACGTAAGTATATGCAGCCAAAGCAAATCCTGATTCATCCGCTTCAGACTTGGAAACATCGTTTTGAATGTATCAACCATACCAACAAATGTGCTGAAATAACTGGTGTCCCGTGTCTCATGGTACTTCGGGAAAAATGTGCTGTCCCGGAATCGATGATAAAATACCGTCTCATCCGGATGCGCCACCCAAAAACGAAAATACGGCAGCCACAGCCTTTTCACTGTTCTCACCGGATCAGTGAGCAGGGTTATTGGATTGAACTTAATGTCTTCGAAAATCTCTGCTGCCTGCTGATCCACATAGGTAAAGCACTCCACGATCAACTGATCCTTACTGTCGAAATAACGGTACAGTGCCCCGGGAGAAATCCCCGCCAAATCGCTGACATTCTGGATTCGCACCCCTTCCAGTCCATACTCCCGCACAGCCTTCATCGCCGCGGAAATAATCCGGGTTTTGGTGTCATCCAACGTCAACCACCTCTCTCCAAAAAAACATTTATGTTTATTGATGATTTCTGTTGAAAATTATACACTTTTCTATAGACGTTGACAATACCTATTTTCAAATTGATCTCCCATACTTTTTGTTTTTGTGAGTGTGAAATACGGCTTGTTTCTTAATTATAATTGGGGGCAGTCGGGAATCAATCTGTTTTCTAGTTCTCTGATAAAGTATTGATAGCTGGGAGATCTATTTTCATATAAATGTAAGCACTTTCCTATTTTATCAGCCCATTCACATTTCGCCTTTCCGATCTCTGTATAGTTTCCGCCGTGCTTTCGAAATATTTGCTGTACCACATGTCACCAACCGCTACTCCTTCTTCTGCCAATTCTCTGACAAACACATAGTCTGAGGCCCGTCTTATCTCTGAGCAGCCGTCATTGTTCTTTGTCAAAACCCATACATCATCCGGCCCCAAAGCATTTACAAAAAACGGGCTGTGGGTTGTAATAAATAATTGCTTTGAAAAACCATTTCCAACATTGTTTTTCATTTCTTCCGCAAGCTCGCCCAGATAATGGTGATATAAACCATTCTCCGGCTCTTCTATAAATACGAGCTGCCGCGGATTTTTTTCATGCAGCAGCAAATAATAGGCAAAAAATATGCCTGCGGCGCCGCATTCTGCAGCCTTCTTGCCGCATCAGGTGAAAAATAACAAAGATACCAGCTTTTCAAAAAATTCAGGAATTTTTCGATCCGGTCGTACTGCTTCATGGCTCCCAAAATAACAATTCCAAGACGCCGAATATCTGAAAGCTGTACCTCTACTTTTTTTCCGGTGATGCTGCCGTCATCATCCTGGCCTCCGTCATCGTTTCCCTCAAACGCATATCCCGCCCCCTCCTGCAGATACATAAAAGTTCTCGGCCATCCATGCTTTTCTACCCGCTGGCGAAGTCTCTCCCTTTTGACATAAGGGCGGCCAGTTTTATCTAAATCGATTTCCAGTTCATACGTAATCGGGCGTGTTTTGCTTGATTCCCGGTAGTATAGTTCAAATAGAATCGGTTCTGCGGCTCCCTGTGTGATCAGTCTTTCAAATCCTCCCCGGTTATTCGCGTCGCAGGCCGCCTCCACTCCTACTTCCAAACAGTCTGCTATGAATCCAAAAGCATCCGCCAGAGCGCTTTTTCCATTCCCGCTCTGCCCGATCACAGCAACCAGATTTCCAAGCGCCCGGGCTCTCTGATTCGTTCTTGTCTTTCCAAGTACAATATCTTTTAAAACTCCATAATTCTGAATTTTTATTCCTTCTATTTTACCCATATTTCTCTCCATTCTCAAATTTGCCCAAGTGTATTCCCTTATGGCCATCCGCTTTCTTTCACAAGGTATTGCATATAGCATTTCCTTGTAACTCCGTATTTAATCTTTTTGTATAATCATCATAGCATCGTTTCGCGTCTTAATCAATCAACAAAAATGTTCATATTTTTTGTTCTTCTTTCAATACAGATATTCAAATTGCTGCTGTAGAATAATTCTTAAAAAAATTTTTTTGTGAAACCTTTCTTTAATTTCTTTTGTATATATATCTATATGGAAAGCAAATCTAATTCAGAAGGAGAATGCATATGAAAAAAAGAAAAAAACTGATTTCCTTTGTTGTCACCTTTATATTCCTATTTTCACTCATAAATATGAATGTTATGGCCTCAGATTCCAATCAATCTGTTACCCCCAACACTACAGGTACTTCTTATTCTGTGGGGTATAAAATCTACGATGCAGATGGAAATTTAAGAGAAAAAGGGGTTATCCCTATATCCGAAGAAGCTGCCAGTTTAGAGCCGTCACCGACCTACGATAACTATCCACCAAGAACGTTAATTAACGGCGAACGTATGACTTTAGACCTAATTGGAGTTGGGGCATTTATTGTCAATAAAAACTGTAACATCACAATGTCATTTGGATTAAATCGGAACGCTAATATATTTGCGGGAATATATGAAACGCCATCCAGTACATATCTAAAAACGTGGAGTGGCTTTTCCGGAGGATTATCAATAAGCGCAACGCCCAGTAGGGATACAAATGTTGTTGGTCATATTAGTAACAGATCTTCTGATCCAATAACTGTTACCTGGGCGTCATTTAATTTTTGATGTTTGAAACTCATCAGTAACAATAGTAAAACTTTAATTTGCTTTCCATAAAGAAAGGGCTGAAACTGCCCTTTCTTTTTATCGTCAATCCCCATACCTCAAATAACTGCTTATTCCACATACAGACGTCCGCTTTTTATTGAGATCGGATCCGAACTAGCTCCTGTCAGACATAAGTAATACTCTCCGCTTTTTTCAGCTTTTAAATCATAATTCTGGGAAATTCCGCGCCGACCGTCACCGTAATCCTTATTCATCAACTTTCCATCCAAAATATACGTATATATGATAGCCTGTCCCCGTCCCTGGTTTACTTCGGAAGGATACTCTTCTGTTTCAAAATGAAGCGTCTGCCCCTTTTTTAACTTCCAACCCTTGTTACCTTCTTTTGTAAAGATCACCATTGCGTTATTGGTAAATATGATTTCCGGAGTCGTATAGTATCCGTCCTCTTTCTTCGATTCAAACGTATCCATTGCATATGGCAATTTCTCATACGATTCTATACCTTTGATAAAATCGGGCAGCTCATATGTTCTTTCAGATTCCAACCGGGATGACGTTCCGGCCGCCGCTTCCTCCCGGATTTCCGATTCTCTCCGAACTTCCGCTGTATGTCCCGCTTTCATCTCTTTTCCCACATATGCACGGTTGGCATCATTAATTTCTTCTGCCCCAATCCTCAGTAAAACACCATTCAAAATAATCGGCTGGTTAGCAAGCGCAACTGCGGCCGCAGACACTCCAATTCCTATTACAGCGACCAACAGCAGCCTGCGTATCATTTTTTTCTTTTTGAAGACATGAGGACGTTCTTTTTGGCTGATCATTTCCAAAACACCGTTTATTGTAGCTTCTGATGAAGATTGCGTTTCACTGTCCGGCGTATCCTCTGACAGCAGTTCCAATGCGTCTTCAGCCATGAGATCAAAAAGCTCGTAAAAACTAATCTTCATAGATAAATCCCTCCTCCTCTAAAATTTTTTTCAATTTGCTCCTGCTTCTTTTTAAATTGATTTTGACAGTTGACAGGGGCATGTTTTCTTCTTCTGCGATTTCTTTTATTTTTTTACCCTGGAAATAATATTTTAACAGTAAAATCTGATTTTTTTTACTTAACTGCGCCATGGCGGATTGGAGAATCTGGCTTTTTTCAATCTGTGAAAAGGAATCATTCATCTCGCCTAAAATATGTTCATCCAAAGGCAGATTCTGTACGATTCTATTTTTTTCATTGATCGCGGTATTTCTCGCAATCGCTCCCAGATAAGGTTTTAGATCCGTATAATTCTGTATATCGAGCTTGTCCGCATTTTCCCACAGCCGGAAAAAAATCTCGTTGACTACCCCCTGCATATCTATTTCCGCCGAATATCCGCACAAAATTTTATATACAATTATCGAAACATACTGATTATACTTTTTTATGATTTCTTCCAATGCTTTTTGTTCTCTTTTTCTTAAACGTTCCATCGTTTCCATATCATCCATCCTTCTTCCCCCTTCCTGTTGCCTGATAAAACGGCCCTACGGCCATGCATTGCATAATGTCCTTTCATATAAATATGTACCAATGTATATAGAAAAAAGTTTCATATTCCTTCTTTTTATTTTCGGGAACGAGAAAAAAGCCCCCTTCTCCTCTGTATGAACTGAGAGGAGGAGGGGGCGATCCATCTGGTGCGTGAATGTTGCTGGAGCACCCAAAGGTTGTGAACAATATCGCGTGAATGCGGCCAAAGCTGCCTGAAATTTCTATTCAAATATGATTTTCTCCATATATATGGTAAAATTTATTATAGACCTGCTTCATATCATGGTACTTCCCGGCTGTGTGTATTCCGTAAATTTCCTCCACGGAATATGGCAGATTCGCTAAATCTTCTCTGGTAATGATCACAAAATAGTTATCTGATTCCTTTACCATCCCAGCAAAGTCTGTTGTTTTCAGAAACAGGTTATCCTCGTCCAGAAAAATAATCTGATCATGCAGGTTCTGCAATACCAGCTTCCAGTCAAGCTCCTCCAGTACGCGGCATTTCTTCTCACACTGTACCTCCACCCCCGAACTGTCTCCAAGCCGGGCTGCTAACGCGATCATGGAGTACAACGTTGTTTTTCCCGTGGCGCTGCCCCCCCCCGGATGATCGTGATATTTCTCTTGATGTCAAATTCGTAACGGAGTCGTTTATTCTGTACTATGACATGGTATTTCCCTTTCATCTGTCACCGCTCCTTTATATCCATCGCTTCACAAAAGTACTCACGATACCCACGGATCATCCTTCCGGTATTCAGCATCAATGCGTCAAATTCGTCTGCTGAACTGAAATCCAATACATGGTGCAGATTAATCGTCAGATCCTTCCTCTTTCCAATCTCCACGATCCATTTTGCACAGTTATCCCCGCAGGACGACGCGTTAAAAATTTTCCCCGTATCATCATATGTCCTCCTGTTCCCAAGCTCTGCAAAACCGTTTCTTCTTAAAATATATATTACTCTATAATGCATATAATTTCAATGTGCATGAAAAGAATACGCAGAGTCGAGGAAAGTCTATACTCCCAATATACTTTCTTCCATCTCGATTACTGACGCAATATCCGAAGCCTCCAGCTTCTCAGCAGCCTGATTCAGAATGGCACTGCCGCTTTCCAGAACATCTTCCATGATTGTCTGCTCCTGTTTCAGCAAATCATCTATCATCTCCATCTCCTCTTCAAAATCTTCAGAGCCTGCATCTGTCTTGTCCTGAATCGCATGCCATGTATCATAGGTGTTCAGCATAGTCACCGCCTTGCCTTCGGCCCACTGCTCAGCCTCATTGATGCCGGTAATTCCAACATACTCATAGACCTCTTTGCTAAAGCACGTCAGATACGTGGTGTCTATTGCCGCAAGCGCATCCAGAGCAGCCTGCCCGTCTTTCTCTTCCAAAGCCTTCTTTGCAGATAAAAGGTTCTGATAATTTGCCGCGGTATACTGATCCCGGAAGGCAACTGTCTGCCACTGGTCCATTCCCACAAAATCATCCTCGATCATTTTATAAACTTCGAGTACAACCGCCAGTTCCCGGTCAATCGCTTTTTTCAATTCCGCAAGTTCTTCTTCCTGCGCGTCACTATCTTTCAAAATATCTGTATACAGCATGTTTACCTTCTGAATAGAAGTATAATATTCATCGGAAACCTTTCCAAGCAGTTCAACCGCGTCCCTGTACTCCGATTCAACTTCCATGCCCTTCACGGCCGTTGTGTCCATTCCCTCTGCCAGCATATCCGTTATATTTGAGAAATCGAGCGGAACGATCGCCGCATGCTCCAAGGTGTACAGCCATTGCGTATATTCCCTTGCGTGAAAAGAAAATATTTCTTCATTCCATGCAGTCTCATCATCAAACTGCGTATGATAGGCTGATCTTTTCCAATCCGTTGAGCTTTGCCTGGAGGCAATTCCCGGAATACCGCTTCTCGTAAAGCTGTAATCCTGTGACCATGGGCCTGCCCATTCCATAAATGCAATCCCATTTGTCACCTGTTCCGGCAGCTTTGTTTCATCAAATTCTTCAACATAATTTCGGAAAAATGAATCCAGCTCCGGTGTTGTATTCAGACAATAGGTATCCATATCCGGGCGAATACTGTCAAACTCCAGATGCGCAAGGTCCTTTCCCACCCATTCCGGATGATTCTTGCTGACCATCGACCACGCTCCAATACACCAGTCATCAAATACCGTGTCCGCAACTCCATATTCCTCCGATCCAAATGCAATAAAGGCAATCGTGTATTCCGGCTGATATCCGGATTCCAGAATTGCTTTTGCAATCGCCAGCTCCATACCAACGCCGTAGAGATCATCTTGAAACGAATGATACCATCCGTCATAATGTCCTCCAAGCGAAATGATATGATCTGGATTTTTTCCTTCTATGTATCCGATGATATTCGCACTTTCTCCCGGCTGCACTGTCATCCTGGCATTTAAAGCGACCTGGTTTTTGCCGGCATCCATCTGTTCTCTTAAATATTTACAATCTTTTTTTGAAATACTCAGGCAGGGAATGGTAGTTCTAAGGCATCCATCGAAGCAAAGCATCCCTTCTTCCGTTGTATTGTTCGCCTCACTGCGGATCGAACAGATTACCGCAGCCGCCCCATGGACTTCTGCTTCATACTGAGGTGCGCTGAACCAATAGTCCGCCATATTGTCAAACTCGATCAGTGCAATCTTTCCTTTGACATCCTTTCCTTCATAATCGGCAGCCGTCCCTTTATCCAACCATACGATTTCCGTATTCAGCGTGCCGTCCGTTCCTACAGATCCAGCCAGGGCACTCAGCGTAATTTTGATTCCGTCGGATGTCGTAACATCAGCCAATGTAAATTCCCATGTATCTACATCAAAGGGCTCCACAGCTACATCCTGCAGTCCAAGCTCCCTCATCTCCTGTTCAATGATCTTCTGTACCTTTTTTTCTCCTGTACTCCCGGCATTTCGAAATCCCAATTCATTCCCATCATTTCCCTGTTTTGAGCATTTATATATGAAATCATATGCATACTCAGGGTCAATCAGATTTTGTATTTTTTCCAGTTCTTTTTCGTCCAGCATACTCATAGAAAGTTCTTTTACTTCAGATATATCTGCTTCTGTTTCTTTCTGTTCATTTGGCTCATTCTGGCAGCCAGCCAGAGTTCCGCACAATAAAGCGGCAGATAATACTGTCACTGACCATTTTTTCAGCATTCGATTTACATACATATTATTCATAGCCTTCCTCCTCATGTTACTCCTTAGTAACTATTCGTGTGATTATTTCGGAACATTCACTTTACTTTGTGCTGCAGCTCATGGCAACAGAATAGCAGAGGACTTTCCGATCTGTAAATTGCACAAAAGGGTAATCTGCACGGATATCCGTCAAATTACCCTTTTGTATCATCTGCCTGTTAAGCTCTCTATGAAAAATCTGGTCTGGTTTATTGAAGTTTATGGTGGTTTATAAACTTTTCGGATTGTAAATCGTTTTCGGTATTCAGCAAAGCAAAAATCTGGTTTCTGTTTTTCACTCCGCATTTCTGATAGATATTAGAGCAGTGTTTCTTTACCGTATTGACAGAAATGATCAGCTTCTCGCTTATATCCTGATAAGAATCCCCATGGATCAAGCAGCCGAGAATCTCTATTTCACGTTTTGTCAGCTTATATTTCTGTGACAAATTGGACAAACGTCCCTCCCAGTCAGCGGCAGGGGAATCCTGTCCCTCCTCCTGTGGTTCTGCTTCCTCTGCTTTTGATCTGCAGATTCCTGAAATGTAATACACATAGATCAGGATTAAAAACAGTGCAAAAAACAAAACGCCGTCCAACGGTTTTAACGAACGGAATTTTTTTCCCCAAGAAGTAAAAAAACTGATATTCCACAGAAAAACATAGAGGGAATACCAAAAATTATTGAGCAATATCAGCAGACAGCCCTGATATATTTTTCGCTTTCCCCCATCTTCCTGTTTCCAATATTGTCCAAGCACACGGGCATATCGAATGCAATGTAAAATCGTCATAGTAAAGAATACTATTTCATTAAAGTAGTAAAAAATACGCGGAAACCCTTTTTCTAATATAATGTCCACATTAGAAACCGGATCAATCCAAAAGCAGGAGATCACTTCAAATCCCGCTACGTACACTATGGCTGATAGAATCAGGAAAAGCCTTTGTTTTGGAAAATGTCTCTCCGTGACCTCCTCAACAATAGAAAAGCACAGCAGAATTGAAATAACGTATGTGGTATCCATTGCCGTATTCATTGCAAAATTAAGAGGCCACGTTTTGATATAATACTCCACATAAAAGTATACCATTTTGACGATCAGACGTATAAGCAGAAGGACAGCAAGCTTCTGGCAGGCGGACTGTACCTGTTTTTTCATACTTTGAAATCCGGTAATGGAAAAAATCCCTACACAGGTGCAGCACATTTCCATGATATATATCACAATGACCAGATGCTTTGATGTAATCATCCAGATGTCCCTCCACCATCTTATGAGCAAACCTGATACAGGCTGCGGAAAATAACGCAATCCGGATTCCAGGTGCACTCTTATTTTTTACATTTTATCATATGGTATTCGGACTTTCAAGAACGCGATCTGCTCAGGACAGGAGCCGTGCGGCCACCAGGAATTGCCAATCAGAAAGATTACTATTGAATCATCTACCCGGAGTTGTTATACTTTATAAAATAAACATAGTTATAGTGAAATGCACTTTGGGCATCCCATCAGAAGGAGAACGCCTATGAATACCATAAATATCCCTGTCGGGACCTCTAACTTTGCCGAGATCAGAAGAAAAGGCAGCTACTTTATTGATAAGTCCTCTCTGATTGAGCAATTATTAAAAACACAAAGCACAAAAGTCACATTGATCACACGGCCCCGCCGTTTCGGAAAAACACTTGGTATGAGTATGCTGTCAGAATTTTTTGACATACAGAAAAACAGCCGCGCTTTATTCGAGGGGCTGTCTGTTATGAAAAATAAAGAGCTCTGCAGGCAATGGATGAATCAATATCCCACACTGTTTCTGTCCTTTCGAAGTGTGGACGGGCTGAACTTTTCCGGCGCATACGCGCAGCTCGCATCTGTCATTGCCGAGCTGTACAAAAAGCACATTTACCTGGCAGAAAGCGAGCGTATCCAGCCCCTGGACAAAGAGCAGTTTCACAGAACAGCAGCGGAAAAAGCGGATCTAAAAGGCGTCAAAAACAGTTTGCTGAAGCTGACGCAGCTTATGGAATTGCACTACCAAAAACCTGTGATCCTGATCATTGATGAATATGATGTCCCACTGGCTAAGGCAAGCGAAAAAGGATACTATCGCGAAATGCAGGATGCCATAAAGGGGGTCATGCAGGTCATTAAGGATAATAATTCACTGGAGTTTGCAGTGATTACAGGCTGTCTTCAAATTGCAAAAGAAAGTATTTTCACAGGAACGAATAATTTTGTATCGGATACCATTTCCGACACCCAGCTCAATGAATCCTTCGGTTTCACACAGGACGAAGTCAACCGCCTGCTTGCGGATACGGGTCTTGCGCCTTATGCGGAGGAGATCCGGGAATGGTACGACGGATACCATTTCGGAGATTTCGATGTTTACTGTCCCTGGGATGTGATGAACCATGTGCAGAACCTGCTTCTGAATCCGGACTCAAAGCCAAAGAATTTCTGGGAAAATACGAGTGATAATTCCATCATCCGCACCTTTTTAAAAAGAACGGATTTTGATATCAATGACAAATTTGAAACCTTGCTGGCCGGGGAATATATCGTGGAGCCCATTGAAGAAAATCTCACCTATGACGTACTGGAAAGTTCGGAAGAAAATCTATGGAGCCTTCTGTATCTGACGGGTTATCTGACAAGGCTGCGCCCGGATGAGATTCCCGGCCTGCGGCTGCTGCCCGGTCATTACGCGCTGAAGGTTCCCAACAAAGAGGTTCTCAGAATTTTCAAAAAAAGCGTCAAAGCATGGCTGATGGAAACCACCGCCCAAAAAGACCGGAATGAATTATTTGCGGCATTGTGGGATGAAAATGCACAGCGGCTGACCGAGCTGATCTCAGATCTGCTGTTTGATACCATCAGCTACCATGATTATGCCGAGAGCTTTTACCATGCATTTCTGACCGGGTTGTTTTCCAACGCAGGGTACCGCGTGGAATCCAATTATGAAAATGGCCTTGGACGTTCCGATCTTGTTGTAAAAGACCGAAGAAACCGCAGGGCCGTTGTGCTGGAGGCAAAGCGCACGTATCATGAAGATCAGATGGAGAACGCATGCGAAGAAGCGCTCTCCCAGATCAGGGAGAAACAATACGCGGAAAAAGTGGAACGCGATGGATATAAGAAAGCGGTCCGGCTGGGGATTGCATTTTTCCAGAAGAAATGTCTGGTAAAAAAGGGATGAGCGGGGGCTGCCGATGCTGCGTATCATATTTTTTTGCTGATTCATTCATCTTAAAGGACAGCAGGGTTACAGAGCACACCGTGACCAGGTGTGCCCTGTAACTCAATAACAAGGAGAGCATCATGACAATCTACGATATTGCCGAGCTTGCCGGCGTATCCGCAAGCACCGTATCACGCGTGATCAACAACAAGCCGGGAATCCGGGAAGCCACGCGGGAAAAAGTGAAAGCCCTGCTGAAAGAGCACAACTACACCCCCGACGAGAACGCCCGGGGCCTGGTCAACAAGAACACCCGGCTGATCGGCATCCTGCTGGCTGATATCCGAAGCGCGCACCACACCGACCTGACCTATGCCGTGGAAAAATATCTCCGCGGGAAAGGCTACTGCGGCATTATATTGAACGCCGGTTCCCATGCCGGGGAAATGCTCGAAGCTATCCGCATCCTGGAGCAGCGCCGGGTGGACGGTGTCCTGATGGTAGGCTCCGTCTTTCAGAATGAGGCGGTGGAAAACGGCATCCGGGAACATTTTGCAAATATCCCCGTGGTGTTTGCCAACGGACGCTTCGACCTGCCAAACGTATACTGCGTCCTGGTAGACGAATGTGACGGTGTGGAGCACTGCGTAGACCTGCTGGTCAAAAAAGGAAAAGGAAATGCCGCGTTTATCGGAGAACTGGACACCCCCAGCAGCCGTGAAAAGCTCAAGGGCTTCAAGCGCGCCATGCTCCGCTGCGGCCGTTCCGAAGATTCCCTGGTAATCCTGGGCGGAGAGCCCTCCAGGGAAAGCGGATATGAACTGACCCGGCAGTTATTAAGCCTGCATCCGGACATCCAGAGCGTGATCTATTCTGAAGACCTGGTCGCCGCAGGCGGGATGCGCGCCTTCTGGGACGCAGGCGTCCGGATTCCGGATGAAATGGCGGTCATCGGGATTGACAATACCATCTACGGAGAATTGAGCTGCCCCCGTTTCACCTCACTGGATAACAAGATGACGGAAATGGCATCCGAAGCGGCAAGAATCCTGATCGACGCCATCGAAGGGCGGCAGAACCCGCGGAAGATCATGCTGCTGTCAGACATTGTAGAACGCGAAAGCACATAAGGCCGTTCAGAAGGCGGCACGGCTTC
>OFGX01001705.1_pt1 | contig 12628 bp, 14 predicted proteins | sample 1521831 | NCBI WGS metagenome assembly OFGX01 (sample SAMEA3504080, study PRJEB24116) | mouse gut metagenome | biome: mouse gut; feature: mouse-associated habitat; material: faeces | place: Denmark | collected 2011
AGGTCGGAATATAAAGCTTCATAAAAACAGTGACTGATTCCAGAATCTCCCGCACTATACCCATACCACTCTCAAAAGATTTCATCAGCACTGCAGTCAAAAGCATATAAACAAAATAGAATGCAAGATCCGACACCTGGTGATCCTGGAATAAATCCGCAAAATTAACGAATACCGCCGCCACGATTCCCAGCACCAGAATCACCAAAAATAACGCTTTGAATTCTCCCGCCTGTGAATTAATTACACCCGTCACTCCACCGGCCAGCTCTTTGATGGCATTCCATAATTTCCCCTGCAAAATAAGCTCCATCACATGCCTGCCGTCAAACGTATATTCCGGATACAGCTGCTGAAAATCGATCATTACCGCATTCAGATCCATGCTTTCCCATATCAGACTGCCTTCTTCCATTCCCATCCGCTCATCCCTGCCCTTCTTTCACGGACAGTCATAAGATAACTTCCGCCATTTATTTTTATCCGCCATTATCACGCCTGTTCATCCTGCGATCATACATGAAAGATTTCCTGCAAAAAAACCGGATCCACATTGAAACTGCGTCATTTATCCTGCAATTGTCTGTATACTCTCAAGCAATGTCATCAATACCGGCATTCCGGTCAAAAGAATATACAACTTGCCAAGCATCTCGACTTGTCCCGCTATTCCTCCGTACCCGGCGTCTTTACAAATACCGGCACAGAATTCACATACATAAGTAGCTCCTACAGCTTTCAAGAGTACTGTCAAATAACTATAGTTATCTTCAAGATATTCCCGCAGACGTTCCATAGACGACAATATGCCGTTAAAATACTGTATGGCATATCCGAAAATAATAAGGCAGACTGCAATTCCCATATAAATTCCGTATTCTGCCTTGTAACTTTTTAACGGAACCGCAAGCAGAATGCCAACGATACCAATGAACCCGATCCGAATAATCTCCATAACACCTTCCCCTCGCACAGAATGAGACATAACACATGCAATGTTACCGCACCCCACGGCTATTCTGCCCGCTCTACATGGCAAACAAGTCCTGTACCATCACAAACAGATCATAAATATAGGGAATAAGCCAGGTTAATACCAGGATCAGCCCTGCCAGACTGATCAGAAATGCATGTTCCTCTCTGCCGCTGTGCTTCAGAACCTGATTCAGTATTGTAACCAGGATGCCCACCGCCGCTATCTTAAAAATAAGACTTACACTCATGTATCCTCCTTATGTCCCCCGCTCTATAGCAGCAGGATCACCAAAAATACTCCTGTCAGAATGCTCAGACTGAATATCATTCTGGCTTTATTCTCATAGGCTTCTTCTGCCTGTCTGCATTTCCGGATAAGCAGATCCATAGACTGTCCGATACTCTCCGCCTGATGCTTCCCTTCCTGCAATCCCAGATTCTGCGGCAGATTTATTAATATTTCCTGTTCCTCATCCTGCAGATATGCAGTCTGCATACACCGTATCGTCTCCTGCATCCATATCTGTTCCAGACACACATCGTCCTGTCTGCCTGTCCGCTCATAAATAGACTTAAAACACTCGCGAAAAGGTTCTCGGGAGTATTCTGACAGGATCAGGCATATCTCCGGCAGTGTATGCTTTCCATAATCGATCTCATTTTGTATTCTTCTGATGATACGGATCAATTCCTGCATATTCCGTATTCTTCTCTTCTCATCCCTGATTTTGTTGCCGCCCCAGCCAATACAGCCCACCAATATGCAGAGACAGCCAGCCGCTTTCAACATCGCATCCCTTCCCGGTCATAGATACCTTCAATTTCACAACGTCCGTTTTTTCTTGTAAGTACAAGATAACGTTCAAAGAGCCTGTCTGCAATTATATTACACATGTACTTCTTATTTCTTACATCTGCCAGTGAAGCGCCGTGGATCGTTGCAATCAGCTTACATCCGCATCCACTGGCCACCTGCAGCGCCCGTATATCTCCCTCGTTTCCCAACTCGTCTACGGCCAGCACCTGTGGCGACATGGCACGGATTACAAGCATCATCCCCTCCTGTTTCGGACAGCCGTCCAGCACATCCGTCCTGATTCCCACATCATTCTGGGCAATTCCCAGATAGCTTCCGGCAATCTCTGACCTTTCATCCACCACACTGACATTCATCCCGTTCCCATAAACCGTACCGTTGGACAGATGTCTGATAATATCCCGCAGCATTGTTGTCTTACCACACCCCGGCGGTGAAATCAACAGCGTATTGAGCGCCTGTCCCCGTTCGTCATACAGATAGGGAAGCAGCCTGTCAGCCACACCTTTTATCTCATGAGCAATACGGATATTTAAATAGCGTATGTATTTTAAATTGCGTATCCTGTTTCCTTCTTCCATGACAACCTGTCCGGACAATCCCACCCGATGCCCGCCCTGTATCGTTAAAAACCCCTGTCGGATCTCATCTGCATATGCATATACTGAATACTGACAAAGATGTTTTAAAATTGCATCCAATTCTTCCGGTCTGCAGGCTCCTTCTTCCGGCCATCTGTTCGTCAGTTTTCCCTCTGCGTCTACAAACCACTCCCTGTTATCAATCCAGACTGTCGCAGGAACATTCACACGCAGCCTGATCTCCTGCAGACAATCCGCCTGTCCGGCAACCTGCTCCCACCTTCTTCTCATCTCCTGCGGAAACATGTGCAGTACTTCTTCCTGTCTCATCTGCCTTCCTCCTTATCTCAATATATGAACCTTTGTCCAAGTTATGACAGAAAGGTGTTTCGGAAAATACATTTCATGCACTGCCAGCCTGCTGCGGCTTTGCTGCGGACGGACGAAAAATCCGCCCTGCACAAATCATACGGTAAAAAAAGGATAGTAAAATATATAGATTTTTTCAGACAATCGATGTAAAATATACTACGTAAGTTATGACACAAGGAAACAGGGGCTTTATATGAAACTCGATATGCATTGTCACACAAAAGAAGGTTCTCCGGATTGTAAACTGGAATTGTTGGAAAATATAGAAATATTGAAGCAAAAGGGCTACCATGGCATGCTGATCACGGATCACGACTCCTACAAAGCATACCGGTATTATAAGAAACTCTCCCAAAAACCTGAAGATTTCGTCGTATTGAAAGGGATTGAATATGATACCATCGACGCCGGACATATGCTGATCGTCATGCCTGTCGGTGTCAAGCTGCCCATTCTGGAACTGCGCGGACTTCCCGTCATCCTGCTGATCGAGATTGTTCATCGCCATGGCGGTATCATTGGGCCTGCACATCCCTGTGGCGAAAAATTTCTGAGCATACGCAACACCTTACACGGCAGACTTGCTCAGATCATTTATCGGCGGTTTGATTTCGTGGAGGGATATAATGCCTGTGAAGATGCAGATTCCAACATGCGCGCCATGCAGCTTGCCAGGCAGTATCATCTTCCCAGCCGCTATCACCTGCCGTGTATAGGTGGCAGCGATTCCCACAAGGCTGCCTGTGTCGGTTTCGGCTACACGATCCTACAGGAATACATCACCAATGAGACCGAACTGATCAACTATATTAAGGCCGGCAAATCCACAATGATAGGCGGCAGACACTACGATCATACCACCAAAGATAAACTGGGCCGGATCAATGATGTCCTCGTATATTCTTTCTGGTTCTACAACAAAGCATGTGCTCTGTTTCGGCGCAAAGCAAGAAATCTGGAACTGATGGAAAATCAGATTGCGGAATCGATCCGTTCAGGCAGGCGTTTCCACAGACGATATATTCCCATCAATCATAAAGACGATCAGGTCACTGTGTAAATGATCTGATCGTCTTTTTTATTCCTGTTCTTCCTCCTCGCGCTGTTCGCCGCTCACAATACGCTTCAATTCTTCCAGGACATTTTTGAACTTTTCTGACACCATGGTCGGGTTATTCCGGATCATATCCCGTTTATAGTATCCCAGCATCTCCCTGCAGCTTTTCTGCACATCAATATAGTGGCTGAATCTTCCCCGAAGCTCCGCAATTTCTTCCCTGATCCCCTCTCCGTACGCCGAAGGCATATTCTGAATGCTCTCCTTCAAACTTACGAAGCGTTGTCTGACACCAACACTCAATTCCGCCAGACTCTGCTCGCTCTCCTGCCGCCGCTGCTGTTTCTCCGCATTATTAAAGGCAATGATCACATCCAGGCGACGCTGCAGACGTTCCACTTCTTCTTTCAGCCTCTGCATCTTGACCAGTATATCCCTGATTTCCATAGCCGCCTTGAATGACAGTGTAAAATCCACCACAATGTATACCGTCAGCGCCATTGTTACCGGGAACAACAGATTTCCCGGTATAGACATCACAAACTGTTCAATCGGCATATGCACGACTCTGGTCATCAGGATCGTCAGAAATCCCCAGGCAATGGAAGAACTCAGACAAATGTGTCCCTGAAAATTAAAACGCTGATTCGAGTAGTCCCAATATCTTACTTTAAACAAAGCCTCCATGGTAACACCCGTTATATATTCTAATGACGTAGCGCCGATCACACCTGCAATATAAGTAAGCAGAATATTATCCCGAAAAGGCATTGAAACGACCAGCATCATAATAGCCCCACTGCCATACAACGGCAGAAACGGTCCCCGCATAAACCCTCTGTTCACAAGCTTGCCTGATTTCAAAGACACATAAGATGATTCAAAACACCAACCGAAAAAACAATAGAAATAAAAGAAAAACAGCCATTGAAACGCTTTATATTGAATCATATGATTTTATCTTCCTTTCATACCCGTACCTTATATCAGTCCTGACACCATCACGCAGTGATGAGACAGCACAGCTACCGATACATCCCCACACTGACACGTACTTTGCCCTTCCTGGTCTCTCCCTGTACTCCCGCGTAAAGAAACCGGCCGAATCCCCTCACCGTGACGCTGTCTCCCTCTCTCAAAGCATAACTGTTATTCTCAACCAGTCTTCCGTTCACGTATATGCGGCCCGCTCTGAACAAATCCAGACTCTGGTTTCTTGACAGATTATACACTTTGGAAATAACCGCATCTATTCTGGGGGAGGAAACGGTCAGCGCCGCCTGCTCCAAAACAGGTGCCCGCAGTTCTTCCGTAACTTCTGTCACCATACATTTCACCGTCGTATGCCTCACCTTTATCAATTGCTCTGTCAGATAAGATGCAATGTTTTCCTGGCAAAACACAATCGCTGCTTTATCCTGTACGAAGATATCTCCCACCGTATCCCGCTCAATACCAAGATTCATGATCGCTCCCAGGAAATCCCTGTGGGTCAGCTTCTCTGCAAATTTAGGTGCGGCAGGCACGATCCTGATGCACAGGATCGGGTAATCCTCCTCATATCCAAGGCGTTCCAGGCAGCCGAACCGTATCATCCTGCGCTCGCATGCAGGACTGCCTCCTGCCAGATCAAATCCGGCATAGGCCACCTCCCGTTGTACTTCATAGAATGCCTGCTGCTGCGACAGCCCAAGAAAAGGCGTAAACGTATAGATTCCCTGATCATAGGAGCGGCCCGCCAACTCAAGCAGCCGCTTCTTTAACTGCAGCAGCTCCTTTTCCTCTGTCATATCTGCCGCTCTCCTTCCCATTATCTGTACAATCTGCTCACTGTCTTGCAGATCCCGGTTGATAACAATCGTTATATATACTTGGTTTCAGCTCATGCAAACAGGGGAAATCCAATAAATTTCCCCCGTAACATTTTGAACAAGATCAGATAAAAATAAACTTTGAAAGCCGGTTTTACATAAAACTGATAATTTCCTCTCTGGGGGCTTTCGCCGGTTCCACTGCCACCGCATGCAGTACAGGGCCTTCTCCCTGATAATCCGCAAAATATTCCTTCGCCACCTCAGCAGTCACTTTCACCCATTGCTTTTCCTGCAGTGTATCTACTTTATCATATTCACACGCAAAACCCAGAAAAGCCATATCTTCCGCACAACAGGTCATGGCCATGCGCCCGGGCACAAAATATCCTTTTGGAAATTCCCTGGGTTTCAATACCATTGCCACGAATTGAACCGTCTTTCCCTCATAACGTTCCAGATGATCCAGAGAATCTAAGTACCAGATACCATACCCCTCGTTATCCAATTTGATAACAGGCGCTTTCAAATCATAAGGAAGATCATCTTCCATAATCTCATTGATCTCTCCGTTAGAATCCTCAAATACAATCTCTGCCTTAGGATTTATTGCCTTGACGTTGCGCTTATAGCTGCCAAGATCCTGTACACCGTCGCATCGGTTGAAAATGATCATCTCCGATTTTCGAAGCTGTTCCGCCAGCAACGACTTCATATTAGTAAAATACATCGGAAATGTAGATGCGTCAATCGTCGTGATCTGCTGTTCGATCCGCCAATGCCATGGCAACTTCATCTCTTTATAATTCCACATGCCATTATATTCGATGATAATGCGCTCCGGTTTATGTTTCTTCTCCAGCTCAATCAATCTGGCGCTGTTAAATTCCTCTTCGCACTCGATCAATTCCAATTCCGTCCGGCTCAGCTTAAGCAGCTTCTCATCATACTCGTTCTCACCCTCTTCACACAGGATGAGCAATGTCTTTCCCCGCACCTGAAAATAAGGCTGTGCAAGTGTGTATGTGATAAATTCTGTTTTCCCACTCTCGAGAAAACCGTTGATCATGTAGACCGGTTTCATAAATATGGCCACACCCTTCCTGTTAATTATACTATCTGCGGAAAAGCTCCGTAAGCTTATCTTCCTTCAATTTGGAACCAATCACGCAGAACCTGCCTGTCACATCCGGTTTTCCGTCCCTGATATTACTCTCCTCCGGCACATAGTCAAAGTAGATCCAGCCGCCGTCACGGGAAGGCACCATCCCTTTCGCTCTCAGAACCATTCCATAAATCTCCTCCCGATCAAGCTGTGTCAGAATATGCGCAATCTCCTCCCTGCTGTATACGGCCGGTGTTTCCAGTCCCCAGGAAGTGAAAATCTCATCCGCATGGTGGTGATGATGTTCCTGTTCGTCTTCATGATGATGATGGTGCCCGTCGTGTAAATGATGACCATGTTCCTCCTCATGATGGTGGCACTCGTCATGTGAGTGATGACCATGTTCCTCCTCATGATGGTGGCACTCGTCGTGTGAGTGATGACCATATTCCTCCTCATGATGGTGGCACTCGTCATGTGAATGATGCCCATCTCCGTCATGGTGATGATCATGGCAGCCGCAGGTGCAGTCCGGACCATGTTCATGCCCATCGTGATGTGCCAGCACCTCCCGCATCAATTCTGCCTCCAGATCTTTCGCCCCCTCAATCGTTTCCAGTATATCCTTTCCTTCCAGTGTCTCCCAGGGCGTCGTAATAACCGTCGCCTTTGCATTGTGCTCCCGGATCAGCTCGATACAGGCGGCTAATTTCTCCTCACTCAGTTTGTCCGTCCTGCTCAATATGACAGTGCCCGCATGTTCAATCTGATTGACAAAAAATTCCCCAAAATTCTTGATATACATCCTGCACTTACACGCATCCACAACTGCCACCGCACTGTTTAATTCCACATCCCGATCCGCCATCGCTTCCTGTACGGCTTTCATAACATCAGACAACTTGCCCACACCCGACGGCTCAATCAAAATCCGCTCCGGCGTATAGGTATCCAGAACCTCCCGCAGGGAAGTCCCAAAATCTCCCACCAAAGAACAGCAGATACATCCGGAATTCATCTCCTTGATCTCAATACCCGCATCCTTCAAAAAACCGCCGTCAATCCCTATCTCGCCAAATTCATTCTCGATCAGCACCACCTTCGAGTCCGCCAGGGCCTCCTCCAGCAGTTTCCTGATCAGTGTCGTCTTACCGGCTCCGAGAAATCCGGAAATAATATCAATCTTCGTCATAAAAACAGCACCTTACTTTCTTCAAAAATATGCCTCGATACCACAACAACAGGAAACGACAGCTGCTCTGCCGTTTCCTATATATAATACCAAGTTTCACCGATATGTCAAGAAACCCCGACAACCGGACCGTTACCCCACGATTCTGCTCCACGGAATCTCCAATAGATGCAGAGAATGCCCGTCCCCTGGTGCACTGCATTCTCCCCATAGTAAACGACATTTCTAATCAAGATTCAGTTTCTTCTCCATAGTATACCAGGTCACCACATAGAAGACCACCACATAGACCAGGCCGGTCAACAGTGTCACTTCCCATGTCTGTCCATAATAGTAAGTATCAAGCCTTCTATTGATCACGGCCAGAAAAATATAATAGAAAGTGCTCAGAATCTGCTGCAGGAAATAGATCCCGAAATAATAGGCAAATGACATCAAAAGCTTATGATTCGCAGAAAGCTGCCCCAGAGACAAACATGCAGTCACTTTCAATACTCTCGCCAGCACCGATACCACAAAGGCTGTCACCGTCATGACCCCGGCAAAAAGGGACGGCCTGCCGTCCGCCTCCTCCGTGAACAGCCTTATACTGTCGACCAGCTCCGGTATAACGCCTTTCTCACTGGCAAAGATAAAAAGTACCGACAGATACATCAAAAAACTGCTGAATAATACCCATGCTGTACTGACCGTCACCTTTGCAATAACAATATGATGTTTATCCACCGGCAGCGTATGAAGCAGATACCCCTGGTCGCCATATGTTGACGTATAAAAACGGTAGATCAGATAGATCGCCGTCCCGATCATGACCACAAACATGCTGCCCACATAGGTTGCCAGAATCATGACAGCTCCAAAAACAATGCCATCATTTTTGATCTCGCCAAAGTTCAGCCTGATCGCCATACAGGCAAAGAAAGTCATGACAACAATCAGGAGATTTGCCGGAAGAAGCAATTTCCATGTCGCCTGCCATTCATATTTCATCAACTTCCCTAACATGCAAACACCTCCCTGAAGAACCGGTCTATGGACTTTCCCTCATGACGTCTGATCTGCTCGGCTCCTGCCTGCAGGATGATATTGCCATATCGGATCATTACGACCTCATCCAGAATATTCTCCACGTCAGCGATCAAATGCGTGGAAAGCAGGATCGTCGCATTTCTGTTATAATTCTGCACGATCGTATGCAGAATATAGTCTCTGGAGGCCGGATCAACCCCCGCAATCGGTTCATCAAGAATATACAGATCCGCATCTCTGCTCATCACCAGAATCAACTGCACCTTCTCCTTGGTCCCCTTGGACAGGTTCTTCAGTCTCTCCCGCGGTTCAATCTGCAGTCTCGACAGCATGTCATATGCCCTGTCCATCCTGAAATCCGGGTAAAAATCCTGAAAATACCGAACCATCTCTTCCACCCGCATCCCCGGATAGAGGTAAGTACGCTCCGGCAGATAGGATATCCTGGATTTCGTATCTACGCCGGGTCTTACACCTCCGATCAGGATGTCTCCTGACGTAGGATTTAAAAGTCCGTTCATTATCTTAATTAATGTTGTCTTTCCGCTTCCGTTCGGACCCAGCAGGCCGATGATCCTCCCCGGCTCCAGATTCAGATATATCTGGTTCAGCGCAATCTTCCTGCCATATGTCCTGGTAAGTCCCATACACTGTACGATCGGTGCCATTCTTCTCCTCCACCAATATCTTTGCTGCGCTTATGCGATCGTAATCGTATACGCGGCCTGAAATGTTTTGCCGGGTGCAAGGCTCTGTCCCCATTCCCGTTCTGTCCAGTCTCCTGCAAAGTCCGCCCTGTCACACCTTCCATACCAGGGTTCAATGCAGATAAAAGGAGCCTGCTTCTTCGGCGGAGACCAGATGCCAAACAAAGGTGCATCGAAAGCCACCGTCAGATATGTCTGTCCGTCCGGCTTCACCAATGCCACGCTGTGTGCCTGGTCATGCTCGATCACCAGCGCGTCCCCGTCAAAAAGATGTTCCGTCACAGGAAGCACACCCTGATCCAGACTATAATCCACCGTCTTTCCATCCACCAGTCCATTATCCAGGGTAGAAACCGCCACACGCTCTCCGACATCCAGCCGGATCCTGTAATCCGTCTGCTTCGTACCTGCCTCGATCGGGCAAAGAAACGCCGGATGGCCGCCGATCGAGAAATGCATCCTCTCTTCTGCCGGATTCTTCACCACCCATTTCACAATAACGCTGTTCTCCTTAAGCTCGTAGCCCAGTTCCAGCACAAACGGATAGGGATATCGCTGTAATGTCTCCTCATTTGACTCCAGCATAAACCAGATCTCACTGGCCACCTGACTTTTTAACTGAAACTCCATATCTCTGGCGAATCCATGCTGTCCCATCGGATATTCCCTGTCGCCCAGCCTGTATACACCACCCTTCAGTCCTCCCACCAGCGGAAAAAGAACCGGTGATGTCCTTTTCCAATACTGTGGATCAGCATGCCACATATACTCCCGTCCCGTGACCACGTCTTTCAGAGACTTAAGCTCTGCCCCCATGCTGTCCACCTGTATCGTTATCCTGTCATTGCTGATCTGAAATAATGCCATACCCTTACCTCCTTACACTCTTATCCAATATTTTGAAGTCGACTCTTTCACTCCTCCAATACCAGGAGTGGAAAAAGGATCATCTATTCAACCATTCTACCACACTTTAATACCACCGTATATTATTATCTGACTGTTTCTCTTCCAAACCTGCCTGTCCCCATCACGCCGGCTTTCTTCTGCAATCTATGCCGGATGGAAAATGACTCAATCCTGTATTTATGTCTTGGCATCTCCCTTGACAGCATTTCCAGATGATTCTCAATCTCTGCTGTCAGTGTCTTCTCATCCGATCTCCTGATTCTGGTCTTCTCTCCGATCCGGTAAGACCTGCATCTGATCAGGTACGGAATCTGCAGAGACACCGCCTCCCCCCTGCGATCCACGACATATGCTCCATCCCGCTTCAGATATGCCTCAAGCACACACGCATAGTCTTCCGGCAGCGTTTCCATCTCCTCTCCTAAAGCGCTCGTCCACTCCCAGGGTCTGCTCTTTCCTGCCTGCTTCTCCAACTCCTTTTCGCTGTATTCTGCGAAGCCGATCTCCCATTCTGCCTCAAACCTTTTATTGCGTTTCTCCCAATCTCTGAAAACCTTCTCCGCTTCCTGATAGAAAGCTTCCGAACACCTGCCGATCTCCTCCTCACAGACTGCCGTCTCTTTCAGGATCAGTTCCGGCAGGAACGTCTCCTGCCTGCGCCCCCGCTCCCTGTTCCACTCTGTCTTCACTCCGTTATCCACCAGATACTGCAGGAATTCTCCCATGCCACGCATGCCGAAATCAAGTTTACATAACTTATCTCCTGTCAAATCATACAGAATCATTGTTATCTTGCCGCCTCCCATCTCCAGCCTGCAAAAGCCAATCTCATCCAGGGTAAACGTCTTCGTCTTCTTTAATAAGTTTACATAATGTATCTCCATTTCATTTACGATCACTCTTCTGTTACAATACATAATACAAAATCCGATCCCGCTACCCAACATAAGCAGCAACGGCAGATATAAGAGAAGACCGCCGCCCTCCCCCCTGGGATGCAGAAGCCACATCATAAAAATAAAGACTGCAAATCCAATCGACAGGCCCCCCGCTATAAGCGACATCCGGCTCTCCCTGACCTGAAATGAAATTTTTCCCTGATCTTCCATAGCTCTCACAGCCTTTCAAACGATTCCTCAATAATCACTCCGCAGGATCCGTAATTTCCCGGTACGCTTCCACCATAGCCGGCAGCGGCACACCGGCCACTTCATTCTGCAGCGACCCGCCTGTCACCATGCCAATCAAATGCCCGTAGCCGTCGAAAATACCACCGCCCGACATCCCCGTCCTGACAAACCCGTAGCCGTACAGCATTTCTGTTTCGAAATCCGCAAGATACCGTGCCCGCTCTTCCAGCTTTGCCTTATGAAATAGGATCTCTCCCACCTCAGGCCCAGGCCCTGCACCCACACAGAACATCTCGCTTCCCTGCTCCAGCCGCTCATAAACAGCCAGATCCTTCGCCGCACTCCGCAGCCGCTCCAGTTCATCGTAGGTAAACTGCCCATTGTCCACCGACAGAAATCCAATATCATACCGCTCCGATATCCCCAAAATATCCGCATCCATATAATAACCCTGTTGAAAATACAGGAAACTGTCCCTTTCCCGCCAATAGTCCAGCACATGCCTGTTGGTGACAATTACCACACGCTCCGCCGTCATATCCCATAGAACACCGCTTCCATAAGCATTCCCCATATTCACCCGCACGACACAGTCTTTCACATTTTCGAAAGCCTTCTCGCAATCCGCCCTCTGTAAAACAGGACATTGCAGCATGCCAAGCGAGAGCATCCCTTCATAGATCTCCTGCTGTGTCACCGTCTGGATCAAATGCGGCGGCATGCTGCTGCCGGCAGATCCATGCCACAGAGCCGCCTGCGCTTTACACGGCATCAGCAGCAGGATCAGACACAGTGTAATAAAGTAGATTCCTTTTCTGTTCCCCGTCATAACCAGACAGATCCCTTTCCGCTCCACATCCTTTGACAGTAAACCTCCATCATGCTCAGCCTGCCGCCTGGCAGGCCGCATGGCCATCCATGCTGTGAAAGTCGAAGACTTTCA
>OFGX01001706.1_pt1 | contig 12623 bp, 12 predicted proteins | sample 1521831 | NCBI WGS metagenome assembly OFGX01 (sample SAMEA3504080, study PRJEB24116) | mouse gut metagenome | biome: mouse gut; feature: mouse-associated habitat; material: faeces | place: Denmark | collected 2011
AAAAATATCTTGCAAATAGAGTATATGTACCCCAAATAATTCCTTTGATAGTATCCTCTCCAATACCATTATATAGCCTTTTGCCTTTAGATGTTGTTATGGAGTAAGACAGGAAACCTCTATTCAAGCAGTTAGGAATAATATGCAATTTGATTTTTGGAATACTTTCCAAGTATTTTATTTTCTTTTGGCTGGCTCTGATTGCTCCTTTTAAGCGATTGTTTTCTTCTTTAAGAAGTTGAAAGGAAATCATGTAGGTTTCATACAGTTTTCTTTTCATTTCCTCGTATTGTAAGAGCATATCATCATGGCGCATATGAGGATTAATGTCCAGATCAGTTCGTTCGAGGTCATAAGAGCTTATATAGGAACGGCTGGCTTTCTTTTCTGCCAGAGCCTTTGCTTCGTCAAATAGCTTTTTTGCTTTTTCATTATGATAGAGATAGCTTTTGCTCAGTCCAGAAAGCTCACATACTCTGGGAGCGGTGATCTGCTCGTCATTATGTATCATATCCTCTAAGACAGTCTTTAAGGTGTTGTATTTCTCCTGAATGATTTTCTGTCTGGCTTCTTGCATAGGGGAAATATTTCTTTCATGGTCTTTTGGCATGGGCGTTCCCTCTCTGTTCGTTGATATGTCTATTTTACATTAATTTTTGGATTGGGGAAAGATGTTTTCAGTCTATATGAGGCATGAATTTATTCTGGTGGAAATAGACTGGCAGAATGATTTAAGAAAGTGGGCTTGGAGGAGTGGTATTTTGGCTATTTAAAAAATGCCTTCATTCCTAGATATTTACTTACTTTATACAGAGTTCACAGGGTTTACCATATCTCTTTTTACAGCCATTTTGTACAGAATAAACAGAGTTTTATCACTAAAAAGTATTCCTTATATATCGTGGGGGAGGTGCGCGGCGAGGAGGCGTTGGACATGCTCCAGGCCATGAACACGGGGCATGACGGATCTTTAAGCACCGGTCATGCCAACAGTACCAGAGATATGCTGAGCCGATTGGAGACAATGGTACTCCAGGGGTCCGAGGGACTGCCGCTGGAAGCAGTCAGGCAGCAGATCGCGTCTGCGGTGGATGTGATTATCCATCTGTCCCGCCTTCGGGATAAGACAAGAAGAACTATGGAAATCAGCGAGATCACCGGATATGAGAAGGGCAGAATCCAGGTCAATCCCATTTACCGGTTTATAGAAGATGAAGATTCCACCCTGGAAAAGGTCTCCGGCAGACTGATGCGGACGGAAAACCCGTTTCAAAATGATTATAAATTGAGATTATCTGGGATAAACGAGGTTATATGAGTATGGCCCTATGGAAGAAAAAACAAACGGAAAAGACGAAGCAGGCAGAAAAGAAAAAACAGGCAAAGGAAATAAAGCAGACTGAAAAAAAGAAACAGAAGAATAAGAAAAAGCCGGCAGAAGAATATGTGGAGCAGCATGGGCTGATGGGCAGCGGGAAAGACTATCATGTATATCACATGAAAAAAACAGACTTTTTGATTGCCTGGATTCTGGGATTCACAGCGGCGCTTATTGTACTGCTTGCATTTTTTGACAATGTAGTTTTAGCCCTGGCAGGAGGAGTGGTTTGTGCGAAGCTTATGCCGAACTATTATTGCGGATTTCGGAAAAAAAGACAGCTCAATGAGCTGCGCACGCAGTTTAAGGATCTGATGGAGTCGCTGACTTCCTCCTATTCCGCGGGACAGAACACGGTAGAAGCATTTAAGGACGCAATCAGCGACATGACATCCATCTATGGGGAGGATGCGGATATAGTCCGGGAGGTGCAGATGATTTGTACCGGTCTGGAAAATAATATAAATATAGAAGAGCTTCTATTGGACTTTGCGAAGCGCAGCAGCCTGGACGATGTGATGAGCTTTGCGAATGTATTTGAAATTTGCAACCGCCAGGGAAGCGACCTGAAGCGGATCGTATCAGACACCCGGGAGATCATCAATGATAAGATCGAGGTGGAGATGGAGATTGAGACTATGATCGCGGGCTCAAAAAATGAACTGAATATTATGATGGTCATGCCGGTGATTGTGGTGGTCATGCTCCGGGGAATGGGTTCCGGTATGGCCGGTTCCAATACCGCTGCGTCAGTCATTGTGAAGATCATCTGCATGGGAATTTTCGGGCTGGCATATGTGATAGGGCGGAAGATCATTGATATTAAGATTTGAATCGCCGAAGATCCCCATCGCAGGAATGAAAGATAATCAAAAAGATTTGTCGATAAGGTTTTTAATCAGGAAGATATGAGAGGAAGAGGCTGCGGAAAATGGATATTGGCAGAATATGGATACTGGGTATTGCAACAATTCTGGTTCTTTTTTGGATGATACTGGCAGAAAAGTATGAGGGCACATATGCCGCGCTTGTCAATTCAATAGACCCGGAACAGTATAAATATCCGGAATTGTTCTGCATAGGATTTGCACTGATGAAATTTTTGAAAATTGACAGCAAGAGTAAAAACGCAAGGAAAAGGATCAAAGAGATTGCGGAGGTGCAGGGCAAAAGATATGCAGAATATTATTTTTATGTGATCAACGCCGCAAAATGGACTTACGGGTTTACGGTGCTGGTGCTTCTGGTATTGCTCGGGGCGTTGGGCAATGAACCGATGGCTGTCCTGATGGGGATTGTGCTGGCAGGTCTGGTCATGTGGTATGTGGAAGAACTGCTGAACGACAAGCTGGAAGCCAGGCGGGATGAGCTTCTGGCCGATATGCCGCAGATGCTTTCTAAACTGACTTTGCTGGTCAATTCCGGCATGGTCGTGCGGGAAGCATGGAAAAAGGTGGCATATGGCAGCGACAGGGAGCTTTACAGGGAGATGCAGCTAACCGTAACGGAGGTGCAGAATGGGATTACGGAGATAGACGCGTACAGGAACTTTGCGGAGAGGTGTTCGATCAAACAGATCCGAAGGTTTACTTCCACTATGATTCAGAATATGCAGAAAGGCAACTCGGAAATTTCTTATTTTTTAAAAGAGCTGTCAGATGAAATGTGGGAGGAAAAAAAGCACCTGGTAAAGAGAAAGGGGGAGGCGGCAAATTCCAAGCTGATGATCCCTACGACCATGATCTTTATCGGGATATTGATTATGATCATGGTTCCGGCATTTTTAAATATGTAAGCAAATGGTTCCTGCCGTTCTGCCTGACTGCCGAATGATACTGTATGGTTAGATGGGGAACGGGAAACCAGTTGACTTAAATACATTATGAAGAGAAAGAGGAGAGAGAACGATAATGAAAACATTGGATAACCTGTATTGGAGAGTGAAGTTTGGGCTGATGAATTGGGTGGAGGACTTTTTGACGGATGAGGAAGGGGACTCGAATCTAGTCTCAATTATCGTACTTATTGTAATTATACTCGCAGTGGCCGCTATCTTCAGAGAAAGGTTAATTACAGCAATAGAATCCGTTTTTGGAAAACTAATGGAATTTATTGGATAAAAAAGGGTTTGAGATAGATAAAGCACAATGGAAAACTTTGAGATAAATGAGTAAAGCTTTGTCATACAAAAATAAAAAATTATGAAAAAAATTAAAAACGAATCCGGCTCCATCATAGTAGAAGCGAGCATCTACTTCCCCCTCGTACTCTGCACCGTAATGGCCCTGCTATACCTGGCATTATTCAATATGCAGGAATATTTACTGATGTTCCAGGTTCAGAAGACCGCAGCGGTTGCGGCCCGTGAGGAAGCCTATCTGGGATATGAACAGTTCGGCATGGGCGGCGGCAGTGAGATCGACTTTTCCTGGGGAGAGGACTCGGTACCCTCCGTCACAGAGGTAACAGCCTATTACAAGGCGCACCATGACAGCTTCAAAAGCCTTTACCGTGAGATTACAGGTTTCTTTTCGGGCGGCAGCGGTTCAGACTATGCTTCCCGGTTTGCAGACACAGTGAGAGAATCTACGATTGTCGTACTGGGAACCATCAGCGCTCCGGAAGTTCAGGTAGAGCGGGGGCTTTTGGGAACAGGAGTCACGGTGACAATCACCCACTCCCTCCCCATACCGGGGGTGCTGCGATATCTCGGCTACGAAGGAGGCACCACGATCCGGGCCGCTGCCTATAGCTGCTCCATCAATCCGGGGGAATTTGTCAGAAATGTGGACGTGGCCTGTGATCTTATAAATTATATTTTGAAAAAATTCGGGTTGGATGAAAAATTTAACGTATTACTTGAAAAAACAAATACAGTTTTAAATTACATATTCTAGGAGTCATAGGTTTGAAGATTTTTTACAAAAATAACGGGGCCATATCCGTATTCCTGTCGCTGATCCTTCTTCCGGTACTGGTGTTTGGGGGAATGACGGTGGATGCCTCCCGCATCTATATGTCCAAAGTGGTCATCTCAGATGCGGGAGAAATGGCGATGAACGCGGGGCTGGCCCAATATAATGAGAAGCTCCATGATGAATACGGTTTTCTGGTTATGGATCAATCTCCGGAGGATATGGAGGAAGATCTGGAAGCATTTTTTAACGGATCACTCAACGGGACAGGGATTCCAGACACGGAGGATTATAACAAAATCCTGGATCTGCTGACTAAGAGCTTTGACGCGATTGACGTACCAGGCTCCGAGATATACCGGACAGAGGTGGAGAAGCAGCAAATCCTGGAATATATGAAATACAGGGCTCCGGTCTGCATAGCAGAACTGCTGACAGAGAAATTGGATCAACTGCGTGACACAAAGAAAATGACCGAAGCCATGGAAGCGCAGATGGAATTTAGTGAAGCCATGGAAGAATGCCAGGATGAATTTGAGAAGGCAAAGGAAACGCTGGATGCGCTGGACCGTATTGTTACAACATTTCCTGACACTGCGGGAATCAGAAAAGAACTGTCAGATACAGAAAAAGATTATAAGGAGATTGCCGCAAAATGCCTTCTGATGCGGGAGGCAATCCAGAATTACGACCACCGCTCCAATCACCAAAGTGGTGATTTAAAGGAAATGGCGGAAAGATTTATTGATTCTGCAAAGAAGGTGAGTCTGAGTGCACCGGACATTTATCAGGAAAAGAATTTTAACAGCTATATCGAATGCCTGGATTATAAGAAAGCCGTAGAAGACCTGGGCGGGATACAAAAATTATCAGAGCAGGGTCAGGACTCAGAAGAAGAGATGGATTCGGAAACCGGAGCGGATTCGGAAGAAAGATCAGATTCGGAAAATGCGGATGTTTCCGGGGCAGAAGACAATCCTTCGGAAAATGCCGCTGTGTCCGAAGAAGACCGCAGGGAACTGGAAGAAATCACCGAAAAATATAAGGCAGAGACGGAAAGGCTGATGGGAAATTCAGCTTCTTATTCGAATGCCCTCCTGGAGACGGCCAAACAGATCGTCTCCGTTCATTCTGAAAAGCTTCAATCCTACCGAAGCGCTGCGGAAACCGCGGCACAGACGGCAAAGGTGGCCAGTCGTCAGCTGAAAGAGGTGGAAAAAAAGCTGAAAAACGCGGCAGATACATTTTCTAAATGGGATGATAAGACCGAGAAACTGAAAGCAGTCGGTAAAGCAGGCCAAATGGAAGATAATGTAATGGAGTACAGAGATTTTTTTTCCAACGGGGAAGGAAAATCCAACCTGCAGAAGCTTGAAAAACTGATGTCCAAGGTGGAGGAGGATGAGAAATATTTCAGTGAATGGAAAAGCGTACTGAAAAAGGAACAATTTTTCCGGCAGTCCATCGCTGAGGTATCATCCGCATCTCAGTTCAGTACATACATGAGGGAAGCGAAGACTGCAGTATCCGGCGCGGAGGTGCGGTATGCGTCCCTGGAACAGGTCAGGAAGGATTATATTGCGAACTACGATCATATCGAGGCATCCAATTCCTACAGCCTGCGGCTGATCGGCAATGATCCGTTTTATATCAAGCTTCAGGAATACTGCAATAAGGAAACCAAAGATTCCCAGCAGAATCAGGACGAGGCAAACCAGAGGCTGGAAGAGGGCAAGGCGGCAAGGGAAGAAGCCAATAAAGAGGACGCAGATCTCACCTATAACTGGAATCAGGCAGGCGTTACGCTTCCGTCCGCAATGGTCGGCGCGGGGGGCAGGGATGCCGATGGGAAGCTGACAGACCTGGATGCTTCAAGCGATGTCAATAACAGCTCCGCCCGCAAAGGTACAATCCAGAAATTCAAAAATTCCATAAGCGAGGCAAATTCTTTTCTGGAAAAGCTGGAACAGATTTTAAAAAGCGGAATTGAGAAATTGTATATTGCGGAATATGCTATGCAGATGTTTTCTTATTATACAGTGGATAAGGAAAACGGACAGACACGGCCGGACTCAGATATCATCAGTCTCAGCGGCTACAGCCTGAAAGAGCATGAGGCATATCGGGCGGAGTGTGAATATATCCTGTGGGGGAAACCGGAATCCCGGAAAAATGTGAAAAATACGGTTATGGTCATTTTTGGAATCCGGCTGCTGTTCAATTCCTTTTTTGCTTTTACGGACTCTGAGATTGATGGAACGGCAAAAGCAGCGGCAACCGCAATCACAGGAGCAGCGCCTTATCTGAAGCCTATTGTAGAGGTCGTGATCAAACTGGGCTTTGCCGGAGTCGAGACGGCAAGTGATATATCGAAGATCAGGCAGGGATATGGGGTTGCTGCTATAAAAAATAAGAATACCTGGGTAACTTTTCCTCATTTTGGTTCAAATACGAAAGATACAGAAACCTTTACCCTGGACTATTCAGAATATATGCGGATTTTCCTATGCATTTCACTGCTGGGGGGGAATGAAGCGGCCGTGCTCGGAAGAATCGCGGACTGCATCCAGGTCAATACGCCGGACACGGATCTGCTGACCAGCTATACCATACTTTCCATTCAGGCAGAAGTCAGCTCCAGGACGACCTTTATGCGAAAAATATCCGAACTGGGAGAAGGCGGGGCATGGGGTTTTCCAGATGACCGCTACACCATTTCCTATCAGAGTATACTCGGGTATTGAGATACCGTGAAGAAATGGAGGAGAAAGATGAAGAAGAGACATTCACATTATGACGGCAGCAGGGGTTCCCTGACTGTAGAGGCGCTTTTATTTCTGATTCCGTTTATGATGGCGTTTTGTACCCTGATCAATGCGGCCAGATTTGTACAGGCGGAAATGCTGATCCACCATGCAATTACCCAGACCGCAAAGCAGGTTTCCACATACAGCTATGTGCTGACAAAAGCAGAGATCAGCTCCCGGATACAGGAGACGAACCGGAAGAGCGAGAAGTTTCAGGTGACTGTGGAGGAAGCCGCAAGCTCCATCCAGGGATTTACAAACGCCCTCAGCAATACGGATGAACTGTTTGACGATATGCTCAGCCTCATAAAATCAGAGGGAAGAAACGCGGTCCTGACAAAAATGATCGGCGGTTTGTCGAAGCGAAATATCGAAAATTCTATTTCTCTGATTTCCGGAGATCCGGATCAGTTCCTGGAAAATATCGGGATCGTGGGAGGAATGGAAGGGTTGGATTTTGAGAAATCGAAATGGCTTTCTAATGGAGAAGGAAAGGGAAATGTCGAAATCATTGTGGACTATACGATGGAAAATTTGCTGTTCCCGGATTTTAAATTCGGACAGAAAAAATTTTGTCAATGCGCATATACTTCGATCTGGTAAAGGCGCCGGGGATAGATGGATTTTACAGAAAGGCGGAAAAAATATTGGACCAGAACAGGAAATATCCGAAGAGACTCCTCATTTTGGAAGGGATACTGGGAATCGGGCTGACGGCGGAATTTTGTATGCTTTCATACGGCCCGCCTAAAATTGTCCGTTATCTGATCCTGCTTGCGGCAATGTTTGTGATTGCCTGGATTGACTGGCACGACAGACGTATCCCAAATAAAATCTTAGTCCTGCTGCTTGCGGCAAGGGGAATATTGCTGTGTATAGAATGGGCGGCATATCCGGAATACGGGTTTTCACTGCTTCTCTCCGTGCTGTTTGGGCTGCTGACGGGCGGCGGGATGTTTCTGCTTGCCAGCGTGATTTCCCGGGGCGGTATTGGGATGGGCGATATAAAGTTATTTGCCGTGACGGGAAGCTACATGGGGAGCGGGAGCATTCTGGCCGTTATTTTTTTGACCGTCATGGCATCCGCGGTTTACAGCGTGGTTATGCTGCTCTTAAAAAAGGTAAAATTGAAGGAGGAAATACCATTTGCACCGTTTATATTGATCGGCACGGTCCTGACAATGGCGCTTGGTATGTAATGTACGTATGAAAAAAAATATCATGCTCCTGTTCATAGCCATGCTGGGATTGTCATGGTATACGGCCGTATCAGAAGCGGTAAATAATCCCAAAAAAGTACAGGAGCATCTGCAGAAGGCGGCAGAACTGGAAGAAAAAGGAATTTATGTGGATGCGGTGACGGAGTATGAGCAGGCATTAGAGTATGCCCCGGAGGATTCGGACATCTATATCCGGATGGCAGATGCTTACCGAAACGGCGGAGACAGCAGGAAATTTACATCCACCTGTGAAAAAGCCGCGGAAGCTTTTCAGGAAGATACAAAAGCCATGAACCTGCTCATGGAATATTATATGGAAAACGATTATGAAAGCAAGGCTGTAAAATATCTGACCAATTTTTTGGAAGCATATCCAGACAATGAAAATGCGCAGAAATGGTTTTTGGAGTTAAAGGGCAGCTATACGGAGCTGTATTGCCGTTATGAAGAAATGAGTGATATTGTAAATGATTCCATGGTGGTCATGGAGGACGGGCTATACGGGATTGCGGATGCAGAAGGACGGGAGATCATTGCAGCTGAGTATGAGGAGCTGCAGCCTTTTTCCAAAGATGGATTCGCCCTGGCGAAAAAGGACGGCGGGGATTATCTCTATATTGACCGGGACGGACAGACCCGCAAGGTTCCTGATGAGATTTACCAGGCACCGAGGATGATCAGCGAGGATCGGGCAGCAGTATGCCGGGATGGAAAGTATGGTTATCTGGATGAAGAAATGGAACCGGCCGGGGAGTTCGCTTGGGAGGAACTGACCGGGATCAAAAACAGTACCGGGGCAGGAAAGAGAGATGGAAAATGGGTTCTCGTCAATAAGAATGGCGAGCCAAAAACCGAAGAGCGGTATGAAGATGTGGTCATGGATAAAAGTGGTTTTTGTTCCAACCAAGAGCGTATTTTTGTCAAAACAGGAAAAGCGTATTTCCTGATAGACCGGAAAGGAAAGAGGATCGGCGAGCTTACATTTGATGATGCGAAAGCATTTACGGAAAACGGATATGCGGCGGTGTGCCGCGGCGATAAATGGGGATTTGTCAATCAGGACGGCGAGTTAGTGACAGAGTATCAGTATGAAGAGGCCGAATCCTTTCAGAACGGGTACGCGGCGGTATGTATAGGCGGATTGTGGGGATATATTGATGCGGATGGACAGCAGATCATAGACTGCCGGTTTACCGAGGCATCACATTTTTCAAAATCCGGTACGGCGGCTGTGAAGATAGAAAACGACGACGGGGAGGAAGAATGGAAACTGATCCGGTTAAATATATTTTCATAATCCAGGTGTTAAAAAGGTATTTTATTGCTGCGGAACGGAAAATGAAAAGGTTTGACGGAGAATTGATTTTTGCAGGAACTGTGTAAACGGAGGGATATACAAAAATGACAGCATTTACATATGAAGAACAGGGGGACAGAAGATATCTGGTATATGAAAAAAAGCCGGAAGATACACTGGACACTCTGACTCTGGAAATGATATCCAACAATCAGATCGAGGGGCTTGCCCCTGCAAACCATATCCAGATGGATGATCATTTTTATATGAAATATGATATCACCGGATGTAAGAGCCTTCGGGAATATATGCAGGGAACTATAAACAGGCAGCAGCTTTTACATATTATGGAGTCGATTGTGGATACAGCTATGGAAGCCGAGGACTATATGCTGAGGTTTTCCTCCTTTGTGTTGGACACGGATTATATGTATATGGACGGGGCGGGCAGAAAAGTGTTTTGCATCGTCCTTCCGGTTGTGCGTGAAGAAGCTCCGCTGGAGCTTTTTTTGAAGGAACTGCTTATGGGGGCGCAGTATAATCAGGCGGAGGACTGCAGCTATGTAGCCGCACTGATTAATTTTTTCAGCAGTCCGGGCTCTTTTTCCGTACATGCGCTGAAGGGACAGATTGCCGGACTTAAGAAGGAAAAGACCAGCCGAAAGAAGATAGAAGAGCAAAATAGAGTACTGCCGGAGCCACCAGCTTCTCCGAAAAAAAGGGGGCACAGCGAAGCACCCAATGATCCGGAAAAACAGAACTGTCTGAATATTTTATTTTCCGATGAGGAAGAGAAAACGCTTCGGGAAAAAATCGGACAATTCTTTAAAAGAGACCGGTCAGAAAAAGACGAGTATGAGGAAGAGGAAATAGAGGACAGGAAAGAAAAGCGGGGCTTTTTTGGAAAAAGATCTGAAAAAAAGAAAAAGGATCAGGTGAAAGACCAGTCCGGGGACTCCATCCTGGGGGGAATTGCGATTCCCGGGATGGAGGTTCCGGTACGCCCGCAGAAAGAACGTCGTCCAGAAGATCAGGAACAGCAGCCTCATTTTGAGAAATATGAAAAACGGGAGATTCCGATCCCGGCCCAGAAAATTCCGCTGAAACAGTTGGAGACGGGTGGGAGCGATTTTGGCGAAACTGTATATCTTCAGGAAGAGGATGACGATGAGACTGCATTTCTCGGACAGGAGAAGGGAGGCAGTCCGGAATTTTCCCTGTACCGTTTCAGCACAAAGGAAACATTTCGAATTACAGGGGACGTATCCAGGATTGGAAGAAGCCCTTCCATTGCGGAAATCAGCATTACAGGAAATAAATGTATCGGAAGGATTCACGCAATCTTGTATGTCCGCGGCCAGGATGTATTTATCGAGGACAACCATTCAAAAAACCATACGTATGTGGATGGAATCCGGTTAGATCCCGAGGACCCGCCTGTTCTGCTGAACCAAGGTTCAAAGATCCGGCTGGGAGATGAAGAGCTGGAATTTATAATTGAAGAGCGGTAGCTGCTTGGAGCAAAGCCGAGAATGGAAGGAAGGATATGAATTATTTAACTGCGTACTATACGGATCAGGGAAAACGTAAGGGGATCAATCAGGACTCCCTGCTGGTTACCCGGACAGAATATGAAGGACAGGAGGTTCTGCTTGCGGCTGTGTGCGACGGTATGGGGGGCTTAAGCAAGGGAGAAGTGGCAAGTGCCGAGGCCATACGATCTCTTGAAGAATGGTTCCGCAGAGATTTTGAAGCGTTGGCAGGCCAGGAAGAATTTGAAGATGCGCTGTATGATTCCTGGGAGGAACTTTTTCAGAATGTTCACACCAGGCTTTTGGATTACGGACAGCATCTGGGGACGCGTGTCGGGACAACCCTTACCGCAATGCTGTTTCGGGAGAAACATTATTATATTGCTCATGTTGGGGATACGCGGATTTATGAGATTAAGGACCAGGCGGTACAACTGACACGGGATCAGGTTGCGGCGCAGTTGGATGCGGCGTACAGAAAAAAGGAAATTGGAAGTTCAGGCGGAGAGAATACGCAGGAAAAGGGGGATGCTGGAAAAGAGACGGAATGCGGAAAACCGGAGCATGGAAAGGGACAGCATATCCTGCTTCAGGGAATCGGATGTGCCCCGGTTCTGCGCCCGGTGTACTATAGCGGAAAGGTTGAGAGGGATGCCGTATATCTGCTTTGTACGGATGGATTTAGGCATAAGCTCCACAGACAGGAGATGCGGGAGGCATTCCATTCCGGGAACTGCCGGGATGAAGAAAAACTTTCAGAACAGGGCAGGATGCTGGCACGGCTGGCGCTGGACAGAGGGGAGAAAGATAATCTGACGGTGATTTTGATCCGCACATTGGAAGATTAGTAAAAACTTCCGGATCTGGCGGACGCTTTAAATAGAAATGTAGAACATTGCATATTGATTTTCATATCCAGAATTTATATAATCTTTTATGAACATTTCAATTAGTAAAATATGAATTTCCAGCAATACGAAATAAAGCCAAACAGGAGGACACCCCCATGATTTCTTTTGAAAATGACTATAACACAGGCGCCCACCCCCAGATCCTGGCCCGTCTGGCAGAGACTAACTTAGAGCCACTCACCGGCTATGGTGCGGACCACTACTGCGAAAGCGCGAAGAATAAGATCCGCGAAGCCTGCGGCTGCCTGGACGCAGAGGTCGAATTTCTGGTGGGCGGCACACAGACTAATGCGGCGGTCATTTCTACCATGCTCAAAGACTATGAAGGCGTGATTGCGGCAGACACCGGCCACGTGAACGTCCACGAAGCCGGGGCAATCGAGTATACCGGACACAAGGTCCTGGCGCTGCCCCACAGGGACGGAAAGCTCTCTGCGGAAGAGTTAAAATCCTTTATATCCGGCTTCTACGCCGACGAAACCTTTGAACACATGGTATTTCCGGGTATGGTCTACATTTCCCATCCAACGGAATACGGCACGCTCTACACGAAAGCAGAGCTG
>OFGX01001712.1_pt1 | contig 12605 bp, 17 predicted proteins | sample 1521831 | NCBI WGS metagenome assembly OFGX01 (sample SAMEA3504080, study PRJEB24116) | mouse gut metagenome | biome: mouse gut; feature: mouse-associated habitat; material: faeces | place: Denmark | collected 2011
TCTTTGCCGCATGAGCGGCAAGACCTTTTGACCAAGTAAATATCTTTGTGCGACACCCCCGAACTACCTGCTTGTGCTATAAAGCGCACAGAATGGAGGAAATTATAAAATGTCGGCAGAATTTGAAGTAACCATTACAGATAAAGATATGTTTCATTTTAACATTTATCATGCATACCATGGATTTCAGGGAATTATAGCCACTGTGGTAGGCGTGTGGGTGCTGATTATGGCAGGTTTGACTTTTGGGAAAATTGAGGCGCTGTATACGGTTTTATATCTTGTCCTTGGAATCGTGTGCTTGGTCTATGTTCCGGGGAACCTCTATCTTCGTTCCAAGCGTCAGCTCTCATCCTCCCAGACTCTCAAAAACGCCCTGCGGTATAAGGTTGATGACGCGGGGATCCACGTGTCCCAGGGGGAACAGAGCGCAGATCTGGAGTGGAAGCAGATTTACAAAATGGTTTCCAATAAAAACCAGCTTCTGATATACAGCAGCCGGGTAAACGCCTATATCATTCCCAAGGAAGCCATCGGAGAACAATATCAGACGATTGTCGGCCTGGCGATTAATCACCTAGAAGGGTTCCGGTTGAAACTGAATCCGTTCAGTATATAAGATGGAGGAAAAAATGAGAGTAATTGATAGCTTTTCCCCAGAAGAAACCTTTGAGCTTGGCAGAAAGCTGGGAGAACAGGCGCAGCCGGGGGACGTATATACAATGGTCGGTGATTTGGGTGTCGGCAAGACGTTGCTGGCGCAGGGGATTGCCAGAGGGCTTGCCATAGCAGAACCAATCTGCAGCCCTACGTTTACAATTGTGCAGGTATATGAGGAAGGCAGAATGCCTTTTTATCATTTTGACGTCTACCGCATCGGTGATATTGAGGAGATGGAAGAAATCGGATATCAAGATTACTTCTATGGTCAGGGGCTGACTCTGATTGAATGGGCGGACTTGATACAGGAAATATTGCCAGAGTGCTTTCTTGAGATCCGGATCGAGAAAGATTTGGAGAAAGGATTTGCATACCGCAGGATTACGATAAACAAATATGGAGGCATGGAATGAAAATATTAGGGCTTGACAGTTCCGGGTTGGTGGCAAGCGTGGCAGTGACGCAGGAGGACAATCTTCTTGCAGAATACACGGTTAATTATAAGAAAACCCATTCCCAGACCTTGTTGCCGATGCTGGATGAGATTGTTAAAATGATTGAGTTGGACTTAGACGCCATAGACGCCATTGCGGTTGCTGCAGGACCAGGTTCTTTTACCGGGCTGCGCATTGGTTCTGCAACGGCAAAGGGACTGGGGTTTGCTCTGGGAAAACCACTGATCCATATTCCCACGGTAGATGGTCTTGCCTATAATCTCTGGGGCAGTAAAGATTTGGTGTGCCCGCTGATGGACGCCAGAAGAAATCAGACTTATACAGGGGTGTATGACTTCCGGGGAGGAACGATGCAAGTGTTAGAACCCCAGTGCGCTGTGGGAATTGAGGATATCGTTCATAAAGTGAATCAGAGAGGACATTCTGTGGTGTTTTTAGGAGACGGGGTGCCTGTCTTTCGCACTTTTATACAGGAACACTGCAACGTGCCGTTTACGTTTGCTCCGCCGCATCTGAATAAACAGCGTGCCGCAGCGCTGGCAGCGCTGGGAATTTTGTATTACCAACAAGGAAGAATCGAGACTGCGGCGGAACACCGTCCGGATTATCTGCGCCTCTCGCAGGCGGAGCGGGAACGGCTGGCCCAGAACAAGGAGTTGTGATCCCCAGGGGGTAAGCCTTGTGAGTTTGGCGGGTTGCCATGCTTGGATGTCCAGAAAGAAAGCCTTGTGCGCTTGGTGGATCGCCAAGCTTTGGCGCCCCAGAGAGTAAGAGGGTACATCATATGAGACAGAATCGAGGGATTGCTATGTCAGAACTTCAGATTTCCATACGCAAGATGCACACAGAGGATATACCCTTTGTGGAAGAGATTGAATCTGCGGTGTTCTCACGTCCCTGGTCAGCCAGGGCTTTCCTTTCAGCCATGCAGCAGGACACGCTTTTTGTCACAGCGCTGGCTGACGAAAGGATCGTGGGATATTGCGGCATGTATTGTTCGTTTGAGGAAGGTGAGATTACCAATGTAGCAGTGGATCCGGCACATCAAAATTGCGGAATCGGAAAGGCTTTGATGCAGTACCTTTTAAATCAGGCGCAGCAAAAAGGCATTACAAGAGTGATTTTGGAGGTGCGCATTTCCAATGAAAATGCTATGCGCCTTTATCGCAGCCTGGGATTTCAAAACTGCGGGATCCGAAAGAATTTTTACGAGCTGCCCAGAGAGGACGGGATGGTCATGGCATGGGAAGCAGACCGCAGATGAGCAGTGGCATGGTTATAATTCCCTCTTAAACAGGATTGCCTTTGGAGTTATAATAGGGCTGTGGGACTTTAAGGCAGCGCAACGGCCTTTGCCATTTAAAAGCAAACCTTGTGAACAGGTCGGCTTAAGATGCCCCGGAGGGTATATCTTGTGGGTCGCCCCAGAGAGTGTGATTTGCCAGAATGGCAAGCGGCTGGCGCGCAGGCTTTTAGCTGTCCCTTGAAAAGTTTGCCATTAGGGAGGATAACCAATGAAAAAAGAAGATAAGATCATCTGCAATTGCTGTAAGAAAATGATTCAGGAAGGAGACGCCATTCCTAGGAAGGAGTATCTTCATGTAGAAAAGGAATGGGGGTATTTTTCAGACAAAGATGGAGAGCGGCAGGAATTTGACCTTTGTGAGCCATGTTACGACGCCTGGGTCAAAGGATTTCAAATCCCAGTTGCCTCCCAGGAGATCACAGAGCTGATCTGAAAGGACGAGGTATGTTAGATGTATGTTTATTAGGAACTGCGGGAATGATGCCGTTGCCGTACCGCTGGCTGACGTCGCTGATGACCCGCTACAATGGAAGCAGTCTATTGATTGACTGCGGAGAAGGAACGCAGATTGCCATTAAGGAAAAAGGATGGAGTGCCAAACCCATTGACATTATCTGCTTTACACATTATCATGCAGATCACATCAGCGGTCTTCCAGGACTGCTGCTCACCATGGGAAATGCAGAGCGCAGCGAGCCAGTCACGATGATTGGGCCAAAGGGCTTGGAGCAGGTAGTCAGAGCCCTTCGCACGATTGCGCCAGAGCTGCCGTTCGAGATTCGTTATCTGGAACTGAATCAGCCTGTGGAGCATTTAGAGGCGCAGGGATACCACATCACGGCTTTTAAGGTAAACCATAATATTACCTGTTATGGATATACCATCGAAATACCGCGGGCAGGGCAGTTTCAGGTGGAGCGTGCGATACAGCTTGGCATTCCAAAGAATTGCTGGGGCAGGCTGCAAAAAGGTGAGACGCTTACGCTGGATGGGAAAGATTATACGCCCGACATGGTGATGGGACCGCCCAGGAAAGGGATAAAGCTGACTTATTGTACGGATACGAGGCCGGCGCCTGCTATTACGGAAAACGCCCAAAATGCCGATTTATTGATTATAGAAGGAATGTATGCGGAGAAAGAAAAAGAGGCGAAAGCGAAGCAGTATAAGCATATGACGTTCTATGAAGCGGCAAAGATTGCCAAAGACGCTGATGTAGCGGACATGTGGCTGACCCATTTCAGTCCTTCCCTGGTACGGGCGGAGGATTACATGGACAAAGTCCGCAGCATTTATTCTAACGCCAAGTTAGGAAAAGATGGCAAGACAGTGGAATTGGATTTTAAGTAGGGAGGGATTTCCATGAAAAAAAACGGTCTCAAAACTATCATTATCGTAGTGTTTTGCGCCTGCCTGTGCGTGGGATATTACTTTTATCTGACGCAGAAAAACAGCGGGAAAGAGAAGAATTTGTCAGAAGTAGAGATGATCATTTCTAAGGATCTTAGTCTTTCTTATCCGAAAACAGCCCGGGAAGTGGTCAAATTTTACAGCCGGATTATCAAATGTTTCTATGACGGCGGGTATACCCAGGAGCAATTGGAAAAGATGACCGAGCAGTCCAGAGAGCTGATGGATGAAGAGCTGAAGGAGAAAAATACCAAAGAGGCATATTTGGAGGCAGTCAAGGAAGACATTGAAAGCTACGGAAAAGAGAAAAAAAGCATTTCCAGCGTAAATCTGGAAAGAAGCAGCGAAGTTATTTATAAGACGGTAAAAGGCAGAGATTGCGCTTATGTGGATGCCAACTACTATCTGATGAGCAATAAGAAAGCGCAGAGGATAAAGCAGACGTTTATTCTCCGCAAAGATGATGACAACAAATGGCGTATTCTTGGGTTTTATGGGAACTAATTCTGGAAGTTCGGACATGCGGTAGAATGGAGGAGATCATGGATAGCAAGAAAAAGGATGTGGTGATTCTGGCCATTGAGAGTTCCTGCGACGAGACGGCTGCGGCAGTGGTGAAAAACGGGAGGGAAGTATTGTCAAATATTATTTCTTCCCAGATTGCGCTGCATACGCTATATGGAGGCGTGGTGCCAGAACTTGCATCCAGAAAGCATATAGAGAAAATCAATCAGGTGATGGAGGAAGCGTTGTCCAAAGCGCAGATGTCTCTGGCTGAGATGGACGCTGTCGCCGTTACTTACGGTCCGGGACTGGTAGGGGCGCTCCTGGTAGGGGTGGCGGAGGCAAAAGCAGTAGCCTATGCGGCAAAAAAGCCTTTGATCGGAGTCCATCATATTGAAGGGCATATCAGCGCCAACTATATTGAAAATAAAGATTTGGAGCCTCCTTTTCTATGCCTGGTAGTGTCAGGAGGGCATACCCATCTGGTCCAGGTGGAGGATTATGGCCGCTATCAGATTGTAGGAAGGACCAGGGATGATGCGGCTGGGGAAGCCTTTGACAAGGTGGCGCGCGCCATTGGGCTAGGATATCCGGGAGGACCAAAGATTGAGAAGGTTTCCAGAGAGGGAAACCCAAACGCAATCGCCTTTCCTAGGGCAAAAGTTGCGGAACATCGCTATGATTTCAGTTTCAGCGGCGTCAAATCGGCGGTGTTAAATTATATCAACGGATGCCATATGAAAAATATCCCTATCGTGCAAGCAGACGTTGCCGCTTCTTTTCAGAAAGCAGTGACAGATGTGTTGATCGAACATGCAATGATGGCGGCAGAAGAATTTAAGGCAGATAAATTTGCGATCGCAGGCGGCGTCGCCTCTAACAGCGCATTGCGCAAGGGGATGCAGCAAGCTTGTGAAAAGCAAGGAATTGCGTTTTATTATCCGTCGCCACTGCTGTGTACCGACAATGCGGCGATGATTGGGACGGCCGCTTATTATGAATATCTTGCGGGCAGGCGGGACGGCTGGGATCTCAATGCCGTGCCGAATCTGAAATTGGGGGAACGTTAAGATGGAATACAAGAGATATGCCGCCGTTGTGTTGTCGGCAGGAAGAGGAAGCCGTATGAATGCCAACATCCCAAAGCAATATCTGATGCTGGGCGCCCATCCGGTGATTTATTATTCCCTAAAGGCTTTTGAAAACAGTGCCGTGGAGGATATTATTTTAGTGACTGGCAGCGAAGACGTAGAATTCTGTCAGAAAGAGATCGTGGACAAATACGGGCTTACGAAAGTGAGAGCAGTGGTACCCGGAGGAGAGCAGCGCTATCACTCGGTTTTTTGCGGATTAGAAGAATTGAAAAAAAGGGGCGGTCAGCCAGACTATGTGATGATACACGATGGCGCCCGTCCTTTTGTGGATCAGGCAATGATTGAACGTTGCGCCAAGGCGGTTAAGCAGGACCAGGCGTGCGTGGCAGGAATGCCTGTCAAAGACACGATAAAGATTGCCGATGATTGTCAGTTTGCGAAAGAAACGCCAAAGAGAAGCCATGTCTGGCAAGTGCAGACTCCGCAGGCATTTGCGTTTTCGATGATTTATGATGCTTATCAAAAGCTGCTGCATCGGGAAGAGCAAGGGGAAGCGCTTTCTATCACAGACGACGCCATGGTGGTGGAGACGGTTCTAGGAGAGAAGGTACGTCTGGTGGAGGGTTCTTATGAGAATCTAAAAATTACCACGCCGGAGGATCTTAAGATAGCGGAGCTGTTTTTAAGGGAGTAGGATTATTTACGCTTGTTGTTCCTATGATCTAAATAGGCAAGCAATGCAATGAGAAACGAACCGTCGAAAAACAGCAGGCTTAAAACTTCGTATGTACTCATCTGCATCACCTCCCTTCTCGTAATATAAGGGAGGCTACCACCTTGTAACACGACTGCTCAGGATTAGATTATAACATATCCAATGCCGTACGGCAAACCACTTTTCATATCTTTTGGAGATATTGGAAAAAATTTATCTCATGGCAATAGTTTAACTGATGGTTCTTTCTGGTCTTTTATTTGATGAGTTTTTATAAAACTAACGGGATTTTTTTGCTTTTTATGTTGATATTTAGATAGAGAAATGTTATATTATAGAAAAAGGAGCAGCCGCCCACAAAGTTGTTAGTCTCCTGGATTAGTTATAAAAGCCTACCTGGATTTGAATTGCACTCCAAATGTTGGACATGAGAAAAAAATCATGTATAATATTTGGAGGTGCATATTTTTATGTCAAACTAAAAATGAATGAAGGGAGAATCTTATTATGCTAATATCAGAAAGAACTTTACCAAAAACAATAAAACCTTTAGATATAGAAAAAACAATGTAGCAAATCAAAAAATATTTAGAAAAGTCTAAATGGAGAGATTCAATTCTTGACGAAGAAAGGAACCTAATTGACAGTCCTTTTAAAGCACTAATCCCAATTTATGCAAACTAAATGTACCAAACAACTTAAAGGGAAAGCAGAGACAAAACCAGATAAAAAAATTCAAAAGATATTTTACATGGAGAAAAACAGGAAAAGGAAACGAGATAGAAATAGTCCAAAAGTTTTCAAAGCCAAAAGCGGAATCGTTAAGAAACAGGGAAAAATCAATCTGTATAAAGCATTTGGAATATCTTTTATTAGCTTACCTGTACCAATGCAGAGAACATACAAACGAATTATCCCCAACTGATATTATGATTAGGCTTGGATTTGTGAAAGAATCATTCAAAACCTTGGAAAATCGTACTATTTTTTCATCTAAGGAGAGGGCAAATAAAGATTTACAGGAAAAAGCATCAGAGGACTTTGTGCAAAATGTAAGAAGTATTCTAATGAAGAAAAATATGCAATTTATGATTTAATGGTAGATGATAGCAGCATTGAAAGTGAGGAAAAGTACTTATCAGAGTATGAAGACTGGTTGTGTAGATATGTTCCATTGATACCATTAAGGGATGCTGACAAAAAGGTGTCACTTTGAACAAATCCCTATAATTATATATATTCTTTCAAAGTGACACCTTTTTCCGTTAGATATCAGATTTGTTTGATAGGGAAAAGCAGGTTGTGACGATTATGATAAGTTTATTTGATGAAGAACAGATAATGAAGTCGTTTATCAAGAGTGAACGTGCAGACGAAGCAAGGGAAAATGCAAGGATAATGCTAAAAAATGGGAGAATTTCGGTAGAAGAAATACCAAGTTTTTTCCCAAAATTAACATTGGAAGACGCAAAAGAAATTGAAGCCGAGATTATGCAGTTGGCGTAATCTCGGCTTCAATTTGATATCAAAATAACATGGAAAGGGATGGGAGCGCTATCATTTGCCGTATCAGGGATTATTTCTTAATCTTTCCGCTTAGCATGGACCTGCTCCATGTGCCGCACAATGTTTCTTTGCCTGACTCCTTGTAACTGCGGAGCCTTACATAATATTTCTTTCCTGTTTTCAGCTTCGTGAATGTGTAAGAAGCCACCGGGACTTTCTTGGTTTTTACATCTTTCTTGAAATTCTTATCCGTGCTTGCCTGCACCTGATATCCTGATGCCGTTTTGTCCTTTGCCCATTTCACAGTCAGCTTCCTGCCTTTGCCTGCAGTCGCTGACTTTATGGACGCTTTCTTGGGGCTGACCTTGACAGTCACCTTGACGGCGTCCTTTCCAGCCTTGATGGTTATCACGGCAATTCCGGTATTCTTGACGGTTACCGTTCCCGTATTCTTATTCACGGCGGCAATCTTTGGCTTAGAGCTTGTAAAAGTCAGCTTGCTCTTGGAAGATGCGTTGATTTTAAATGGCTTTGCGCCGTATGCCACCTGATAGAGATTTTTTTTGCAAGTAATCCTTGAATCTGCCTGACCGGACGCCTTTGTGATTGTAAATGTTACCGATTTACTGCCTGTGTACCTGCCCATGCCAGTGACAGTCGCTTTGGCAGTTCCTGCATTTGTATTATTACTGTAGGAGACGGTATAATCCGTATTGACAGTTAAAGTTTTCCCGTCCAGCTTTACGGTCACGGAAGGGGTCTTGGGCTTCCCATCATAAACGTAATTACTCTTTTCCAGGGTTATCGTTGCCTTGGAAATGTCGTTGTTAAGTGGCTTGTTAAATCCAAAGCCATTCTCCGCTGCATACCGTTCTGCCTCTGAACCATGATCCCCATATATGATAAAACCGGGGACTGGCTGGTAGCCATTGACATAATAAAAACCAAAAGCATGAGATCCGATAGATGAGACAGAGGCAGGAATCGAAACGCTGGTTAGACTGGTGCAGTAGGAAAAAGCCTGCTCTCCGATAAATGAGACAGAATCAGGAATCGAAACGCTGGTTAGACTGCTGCAGCCGTAAAAAGCATAATACCCGATAGATGTAACAGAATCAGGAATCGAAACGCTGGTTAGACTGCTGCAGTTCTCAAAAGCAGAATCTTTGATAGATGTAACAGAATCAGGAATCGAAACGCTGGTTAGACTGGTGCATTCGAAAAAAGCATGATCTCCGATAGATGAGACAGAATCAGGAATCGAAACGCTGGTTAGACTGCTGCAGCTCTGAAAAGCATGATCTCCAATAGATGTAACAGAATCAGGAATCGAAACGCTGGTTAGACTGCTGCAGCCGTAAAAAGCAGAAATTCCGATAGATGAGACAGAATCAGGAATCATAACGCTGGTTAGACTGCTGCAGTCTAAAAAAGCCCGATATCCGATTCCGATTACTTTTTTCCCATCGATCTTTGATGGAATCACAACGTCGCCGCCATTCCCGTTATACTTTGTAATTTCCACTCCATCTTCTTTTATCTCGTAGTCATAATCCCCTGATGCTTCCGATATCCCCGCCTGCACCTCGATGCGATACGTTGGCATTCCTGCAGGCAGCATTACCATTGCCAGCACGATCATCAGTAATTTCTTCCAATTTTTCATTCTCTTTTCTTTCATCATGTTTCCTCCATTTCTTTGTTTTCACTCCTGTTGCGCTGGTAAACCAAAGAAAAGGGCAGACTAACGAAACCGCAGTCTGCCCATAAACTCCGATTCCCCACTCGGAATACCTCGCAGACAGGTTCCATGCCCTGGCTGCGAAGATACCCCCGTGAGAAATCAAGAACAAGGCGCCGATATGCGTTCCACGCCAGACGCCTTGCTTTTATTTTGAAGGCTTTACATCACTCCTCCTAAATTACACGTTCCTTATTGTAAATTAAGCGGATATCGCTTATAATGAGGAAGTGTATCGCAGAATTGTTCTGTACTGTGTGGTAGCGGATTTACCAACCTTTGCCTGGCGCTACGGCAATAGCGCCAGGTGGTACACCTATGTCGTTCTTGATATTCCCAACATATATTCTACCATACAATAGCGGCAATAACAAGCACAACTTAAGTTTCCGCTTTTCTGATCTATCATCATTGCAGAAATACATTCCAATCCCTTTTGCTTTATGAAATTTAATTGAATCTTATCAGATTATTAAAATTTGAAATTCAAAGTAAATAATTGTTGACAAATAATATTATATAGCATATAGTATTAAATATAAAATAGTAATATAAATAAAACAATATTATATCAAATGGAGGTATAGTGGAAAAGAGAAAGGAGTGAGGGAATGGTATTTAACACAGGTGCAGCTCTTTTAGACGCCATCGTTCTTGCGGTTGTATGTAAGGAAAAAGAGGGCACATATGGATACAAGATCACTCAGGACGTGAGACAGGCGATTGAAGTGTCGGAGTCAACGTTGTATCCAGTGCTGCGGCGGCTGCAGAAGGACGACTGCCTGGAGGTATATGACATGGAATGCGGCGGGAGGAATCGCAGGTATTATAAGATTACCGAGAAAGGAAGCGCACAGTTGAATTTGTACCGGACAGAGTGGGTGAACTATTCTTCTAAAATTACAATGTTATTTTCGGGAGGAGAGCTGACATGAGCAGAGAAGAATTTATGAGGCAGTTAGAAGCGCTGCTGACAGACATATCAGAAGAAGAGAAGCGTGAAGCGCTATCGTATTATCGAAGTTATTTTGAAGATGCTGGAGAAGAAAATGAGGAACGCATATTAAAGGAACTGGAATCTCCCCAGAAAGTGGCAGCTACGATTAAGGCAGACCTTGGGATAGAGCAGAATCCAGGGATCGGTTCTTATACAGAACATGGCTATGAAGATCAAAGATTTGAGCAGAAACATGCGGTAGACTTAAAGAAGGAAGCAGGACAGGAACGTCAGCATGGAGGCTATGCATATCAGGGGAACCAAACAGCGAAAATACTTTTAATTGTCGTCCTTGCATTGATTACCAGTCCCATCTGGGGCGGCTTGCTGACTGGGATCTTAGGCACAATATTCGGAATTGCGGTAGGCGTTGTAGCGACGGCAGCCGCGCTTTATATCAGCGGCGGAGTGCTGTTTGGAATTGGAATCGGTGAGTTTGCAGTCGGAAGCCTTGGCATAGGGTTTGCGCTGACGGGGGCTGGAATGCTGGTATGGGCAATTGCGGTTCTTGTGACAGTTTTTGGCGTATGGATTTGCGGGAAAGCGATTCCCTGGATTTGCAAAATGATTGCAAAGCTTTGGCGAAGCTTATTCCCTGGAAAGGAGGCATTATGAAAGGATTTACAAAGGTTGCACTGATCCTGTCTCTGGTCCTAGTCGTATTAGGAAGCACTTTTTGCATGATAGGGCTGGGGATTGGGTTCAGTTTTCAGGAGTTTTGGGAAAATGTGGAAGATGGGGAATTTTCGATTGGATCTGTAAACCATATACCTTTTGTAAACGTGGCAAATTGGTCAGGTTGGAGAGATGACGGAGAGGATTGGAGCAGCGCTGCGACAGAAGATTACAAGTTCGCATGGCGGGGAAAGAAACAGCAAGACAGTGTTGAAAAACTGGATCTCAATGTCTATTTTGGTATGGTGGTCTTTGAGGAAAATACGGAAAACGAGAATCAAATACAGGTGAAAGTGGAATACCGAAAGAAAAATCACAGACGCAACGTGGAAGTATACAAAGATGGGACCACTTTAAAAATTCAGGAAACCGGAAGCCGCAAAGGCACCCACGACGACAGCGCCCGGATTACGATTCAGATGCCGGATGGCATGCAAGATCAGAAACAGGTGTTGCAGGAATTGAATCTGGAACAGGCTGCGGGAGGGATTTTTATCGATATGCCATTGACATCAGAGGTAATTAATATTAATGTAAAAGCGGGAGAATGCGAAGCATCACAAAAACTTACAGCATTAAAGAACATCTTTATAGAAGTCGGAGGAGGCCAGATCGATTTAGACGAGGTGTCGGCAGAGGAGATTTCTCTGAAAGCAAATGCCGGTCAGATTGACACCGAAAAGCTAGAGGCAGACGCTATCCGCATCGAATGCGGGGTGGGAGACATACAAACGGAAGTGGCTGGAAGAGAACAAGATTATGATTATGACGTTACATGCAGTATGGGCGATGTGGAAATTGGGGATAACAGATATAGCGGCTTCAGTTCTAAGCGCAGGATTGAGAATGGAGGAGGAAAAGTGATGGAAGTGGATTGCGGCGTAGGCCGGGTAGAGGTTTCCTTTGAAAAATAATCTCAAATCCGAGCAGGTCTGTTTGAGACGAGGAGGAGCCTTGTCAACGGTCAGCCAGACAGCACACGAAGCTATGAAAAAGAAGCAATCGGAGTGAAAGAGATTATTCTTTCTCTCATGAACTGCCTGTTTGTGCAAAGTTGCACAGAATGGAGGAAAAGATGGAAAAACGATTATTTAAGTCTAGGACTAACAGAGTGATTTGCGGCGTATGCGGAGGAATCGGAGAATATTTTCATGTCGATCCTACGATCATCCGGCTGCTGGCGGTGCTGCTTGGATGCACGACGACAGGGATTTTCATTTACCTGGTGGCGGCGGTGATTATGCCGGAAGAGCCCTGAGGATGAGTTTTAATTTTGAAATTTCATGACGGAGCAATATGATGTTGGGGGCTGTTGCAAAATAGCTGATATATACAGGGTATGGTTTCAGAGCGCTTGAGCCTTATCCATATATTGTATATCAGCTGTATTTTGCAACAGCTTCTGCTTGTCTTACAGCAGTTTTTTCATCTGCTGTAAAGACAAGGATGTTGGAAGGATGGCAGGAGATATGAGGGGGTGTCGCACGAAGATATTTACTTGGTCAAAAGGTTTTGATTGCAAAGCAATGCAAACAAAATGCA
>OFGX01001718.1_pt1 | contig 12572 bp, 6 predicted proteins | sample 1521831 | NCBI WGS metagenome assembly OFGX01 (sample SAMEA3504080, study PRJEB24116) | mouse gut metagenome | biome: mouse gut; feature: mouse-associated habitat; material: faeces | place: Denmark | collected 2011
CCTGGGTGAAGACCATTTTGGCTCCGGGCAGCCGCGCCACTGAGCTTCTGCTGGAGCGCGCGGGGCTGACCGAGCCCCTGCGTCAGCTGGGCTTTTTCACTTGCGGCTTCGGTTGCATGAGCTGCATCGGCAATTCTGGCCCGCTCATGGAGCAGATGCACGCCATCGCCGACGATATCGAGTTGGCAAGCGTCCTGTCGGGCAATCGCAACTTCGAGGGCCGTATCTCGCCGGATGTGTCGCAGAACTACCTGATGCAGCCGGCCAACGTGATTGCCTACGCCATTGCCGGCACCATGGATATCGATCTCGCGAAGGACGCCCTTGGCGTGGACGGCGACGGGAATCCGGTGTACTTTGCCGACATCGTGCCCGACGAGGCCGAAGTGGCTGCGCTGGTGGACCAGTACGTGACTGCCGACTTGTACGAGCAGGGCGCTGCCGGCATGTTCGAGGGCGATGCCGCCTGGCAGGCCCTGGGCGCCGAGCCGAGCGACACCTTCGCCTGGGATGAGGCGTCCACCTATGTGCGCCGGCCCCCGTACTTCGACGGCATGGGCCGAGCAGTGGAGGGCCAGGCCCCCATCGAGGGTGCCCGGGTACTCGGGAACTTCGGCGACTTCATCACCACCGACCACATCTCCCCGGCCGGCGCCATTGCACCCGATATGCCGGCGGCGGAATACCTCGAGGCCCATGGCGTGGCACCGGCCGACTTCAACACCTACGGTGCCCGTCGCGGCAACCACGAGGTGATGATGCGCGGCACCTTCGCCAATGTGAAGCTGACGAACAAGTTGGCCGACGGCCGCAAGGGCGGCTGGACCTGCGACTTCACCACGGGTGAGATCGCACCTTTGTACTATGCGGCTGAGCATTACCGCGCGGCAGGCGCCCCGGCGGCGGTGCTGGCGGGCAAGATGTACGGCTCGGGCTCGTCCCGCGACTGGGCGGCCAAGGGCCCCATGCTGCTGGGCGTGCGCGTGGCCATCGCCGAGAGCTTCGAGCGCATCCATCGGTCGAACCTCATCGGCATAGGCATCCTGCCGCTGCAGTTCGCCGAGGGCCAGAATGCCGACGAGCTGGGGCTTGACGGTTCCGAGACTATCACCGTGGCTCCCATCGACTTCTCGGCCTGCCGAATCCGGCCGTGGTGAAGGTGACGGCCGAGAAGGCCGACGGCACCACCGTGGAGTTCGACGCCACCGTGCGCATCGACACCCCCACCGAGGGCCGCTACTACGAGAACGGCGGCATCCTCCAGTACGTCCTGCGGGATCTGATTGAGGGGTAGGGTCTGTCGCTGCAACACTGATCGCTGGAAAATGGGGCCCGTCGCTTTTGCGGCGGGCCCCTTGGCTTATTGAAGCTCGTATACTGGCTACTTCACGCGAATTTTAACGGCTATGGTTTTCGAGCCCGCCCGGTAGCTGCCATTGCCCTTGGCCGTTACCTTTACTTTTACAGTATACGTTCCCTTTTTGGTGCGCTTGGGAACGGTAATCTTGCCGGTTTTGGCATTTACCTTAAACTTTTTGGTGGCCTTATCCTTGGAGGCCTTCTTGTAGGTCACCTTGCCGGCGGCTTTCTTGACGACGAGGGGGCGGTTGATGTTTTGGGCGCCTTTCTTGACCTTCGCGAATTTCACCGTCTGGATTTTCTTCGCGGCCTTTACCGTGAGGGGATTGGTGCCTTTGCCGACCTTCACCGTAGCGGTCTTTTTTCCGGTGTAAGCCTTTTTACCCTTGATGGTTACCTTGACTTTGGATCCCACCTTTTTTGCTTTTCCACAGCTGACAGTGTAGTCGGTGCCCGCTTTGAGCGTTCGGCCGTTCACCTTTACGGTGACGACGGGCTTTTTGTTCATGCCTGCAAAGCCTGCGCTGATAGAGGCTTTGGATAGGGAAATGGGAGCCGATGGGGTAGTGTTTCCGGCAGCTCCGGGCTTCGTGGGGGAGGGAACGGGGGTCTGCGGCCCGGAGGGCTGCTGCGAAGAGCCGCCGGGGTTTGTGCCCGGTTGCGAGGGGTTGGTGCCTTCTGCGGGGTCTTCGTCTCCCTCGGCGGGCGGATTGGTAATGTTGAATTCCAGCGTCTGCTGGCCGGTGTAAGTGCCCTTGCTCTTCACGACGGCCTTCGCCTTGCCGAGCGCGGTATTGTTGGCATAGGCGACGGTATAGTCCTCGCCGTAAACCAGAAGCTCGTCGCCGAGGCTTACCAGGACGCCCGGCTCCACGGCGGTTCCATAGAAGTAGGGGGCCGATGTCAGATAGGCTTCGGCCTTGGAGATGTCGTTGGTGGCCGTGACGTCTACGGGAATCTCGGTGATGGAGCTGTCGTTCATGCCACTGGCGCAGGCCATGGCGCGAATGACGGTGGCCTTCGTTACCGTAATGCCCTCTGCGGGGTCATAGGCGTGGGTGACGCCCGGCTTCTCGTCCAGCTCGTTTTCGTAAGGCAGGACGGTTTCGGTGCTCGCCGCACGGTCGGGGGCGGATGCGGCGACGGCGGCCTCGGGCGCTACAGGATTGGAGCCGTCGGTGGTGTAGTAGATGGTCGAGCCGTCGGTCGGAGCTTCCAAGAACACCTTGGTGCCCTTTGCGCTTACGAAGCCCGTGGCGAGCTCTGCGGAGGAGTAGGGGGAAGAGACCGTGCCTTCGTAGGCGAACAACGGCTTCACGGCGAGATCTTCTGTCACTGACCACCAGGGAGTTTGGCTGGTGGTACCCCAGCTGACGAACTCCATGCCCGGTGCGGTTGGGTTGGATTCGGGCAGCGGTGCGGCTTGGCCATGTTCGACCTGTATGGTCTTGAACGGGCTGCCATCGTAATTGAGGAACATGACCGTGTGCTTCACGGGTTCATAGACTGCCTTGATTACCAAATTGCCAGTGGCTTGGGTGGTGCCGCCCATGAGAGCGTCCCAGCCCTTGAATGTATGGCCGGGGATTTCGGCGCGGTCGGTCGGCGCCTCGAGGGTTGCTCCGTAAGGCACTGTTTGCAGAAGGACGTCTTCCGCTTCGTAATCGACCCATGCTACGGTGCAGGTGCGCTCCGTAAAGATGGCGTTGATGACCATATCGCGATCGACGCCGGAAGCGGCACGGCTCCATCCCAGGAATTGGCAGCCTTCTCGCGTCGGAGCTGCCGGTACCTGGGCGTCTTCTCCGGCGGCCACCTTCTGCTCGCTAATTATTTCGAGGGCGCCGTCGGGCTTCTCGTGCTGGTACTTCACGGTGTATTGGGGTCGCGGCGCCTTAATGGTGGCCACATTGACCAGCCCTGTGGACCCTTTCACGCCGAGGGAGACGATGAAGTCGCCGCTCTCCACGCTGGGATCTTGGCGGGGTGTGAAGCTGAAGGAGTATGCGTTGTTGGCTCCGATAGTGGTCTGGCCGATGTACTGCACCTGATCTTCGTTGGGGTCGGAATTGGTGACGTTGTACACCATGACCGTGGCCTCCTTGCCAGCCAGGTCGGTGCCGGTGCTCAGGACGCCGGAGATGGTTTGCCTGGTTCCGCTCGTGTCCTCGGAGCCCTGGATGGTTCCCGGTTGCTTGGTGCGCTGGCGGTAGACTTTCTGGGTCTGCACTTCGCGCTCGGCGGTGCCGGCTGCTTCGGTGAAGTCCCAGGCATTCCAGGAGCCCCACTTCGAGTAGTCGTAGGTGACCGTCTTGCTGCGGGTCTTGTAGGAATAGGTGGTCACGGTGGACTTTGGCCACCAATACGATATGTTTGGGCCGCGATGGGCGCAAGAGCCATAGGGGCCGTGAATCTGACTGGCCTTTCCGCCTTTGTCGGCGAACTTGTTGGCGGCAGATTTCATGGGAGACGTGAGCGTCACTTCGTGGTAATGGCGATCGGATCCGTAGGCGACAGAGTCCTGGTTGCGGCAATTGTCATACCAGTTGCACCAGCGATAATAGGTGTATTTGGTTGACTGCCCCGTGATCTCGAGCGTGTCGCTCTTCGTTGGCTTGGATGTGGTGGTTTTGATGCCGCTCCAGCCCCCGTAGGTCGTGGTGGCTGCGCCCCTCGTCCATCCGCTCATGGACGTGGCGGTGCTGGTGGTATGTTGCTTGTCGCGAAAACGGTATTGAGTGGCTTCCTCGACTTCGACCGTATCGGAGGCCGTGGGCTTTTCGGTCGACCACTCGGACCAATCAGTGAAGTGGAAGTTGTCCATGGAGACGACTTCCTTCTGCACGGACTTCGAGTAGGCGCCCCCCGTGCGGTAATTGCCGTCCAAGCCCACTACCTCAACCTCGGCTACCGTGGCAACATTGTCGCCGCTGTATTTCAGAACTACATCCTTCTCAATGGTGCCGTCGGTACCGATCTCGATGGTCTCGCGAGATGTTTGAACCAGTTTGTCATTGGACGTCTTCAGGGCCACGCGCAGAAGCGCCGTGGTGGTGTCAGTGGGGCGGTTCGTGAGCTTCACATGCACGGTGTAGTTGCCCGATGCCGTGCGCTCGGCATTGGTAATTTCGGCAACGACGGGCAATTCCTCGTCGGCCCAGGCGAATACGGCCCGGAGCGACATCTTGGAGTCTACCTTGGTGAAGTCGCGAGCGCTCTCATCGTCGGCGTCGGTAACGGCCCAGCCGCTGAACACTTTGCCCGTCGGGGCGGCTCCGGGATCGGGCGCGGTGGCCGCTTGGTAAAACTCGATATTCTGCTGGGAAAGCAGGGTTTTGCCGTCGGCGGCATAGAATTTCACGGGGTATTCGTTGATACTCCAGCGCGCGGTGACGTCAACATCCTTCTTGACGTTGCTGGGCTGGCTGCTCCAACCGATAAAGGTGTAGCCTCGACGCTCGGGGGAGAACTCGGGCATTTGGGCGTCGTAGCCGTATTTGACCGATTGCTCGTCATCGACGCGAGAGACCTGCTTGCCGTTCTCGTCAGTGTAGACGCTCATGAAGCGCACCGTGAGAGGGGCGATAGCTTCCACAGTGGCCTTGGCGCTCTCGGGGCTTTCCCCAATGGCATTGGCCGCCTTCACGCCGATGCTGTAAGTACCGGCATCCGATAGGACGAACACGGCTTCGGGGGCCGTCGTTGTTTGGGTGGAGAGTGCTTGGCCGTCCTTGTAAAGGGTGGCCACGAAGGAAGAGACGGAGGTGTCGCGCCCCCAGGTAACTTTGACGGCATCTCCTTGGGCAATTTTGTCGGCTTCAACGGTGGGCTCTGGGGTGGCGGGGGCCACGCAGGCGATCGCTTGGGTGACGACCGAAGAGGCGCGCATGCCGGAGGCCACGGCTAGCGCCTTCACCGTGCAGTTCTTGGTGAGGCTGAACGCGCCGGTGTACTTCTTGGCGTTGGATTTGCCGGTCTGAATATCGAAGGTTGGCGTCGTTCCGTCCAAGGTGTAGAAGATGGTGGCCGCCTTCGTGCTGGACTTCAGTTCGATGGTGGCGCCAGCTGCCGTGTTGGTTTGGTTGATATAGGGGTTGGCCGTGAGACCGGTGTTGAAGGTTTTGCGGGTGACGGCACTGGGGCTCATCCCGCTTTTGATGGCGAGGGCGCGCACGCCCATGGTGGGCCAGGTGTCGTTGATCCAGGTGCTGCCACTTGAAGAGCCGACGGTGCCTGTTGAGGCTGTCGGATCGTTCTTGCCATCGAGGGTATAGCGGATAGTGGCGCCATGTTGCTCGTCGATGATCTGGATTTTCTTCCCGCCTAGGACGTCGTGGGGTGTGATGGTGGGAGCTTTGGCGGTGGGGGTGGAGGGGATGTTTTTTGTCCATCGTAAAATGTAGTAGATCCCGTTACTCTTGATCTGGCTCAGGGTTCTCAGTTTCCCTCGAATTCCTAGGTTTCCGTTAAGGTTGCCATTTTTGATAGTTGTGTTGCTTCCCCATTTTTCAGTTACCTGAATTACAGGGTCAGAACCGGGGCCTACGCTTGTGATTATTGCGGCGTGTCCATATCCATCTCGGGTTGGGATTCGAATAAAATCACCGACCCTCAATCCTCCCGCCGCGGAAATACTGGTGTACTTAGCCCATCCAGGATTCGGCTTCACGTCATTGCCATATCTTTTGGAGTCGATGGCCCCTCCGCAAGGTTCCACACCCGTCAATTTTTTACCTATATACTTTGCGTATCCCTGACATTGTCCAGATCCACTATACGTTTTTGGGACAAGTCTCGTCACGTCGCTTGTCGAGAATCCCGTTGCAGCCCATGCCGTACTGGGACACGGCGGGCATAGGCTTATCGCTAGGACAAGCGATAAGAAGACGGATAGGACCTTCTTTTGTATTCGCATGAGGTGACCTCCGCAGGGTTGGGGCGCATTGCGTCCGACCATTAGGACAACTGCGGAAGGTGTTCCAAGAAGAAGAGCATCCACCACAGTTGCCACACTGCAGAGGGTCACATCACGGCACATAGCCAGTATGCAATACCCGATCTAAAGGCAGATGCTCTTCTGCCTATCGGGTAATGTGAGAACGACGCGGTCAAAGCCGCGAAGCACGTAATGGTCTATGCAATTATGATGCGACTCCCTCTGACCCGTGGAGGGTTAAAGAAAGATCTGCAATGTGGCACCTTGAATTGTATCCGATCGGGTTAGATATTGCCAGGGCGCTGCTGGGAGGCGCCGGGTGCTGTGAGGCTCTAGGGCGGTACGCGATGTGCATGGATCGCCCCCTGCGGAGAACGTGCGGAATAGCTGGCGTGGGCGGGGGATTTGCGATACGATTACGGGCACGTGATTTTTTGACCCTAGGAGAACCGACGTAACTATGGAAGACTTCCGCAACGAATATTGCATGCACACCGCCACCTGCGGGCAGCTGCGTGCGACCGACGTGAACCAAGAGGTGACGCTGGCCGGTTGGGCGTGGCACACGCGCGACCACGGTGGGCTCATCTTCATCGACCTGCGCGACCGCGAGGGCTACACGCAGGTGGTCGTCGATCCGGATTGCGTGAGCGCGGAGGACTTCCATGCAGCCGAGCACTTGGGCCGCGAGTACGTGCTGAAGGTGACCGGCCGCGTGCGCGAGCGGGCGCCGGAGGCTGTGAACCCGAACATGATTACCGGCGAGATCGAAGTGCTGGCCAGCGCCGTGGAGGTGCTGAACACTTCGGTGACACCGCCGTTTTCCATCGAAGACGGCATCGAGACCGACGAGATCACCCGCATGAAATGGCGCTACCTGGACATTCGCCGTCCTGAGATGCTCGCCAACCTGAAGCTGCGCCACACGGTGACCCAGGCCATGCGCCGGGCCCTCGACGAGCGCGGTTTCCTGGAGATCGAGACGCCGATCCTGGCGAACTCCACCCCCGAGGGTGCTCGCGACTACATCGTGCCGAGCCGTCCGAACCCGGGCAAGTTCTACGCCCTGCCCCAGAGCCCCCAACAGTTCAAGCAGATGCTCATGTGCGCCGGCGTGGAGCGCTACTACCAGATTGCCCGCTGCTTCCGCGACGAGGACCTGCGCGCCGACCGCCAGCCGGAGTTCACCCAGGTGGACATTGAGATGTCGTTCGTGGAGGGCGACGATGTGTGCGACATGATGGAAGCGGTCATGGCCGAGACGCTTGCCGCCGTCGGCGTGACCGATGTGGCCTTCCCCCTGCAGAAGATGCAGTACGCCGACGCCATGCGCCTCTACGGCTGCGATCGCCCCGATGTGCGCTTCGGCATGCTCCTGCACGATATTACCGACATTGTGAAGAACACCGGCTTCAAGGTGTTCTCGTCGGTGGCCCAATCTGGCGGCGTGGTGAAGGCCATCAACGCCAAGGGCGCGGGTGACTGGAGCCGCGGCGAGGTGGAGAAGATGGCCTCCATCGCCGAGGCCAACGGCGCCAAGGGCATGGCCTGGGTGGCGTTCACCACCGACGGCCAGGAGAAGAGCCCCATCAAGAAGTTCTTCACCGACGAGGAGTGGGCGGCCCTGAAATCCGAGATGGAGGTGGAGCCCGGCGACCTTCTGCTGTTCGCGGCCGACGCGCCCGAGATCGCCAATGCCGTGCTGTCCGCCTTGCGCCTGCATATGGCCGATGCGCTGAACGTGCCCCGCGAGGGCCACGCGCTTCTGTGGGTGGTGAACTTCCCCATGTTCCGCTACGACGAGGACGAGAAGAAGTACGCCGCTGAGCACCACCCCTTCACCCATGTGCTGAAGGAGGATCTGGACAAGATCGAGAGCGATCCTTTGGCCTGCGGCAGCTATTCCTACGACCTGGTGATGGACGGCTTCGAGGTGGGCGGCGGCACCATCCGCATCCACAACGCCGAGGAGCAGCGTCGCATCCTGCGCGTCGTGGGACTCTCCGATGAGGAGATCGACGAGAAGTTCGGCCACCTCATCCGCGCACTCGAGCTGGGCGCCCCGCCCCATGGCGGCATCGCGCTGGGTCTGGACCGTCTGGTGATGCTCTTGGCCCGCAAGGACTCCATCCGCGACGTCATCGCCTTCCCGAAGACTTCCTCGGCGAGCGACCCTATGACCGGCGCGCCGAGCGCGGTGACGGGCCGCCAGTTGAAGGATGTGAACCTGCGCATCCTGTAGGGGCGCACGGCGCAAAAAGCTACGTGTCGGAGGACCCGTCTCCCGTAAGGGGGGCGGGTCCTCTTACATGATGGTGCGGGAAAGCGGCTTGCTAAAGGTTTCGACGGGGTACCCGGTGAGAACGTTGCGGGCGGCCAGAAGATGTTCCGCGAAGGAGAGCTTGCCCGCCCCGTAGAGCCGGGCCGCCAGGCGCACGGCGGCTCCGTCCTCCATGGACACGTCGTCGGCCAGAAGCGCCATGACCGTGCCGATGAGCGAGCGCGGCACGTGGTAGTCGCTCTCGAGCGCCGCCACGCAGGCGACGATGGTTTCCGGGTAGGCCCGTGCCGCGCCGCCGGCGATAATGCGGCGCGCCTTAGCGGCACGGCGCGGATCGTTGTCGAGCAAATAGTGCAGCAGGACGGTTTTGTCCACGATGACGATATCGCGGGAACGCCCCCGGGGCGTGCTTTTTGGCCGCTCGGCGTCGGATGCGCCCTGCTCCTTCAGCCATGCGGCGCGCTCGTCGCTCGACTGGGTCGGATTGCCGTAGTGACGCAGCTTGCCGAAGGCGCTCGTGGCTCCCTCGCTCTTGCTGAGATGCGGCGTGAAGGGGAGCCGCCTTCCGTTGACGCTCTCGGCTATGAAGAGCCGCACGGCCTCGGAGAGCGAGAGGCCTAGAGCCTCGAAGAGCTGTTCGGCCTCTGCCTTCATGGCGTCCTCGACGCGTACCTGTAGGGTGGCATGCTTGCCCATAGAGCACCTCCGAAAAAATTTTTTGCCTCGCGAAGCAGATCGAAGGCGGATGAAAATGCGCCGTATTGCGAGCGCTTCCGCGACATCTTCCCAGCAAAACGAGGAAAGATGTAGTGCAATTGTAACACATTCGGAAGGCCCCTGGATTCCCGCGCCGAAAGGCGGGATCATCAGAAGCGGCGAAATAGGGGGTTGCCAATAGCCGTTGAGCGCGTTATAACGTCCCCAACAGGTCAAAGATGACTTTCCCGATGCGCAAACCCTGCGCGCTTCCCATAGATTCCAATCCGTTTCAGCAAGGCGTCCCACCGATGCCTTGGTCTTGTACGCCCCGGTTCTCGAGAAGGGGACAGACAGGAGCGAAGCGGGGGAATACATGCTTCGAGCTATGAGAAAGAGGAGGAGTTCATGGGTTCTAAATTCGTCATTGCCGACCCGGGCCTGTGCATCGGCTGCCAGACGTGCATGGCCGGCTGTCTGCTGAAGCACAGTGCGCCGGGGGATGTTGCGAAGCCCCGTCTGAACCTGATTACCACCCTGACCATCTCCGCGCCCATCGTGTGCCACCACTGCGCCGATGCGCCGTGCGTGGCCTCGTGCCCGGAAGGGGCGCTGTACTTCGACGAGGGTCGCGTGGCGGTGAAGCAGGAGCGCTGCATCGGCTGCCGCAGCTGCGTGCTGGCCTGTCCTTACGGTGCCGTGGACGTGGTCTCCCAAGAGGGCGCGGCGAAGCTGGGCGGCCTGACGGTGGAGTCGGCGCCCAAGGCTTTCCTGGTGAAGTGCGATTTGTGCTATGACCGCGAGGGCGGCCCGGCGTGCGTGGAGGCCTGTCCCACCGGCGGCCTTATGGTCGTCGACGAGGAGGAACTTGCCGCTCGTCAGCGGGCCCGGCGCATGAAGGCCGCCGTGGCCTCGGGCGCGTTTGCCAGCGTGCCGCTGAATATGGATCTCAACTAGAACGGGGGAGTGAAACTATGGAAAAGCACATGGCCGTATGTCCCTACTGCGGTGCCGGATGCAAGCTCAACCTGCTGGTCGATGACGGAATGGTCATCGGCGCCGAGGGCATCGACGGTGTGACCAACGAGGGCGAGCTGTGCCTGAAGGGCCTGTCGGGCTTCGATTTCATCAACGATACGAAGATCCTGACGCCGCGCATCCTGCATCCGATGATCCGCCGCGAGAAGGGTGGCGAGCTGGAGCGCGTCACCTGGGACGAGGCGCTTGACTTCACGGCGCAGCGGCTGACCGAGATCAAGGAGAAGTACGGCCCGGACGCCATCATGCTGACCGGCTCCTCCCGCGGCCCGGGCAACGAGGCCAACTTCGTCATGCAGAAGTTCACCCGCGCCTGCATCGGCACGAACAACATCGACAACTGCGCGCGCACCTGCCACGGCCCCAGCGTGATCGGGCTTATGGACACCGTGGGATCCGGTGCCATGTCGGTGTCCATTCCCAACCTGGAGAACGCCGACCTCATCATGCTGTTCGGCTACAATCCCTCGGCCTCCCATCCCATTGTGGCTCGCCGCATCGTGAAGGCCAAGGAGAAGGGCGCCAAGATCATCGTAGTGGATCCGCGCTCCATCGAGACCGCCCGCATCGCCGATCTGTACATCCAGATCAAGAACGGCTGCAACCTCGCCTTCATGAACGCGTTCGCCAACGTGATCGTGTCTGAGAATATGCACGACAAGGCCTTCATCGATGCCCACACCAACGGCTTCGACGCGTGGTGGGAGACCATTAAGAACTACACGCCGGAATCGGTGGCCGAGGTGTGCGGCTGCGATCCCGACGACATCCGCAAGGCGGCGCGCATGTACGCCACGGCCCCCAACTCCGTCATCGGCTGGGGCATGGGCGTGACCCAGCAGCGCCAGGGCGTGAAGGTGGTGCACACCATCGCCGCCATCGCCTGCGTCGCCAACCAGATCGGTCGCGACAACGCCGGTCTGGCGCCGGTGCGCGGCCAGAACAACGTGCAGGGCTCCTGCGACATGGGCATGTGGCCGAGTCTTCTGCCGGGTTACCAGAAGGTGGAGAACCCCGAGATGCGCGCTAAGTTCGAGAAGGCCTGGGGCCTGCCGGCCGGCGCGCTTCCCGCCGAGCCCGGCTTCAAGCTGACCGACCTGCCCCACGGGGTGAAGGAGGGCAAGATCCGCGCCTTCTACAACTTCGGCGAGGATCCGCTGCAGACCGAGCCCGATTCCGCCGATATGAAGGAGACCCTGGAGAACCTGGATCTGCTCATCTCCCAGGACATCTTCATGACCCAGACGACAGCTTTGGCCGATGTGGTGTTCCCTGGCACGTCCTGGGGCGAGCACGACGGCGTGTTCTCCGCCTCGGATCGCACGTTCCAGCGCTTCACGGCCGCAGTGCCGCCCAAGGGCGAGTGCAAGCACGACTGGCAGATCTTCCAGGAGCTTTCGACGCGCATGGGCTACCCGATGCACTACGAGGATACCGAGGAGATTTGGAACGAGGTGCGCGAGCTGTGCCCCAACTTCTACGGCGCCACCTACGAGAAGATGGCCGGCACCGGTCATGCCCAGTGGCCCGTGCCCACGCTGGAGTGCCCCGGCACCCCGACGCTGTACAAGAACGGCCAGTTCAACACGGCCGATAAGAAGGCCATCCTCATGGCGCACGACTTCGTGGAGCCCACTGAGCTTCCCGATGACGCCTATCCGCTCGTGCTGTGCACCGTGCGCGAGGTGGGCCACTGCTCCTGCCGCTCGATGACGGGCAACTGCAAGGTGCTCTCGATGCTGGCTGACGAGCCGGGCTATGTGCACATCAACCCTGCCGACGCCGAGGCGCGCAATATCCGCGACGAGGATCTGGTGTGGGTCAGCTCGCGCCGTGGTAAGGTGATTACCCGCGCGTGTTTGGACGAGCGCATCAACAAGGGCGCGGTGTACATGACCTACCAGTGGTGGATCGGCAAGTGCAACGATCTGACCATGCACGTGACCGATCCTCTGTCCGGCACGCCCGAGGACAAGTACTCCGCCTGCGAGGTGCACTCCATCGACGACCAGGTGTGGGCCGAGCGCCACATGCAGGCGCTCTACAGCGCCCTGAAGGATCGCCTGGCCGCCGAGGCTGCGCCCCAGAACGTGGCGCCGGCCGCCGAGGCGTCTGCGGAGTAGCCCGCGGCCGTCCGCTCTTTTTCACCCGAAAGGACTCTGATGAACACCTTCATCGCCATAGAGCCGGATAGGTGCATAGGATGCGGCACATGTCTCGCCGCCTGCAGCCATGGTCACCGTGTGGCCGGGCTGCAGGCGG
>OFGX01001719.1_pt1 | contig 12571 bp, 13 predicted proteins | sample 1521831 | NCBI WGS metagenome assembly OFGX01 (sample SAMEA3504080, study PRJEB24116) | mouse gut metagenome | biome: mouse gut; feature: mouse-associated habitat; material: faeces | place: Denmark | collected 2011
TATCATGGGACTTTTTTCAAAGGAACTGCGGGAACTGGACCGGAATACGGTACAGCTGATGATTGATGAGATGCAGGAGGAGCTGGAGCAGAAGAGAGCGGAATTAGAGAAGCGGAAGGAAGAGGCAGAGCGTCAGAAAGCGGAAGTAGAGAGGCGGAAGGAAGAGGCAGAACGTCAGAAAGCGGAAATTAAAAAGCAGGAAGCTACATTAAATAAGCAGAAAGCTGCATTAAATAAGCAGGAAGCTGAATTAAATAAGCAGAAAGCAGAGGCAGAGCAACAGAAAAATGCGGCCGAAGCGGAGAGGTTGCGGGCAGACAGATTGGAGGAAAGCGAACGCCGGAAATCGGAGCAGCTTGAGCAGGCTTTGCGTCGGATTGCAGAATTGGAAAAGCAGAAGGCTTAGAAGCGGTTGAATCAAAAGCACGGGGAAAGAGATTCTTCGTGCTTTTTGAAATATTGGCAGTTCGTATCAGAAATTCTTATGCATATTTCTGGCCTGGTTTTCCGGCAGTGCAGGGCAAAAAGCCTTGTCATAGCCCGACTACACCTGCGCTTTTTGACTTGTACTTTTGAAAAATATTTTCAGAACTATGCACAAGAATTTCCGGTACGGACGATTAGGCCGAACAGTATGGAAAAAGTAAATGTCAAGCAATATTTGCTTTAAAGCCATAAATACAGGAAGGTATGGAATGGGAGTGAGCATTTGGAGAAGAAGGTAAGCGGTATAGCAGAAAAAGAGGATGCAGGGATCCGGCTGGAGCATTTTTTGAGGAGAAGGATGCATTTGACAAAAAATGAAATCAGCCGCGCAAAGTTTTGCCTGGGAGGGATCTGTGTCAATGGTGAGCGCAGGAAGGTAAATGTGCTTCTGGAGACCGGTGATCTTGTGGAGGTATTGCTTGAAACGGAGGGAGAGGTTTCTGAAGGACTGAAAGCCTTTGCGGGAAGTCTTGCGGTGCTTTACGAGGACCAGGATGTCATAGTGGTGGACAAGCCTTCGGGCCTTACGGTGCATCCGGTGGGAAGGACGGACGGGGATACGATGGCAAACCGTCTGGCCGCTTATCTGAGGGGGAAGGGAGAGGATTCGGTGATTCGCATCTTCGGCCGTCTGGATAAGGATACTTCCGGGGTGGTTTTGGCAGTGAAGAACCGGGGAGCGGCAGTCCGGCTGGAGCGTCAAAGGGAGAAGGGGCAGCTTTTTAAGAACTATCTTGCAATTGCGGAGGGTGTGCCGGAGCCGGGAGAAGGGAAGATTGATAAACCTTTGGGTGCAGTTCCCGGAGAAAGAAATCGTATGCGCATTTCTCAAGAGGGAAAAAGGGCTATTACATACTATACCTTATTGGACGAAGTCCATCTACCCCGAAGGGGATGTGTTCGGGAGGTGCCCGGAGGGTATAACTTATTGGATCAGAGAGAGGAAAAGAAATATGCTCTGGTCTCTTTGCGGCTGGAGACGGGAAGGACCCATCAGATACGTGTGCATATGGCCTCTGTCGGCTGTCCGCTTTTGGGAGATCCTCTATATGGAAACGGGGCGGTTCCCGGGATGGAGCGGACGGCTTTACATGCCTGGAGGATTCATTTTTTACAGCCATTTACCGGAGAAGAGCTTCAAGTGGAGGCGCCTCTGCCGGAGGATATGAAGCTTTTGACAGATTGGGATGGCTTCCGGTCTGAACTGCCGTAAAACTTTCTTATTGTTCTAACGCCACTTCGTCGTTGCCATGTACGGTCTCTGTGTGTTAGAATAGTAAAGTCTTTTGTGATAGGACATCAGTAACAGTAAGTAAATATATGTAAAAGAGGAAATATGGGAAAATCACTCTATATTGCGGAAAAGCCAAGTGTGGCTCAGGAATTTGCCCGGGTGCTGAAGCTCGGCGCCTCCCGCCGGGACGGTTATCTGGAAGGGGAGGACAGTATTGTGACTTGGTGTGTGGGCCATCTGGTGACCATGAGTTATCCGGAGGTTTACGACCCGAAGTTCAAACGCTGGAGCCTTGCCACCCTGCCGTTTCTGCCGCAGGAATTTAAATATGAAATCATTCCTTCCGTAAGCAAGCAGTTTGAGACGGTGAAGGTACTTTTAAATCGGCCGGATGTGGAAACCATCTATGTCTGCACCGACTCCGGACGGGAGGGCGAATATATCTATCGTCTGGTGGAGCAGATGGCCGGCGTTAAGGGCAAAAAGCGCCTTCGGGTGTGGATCGATTCCCAGACCGAGGAGGAGATTCAGAGGGGTATCCGGGAGGCAAAGGATCTGTCGGAGTACGACAATCTCTCCAGCGCCGCTTATCTGCGGGCTAAGGAGGATTATTTGATGGGAATCAATTTTTCCCGTCTACTGACTTTAAAATACGGAGATGCCATTTCCAACTATCTGAAGGTAAACCGGACGGTAATCTCCGTGGGCCGTGTGATGACCTGCGTCCTGGGGATGGTGGTAAAGCGTGAGCGTGAGATAAGGGAGTTTGTAAAGACGCCATTTTATCGGGTGGAGGAGGAATTTGTCCTGAAAGGCAGAGAGTCCCGAGGTGAGTGGCGCGCCCAGGAGGGGTCCGCTTACTTTCAGTCTCCCAAGCTTTATAAGGAAAATGGATTTAAGAAAAAAGAGGATGCGGAAGCTCTGATTGGGTTTTTGAAAGAGGAACAGCCGGTGAAGGCCGCGGTTTTTTCCCTGGAGCGGAAGAAAGAGAAGAAAAATCCGCCCCTTCTGTTCAATCTGGCGGAGCTTCAGAACGAGTGCTCCCGTCTCTTTAAAATCAGTCCCGATGAAACGCTGCGGGTAGTTCAGGAGCTGTATGAGAAAAAGCTTGTGACCTATCCCAGAACGGATGCCCGTGTGCTGTCCACGGCGGCGGCCAAGGAGATTGGGCGGAATATCGGAGGGCTTCGGAATTACCAGAAGCTGTCAGCCTTTGCCGGGGAGGTTCTGGCAGGGACTGCGTGGAAAAATCTTGCAAAAACCCGCTATGTGAACGATAAGCAGATTACGGACCATTACGCCATTGTCCCCACAGGGCAGGGCTTTGGAGTTCTAAAGAGCTTATCCCAGCTGTCGGAGCAGGTTTATGAGCTGATAGCCCGGCGGTTTCTGGCGATTTTTTATCCGGCTGCGGAGTATCAGAAAGTGCAGCTTGTGACGGCGGTTCGGGGAGAGAAGTTTTTTTCCAGCTTTAAGATTCTGCTGTCGGAGGGGTATCTGAAAGTGATGCCGAATAATTCCGGGGACAGCAGCAGGAAAAAGGGAGAAGAGACCGAGGATGTCCGCTGTGATACGGAATTTCTGGAGCTTTTGAAAAGCCTGAAAAAAGGCGATCCGGTGGAGGTTCGGGATTTTGTTATCAAGGAGGGAGAAACATCGCCTCCCAAGCGGTACAATTCCGGCTCCATGATTCTTGCTATGGAAAATGCAGGGCAGCTTATTGAGGACGAGGAGCTTCGGGCGCAGATTAAGGGCAGCGGCATCGGAACCAGCGCTACCCGGGCGGAGATTCTGAAAAAGCTTGTCAATAATAAGTACATAGCTTTAAACGCAAAGACCCAGATTATAACGCCGACTCTGCTGGGGGAGATGATTTACGATGTAGTTCGTGCTTCTATTTACAGCCTTTTGAATCCGGAGCTGACGGCAAGCTGGGAAAAGGGGCTGACCCAGATGGCGGAGGGAAGTATTACGGAAGAATTTTATATGCAGAAGCTTGAGAAGTTTATTACGGATAAGACACAGGCTGTTCTGGGCGCCGATTACCGGAGGGCGCTGAAGCCCTGCTTTGACGCGGCTTCGGGATTTTATAAGGCTCCTAAGAAAAAGGAAGCGGCCGGGAAGCGTTAGGCGGTAAATCATGGAGGTGAGAGCTTTGAAATGGTATTGGATGCTGCTGGTCAGCGCCATTGTTCTTATAGCATGTATTTTTTAACTGTGAAAGTTTATGAAAATGCCATTGCAAAATCTTATAAAAATAAAAGGAGTGGAAGATTATGAAAGAATTAGAAGTTAAAAGTCTGTACACATTAACGGAGACATTGGCGGCGCCGTTGCTGTCCAGGGTGACTTACCCCTGGGAAGCATTGCCGGAGATTGGAGCTTTTATTCTGGAGCTTGGCGCTTCCTTAAGCGAGGAAGAGTATGAGAAGCAGGGGGAAAATATCTGGATTGCCCGTTCTGCAAAGGTGGCGCCTACGGCGTCCATTACCGGGCCGGCGATTATCGGGAAAAATGCGGAGATCCGCCACTGTGCTTTTATCCGGGGAAATGCTTTGGTAGGCGAGGGGGCTGTGGTGGGCAATTCCACGGAGCTTAAGAATGTGATTCTGTTTAATAAGGTGCAGGTGCCTCATTACAATTATGTGGGGGATTCTATTTTGGGATTCAAGGCCCATATGGGAGCCGGCTCGATTACCTCTAATGTGAAATCCGATAAGCTTCTGGTGAAGGTGCATACACCGGAGGGGGATATTGAGACAGGAATTAAGAAGTTTGGGGCTATGATTGGCGATGAGGTGGAGGTTGGCTGCGGCTCCGTGCTGAATCCGGGTACGGTGATTGGAAGGAACAGCAATATTTATCCGCTGTCCTCCGTGCGCGGCGTGGTTGCTTCGGATTCTATTTATAAAAAGCAAGGAGAGGTAGCACAGAAGAGATGAGTACCGAAAGGAGATTGCCGCTGACCGGAAGCGCACTGAAATGGATCGCCATTGTGACGATGCTGATTGACCATGTGGGGGCGTGCCTTTTGGAAGTGTTTGTGATGAATGCGCATGGGACCTCGCCGTTGGCCGGCCGGTTTACCGGGGAGCAGATTATGGCCTGGTATGATTTTGATATTAATCTGCGGCTGATTGGGCGGGTTGCTTTTCCGTTGTTTTGCTTTCTTTTGGTGGAAGGGGCGGTGCATACCCGGAATATGGGAAAGTATATGCTTCGGATGACGGTGTTTGCTCTTTTGTCGGAGGTGCCTTTTGATCTGGCTTTTCATGATACGCCCTTTTTCCCAGGGGGGCAGAATGTGTATCTGACGCTTGTGTTGGGGCTTCTTGCGGTGTGGATTTTGAAAGGGTGGAGAGTTCAGATCTGGAGGCTTCCGGTTGGGCTTTTGCTGCCGGCTTTTGCGGCGCAGCTTTTGCAGACGGATTACGGGGCCGTGGGGGTTCTGGTGATTGCGCTTATGTTTCTTTTGCGGGAACAGCCCTGGCTGCGGGCGGTTGTTTGTGTGGTTGTGCTTGTAGCGTTTAATTCTCTTGAGTGGCCGGCGGTGTTTTCCTTTTTGCTGATTGCGCTTTATAATGGGGAGAGGGGGAGACAGCCGAAATACTTTTTTTATGGGTTTTATCCGGGGCATTTGATGGTGCTTTGGGGGATTGGGAGGTTTTTGCTTTTGGAGGTGATGTGAAAGGGCGGACGGGGATGCCGCAAAAGCAGACAGCAGGCTTTTCCATATCCTGTGTTCGGACGGTTCACGCACACGCGTCTGCTTTGGTCGTACATTGTCTTTTGAGATTTTGTGTGGTTTTTTGGTCTTTGAGTCAATGTTCGCCCAAATCAGACACGTGTGCGTGAACAGCCGGACACTGGATATAGGAAAAGTCTGCTGTCTGCTTTTGCGGCATCCCCTGACTTTGGGGGTGGATGTGTGGTTGGACGGTTTTTTACTGGGTTTTTGGTGGTTTTTTTGGAGAAATGTGTGTTGTATGGGTGTAAATTGTTATGTGTGATGTGGAGGGCGGTAGCTTTTGTCAGTGTACTGTTTGTCGGTATTACTCTGAGCTGCCTGGTTGGGGGATTTATGACTGGGCGTTTTATGGATACGAAGATGGTGCGTATTGGGTGATTTATGATGCTTGTCGGACTGCTGAGTCTTTCTTTTCTGCGGAAGCCGGTTTGTGCTGTGGGATTGATTTTTATTGGGGGTGGATTTGCTCCGGTGCTGCCCTGTATGCTGCATATGACAGTGGATATATTTGGTCCGGATCGTGCGCCGGTGATTTTGAATGTGGAGCTGGCTGTTGCCTCGGCAGGCTCTATGCTTATGCGGCCTGTGTTTGGTCTGAGTGCTAATTGTCTGAATATTCGGGGTTTTTCGGTTTGTTTGGGTGCTGCTATGGTGCTTCTTTATGTGTGCGCAGAGAAAACAGGGCATATGAGATGTGGAAAGTGTTGATATTTTTTTTAGAAATCTGCGGAAAGGAACTTTGGTCAGGATGATTTTGGATTCGCCAGAAACCTTTGTTGATGAAAATGGAAAAGAGGGCGTTAAGATGGGGACGACGGCTTTTCCCATTGCCTGTTATTATGATGTCAGAATTTATGCGATGTGGCATTGGCATGAGGAATTTGAGGTTCATATTGTGGAGAAGGGGGCTGTGAGGTTTCGGGTTGGGCGTGAAACGTATATTTTGGAGGAGGGGGAGGCGGCTTTTGTCAACTCCCGGGGGATGCATGAAATTGAACCGGCAGGTGAGGGCGAGACGATGGATCATTGTGTTTGCTGGCATCCGCGCCTTGTGGGGGGAAGCCCGGACAGTATTTTCTGGCAGGATTGTGTGGAGCCTTTGCTGGCGGATAAGGCTTTTCAGGGGATGAAGCTGTCGCCGAAGATTTCATGGCAGAAGATGGTTATAGATTGTATTGAAAAGTGCTGGCTGGCAAATGAAGGGGAGGGGCAGGGGTATGCACTGTATTCCAGGAATATGCTGTCGGAGGTTCTCTTTCGGATTTGTGAGCATCGGCAGGCGCAGCATAGGGTGCCTGTGGGGAAGGAGCTTTTGGATGCATCGCGTATCAGGCTTATGCTGCAATTTATTCATGAGAATTACTCGGAGGAGCTGTCCTCGGGGCGGATTGCGGAATTTGCGGATATTAGTGAGAGTGAATGTCTGCGCTGCTTTCGCCGGACGATTGATACGACGCCTATGCGGTATGTGCAGCAGTATCGGATTCAGAGGGCTTCTTATCTGCTGGAGCATACCGGACTGAAAATCATTGATATCGGGGTTCAGTGCGGGTTTCAGGAAATGGGGTATTTTTCTAAGGTTTTTCGGAAGTTTCAGGGGTGCACGCCGTCGGAATGGCGTAAACGAAAGGCTGAAGCGGGTACATGAATCTGGGCAGGAAATTGATTTTTTGTGGATGTGATGGAGAATATTGTGGAGTTTGAAGTAGTCCGGCTAAGAAATGTTATGTTTATTAAGAAATATTTTTGGCCGGTCGGTAAAGTCGCAAAGATGCATGAGAGGAACTTTCGTGAGTGCCCTTTCAAATGAAAGTTTCTCTCATTATAGGCGTGTCGAAGTGATTTTACTCTTTAGTGCTGTCGAGCAGCGGCTTTAAGTAGTCTGGCTAAGAAATGTCAAGTGTTTTAAAAATAATTTTTACTGGCCGGTAAAGTCGCAAAGGCGCACGAGAGGAACTTTTATGAGTGCCCTTTCAAATGAAAGTTTCTCTCATTACAGGTGTGTCGAAGTGACTTTACCCTTTAGTGCCGTCGCGCAGCGACTTTAAGTAGTCTGGCTAAGAAATGTCAAGTGTTTTAAAAATAATTTTTGCTGACCGGTAAAGTCGCAAAGGCGCACGAGAGGAACTTTCATGAGTGCCCTTTCGAATGAAAGTTTCTCTCATTACTTGTGTGCCGAAGTGACTTTACCCTTTAGTGCCGTCGCGCAGCGACTTAAAAATAGGAGGGATCGTTTTGAAGAATAAAGTACAGCGTTTTGGAAAATTTTTATCGGCAATGGTAATGCCGAATATCGGCGCCCTTATCGCCTTTGGTTTTCTTGCCGCACTGTTTATTGATACGGGGTGGATACCCAACAAGGGCTTCAACAGTATGGTCGGTCCCATGCTGACCTACCTGATACCCATTTTGATTGCATCCACCGGAGGCCGCATGATCGGCGGCGACCGGGGACGTGTGGTTGCGGCTATTGCCGTTATCGGCGCAATTCTCAGCAACACGGAAATCACAATGCTTATGGCTGCTATGGTGATGGGGCCGCTGGCCGGTTTTTGCGTGAAGAAGTTCGACCAGCTTATGGAAGGCCGTATGCCTGCCGGTTTTGAGATGTTGATTAATAACTTTTCCGTGGGAATCTTAGGCATGCTGCTTGCCATGCTGGGCTACATATTAATCGGGCCGATTATGAGCGGTATCCTGGCGGTGCTTGCCGCAGGCGTTACCTTTCTGGTGGAGCACAGTCTGCTTCCAGCGGCGGCCATATTCATTGAGCCGGCAAAGGTGCTGTTTTTGAATAATGCCATTAACCACGGTGTGTTTACCCCCATTGCAACCATTCAGGCGGCAGATGCGGGAAAGTCCATTATGTACATGCTGGAGGCCAACCCCGGACCCGGACTCGGCGTTCTCTTAGCCTATATGCTTTTCTGCAAGGATAAGGCCACCAAGGATTCCGCCCCGGGCGCGGTGATTATTCATCTGCTGGGCGGTATTCATGAAATCTATTTCCCATATATTCTGATGAATCCGTTCGTTATCATTGCTCCGATTCTGGGAAATATGGCGGCCATTCTCTGGTACACCATCACAGGCGCCGGTCTGGTAGGTCCTGCGTCGCCCGGTTCCATCATTGCTTACCTGATGATGACGCCGGGATCGGATATGGTAAAGGTAGTTGTGGGTGTGCTCATTGCCGCGGGCATTTCCTTCCTGGTTGCCGCTCCCATTGTGAAGATGGCAGGCGGTAAGAGCCTGGAGGAAGCCCAGAGCGAGATGGCGGCCAGAAAAGCGGAAGCCAAGGGGCAGCCGGTGGTTCCGGGCACCATTGAGAAGGCTTCGGATATTAAGAAGATTGTATTTGCCTGTGATGCGGGCATGGGTTCCTCGGCTATGGGAGCGACCAAGTTCCGCAACCGGATCAAGGGAAACCGGCCGGATATCACGGTGATTAATACCTCTGTGGACAATATTCCCGGAGACTGCGACATTGCGGTGGTGCAGACGACACTGGCGGAGCGGGCAAAGAAATCCGCGCCTCAGGCACAGCTTATCACTATCGGAAACTTTCTGGCAGACCCGGCTCTGGACGCTTTGTATGTACAGCTGACCACCGGCGATCAGCCGGCGGTTCCGGCAGGGGAGAACACGGATATTGTGATTCCCGATGTGCCTATTAAGAAAAATATTCTCATAAAAGAGGGGATTCAGCTTGGGCAGAAGCCGGTGAGCAAGGAGGAAGCTATCCAGGCGGCCGGCGAGCTTTTGGAAAAGCTGGGCTATGTGGACGGTTCCTATGTGGCGGCCATGCAGGAGAGGGAAAAGCTTGTTACGACCTACATGGGTATGGGCGTAGCCATTCCTCACGGCACCACCCAGGCCAAGGGTACGGTGAAAAAGAGCGGAATCGTATTCTTCCAGTATCCCGAGGGCGTTGATTTCGGAGAAGAAAAAGCACAGCTTGTATTCGGCATCGCAGGAGTGGGGGATGAGCATTTGGATCTTTTAGGAAAGCTCTGCACGCTTCTGGAGGATGAGGCCAGACTGGAGACCTTGAAAACCACGGATGATGTGGAGTGGGTGCTGGAGCAGTTGGCGTAAATAAATTTAATATTGGGTAAAAATGGCTTCCGGAGAATATCCGGGGCCATTTTTATATGTGCGTCCGGTCCGGCAGACAATTACACAGGCGCTGGTCCTGATTTATGAGGAACATTTTTCGAAAAACAGTTTTAGCTTTCGGCCAAAGAGAGGAGCGCAAGACGCACTGAAATAATGTCAGCAGATCTTCCGTTGTATCTCCCCATAGCCTCTTTCATTGTTGAAACAATGTCAAAACAGTGTCGAAAAGCTCCGAAAATAAATACCATTGTCGTAAAATGCTGATACTGTTTGAATGAGCGGAAAAGCATTTCTTTTTTTAAAAGGATTGATTATACTAGGGGCGTAAAGAAAGCAGAAGAGAAATAAGCGCTTATTATTTCTGAATTAGAGTTAAAAGGAAGGTGGGATTTATGCGGAAAATTCTTTTGGCAACACATGGAGAATTTGCCGCCGGGATTTTAGATTCGGTCCGCATCATTATTGGAGATGAAGAAAAAGTCCGGGCCTTGTGTGCATATGTGAATCCGGAGGAAAATTTTTCGGAGCAGGTGAAGGAAAGTATAGAGGGAATAGAAGAAAGGGATGAGCTGGTAGTTCTGACAGATATGTTAGGCGGCAGCGTAAACAATGAATTTATGCGTTACCTCAACCGGCCCGGATTTTATCTGGTCACAGGCTTAAATCTTCCGCTTCTGATTGCTCTTCTGACAAGCCCGGAGGCAGATACGGTTCGGCTGATTCAGGAATCCTTGGAGGAGATGAAGAACCAAATTGTATTTTGCAATGAGCTGAAAGCAGAGGAAGAAAACGAAGATTTTTAAATTTAAAGGAGGAAGGGAAGTTGATCAAATTACTGCGGGTAGATTATCGGCTGATTCATGGACAAATCACAACGTCGTGGGTAGCGCAGATCGGGTGTGACTGCATCTTGATTGCCAACGACAAAGTTCCGGGGGATGTTTTACGGAAGAATGCATTGAAGCTTGCCAAGCCGCCGGAGACAAAGCTGGTAATAAAGACAGTAGAGGATTCCATAGCGGCAATCAACAGCGGTGTGACAGACAAATACAAATTATTTGTGATTGTGGAAAATGTACAGGATGCGAGGCGCATGGTAGAAGGGTGTCAGGGTTTTGAAAGAGTAAATCTCGGAAATGTACGTATGGGAGCAAAGTCAAAGCAGCTTGGAACCACGGTATTTGTGTCAGAGCAGGATATGGAGGATATACGTGTCATGCAGGCAAAGGGAAGCTCAGTGGACGTACAGAGTATTCCCAGAGACAAATGTACGATAGTAAAATTATAGAAAGGGGAATGGTGAGATGACAGTTTGGACAGAGGCGCTATTGATAGGAATGATTGTAGGTCTGGCGAACTGGCTGTGCAATGGTATTATTACGCGGACTCAGTTTGACAGCCCGTTGATTGTCTGCCCTTTGGTGGGAATTGTAATGGGAGACTTTCAGCAGGGAGTGATTCTGGGAGCGGCATTACAGCTTTTGTTTATAGGAGCCTTTTCCGTTGGAAATGCGATTCCGCCGAACCAGAGTGTGGCAAGCGCTCTGGCCGCCGCCTTTGCGATTAAGATGGGAATGGGAGCAGAGGTAGCTCTTGGCTTGGCAATGCCGATTGGAATTATCGCGGCAATGCTGCAGAACATTATATTTTCTTTGGTATCTATTCCAACTCGTATGATTGACAATGCGGCGGCTCAGGGAAATACAAGGAAAATAGGAACTATTTTTCTTTTGAACGGATTTTTTGTGTGGGTCGTACTCCTGGGAGGAATTACTGCTTTAACCTATGCCTTTGGCGTAGATGCGGTACAGGCCGCAGTAAATGCGATTCCGCAGTTTGTGCTGGACGGTATGTCGGCAGCAGCGGGTATTATTCCTGCGGTGGGAATCGGCCTCCTTTTAAAAATGGTATATAAAGGTTATTTGATACCCTATTTTTTCTTAGGTTATATATTGGCAGCATATATGGGCTTGCCGGTGCTGGGAATCGTACTCCTGGGCTTAGTGTTAGTTTTTGTAAAAATGGATTTCAGGGGAATGAAAGCAGCGGCTGGTACAATAACAGGTGATCAGGAGGTGGAAGATGATGATTTCTAAAGAAGAGAAAATGGAAATGACAGTACATCAGGTAGAGCCCATCACAAAAAAGGATTTGAGGAAAATGTTCTGGTATTCGATTCCTTTTTATTCCTGCTGGAGCATGGAACGTCAGGCAGCGTCCGGATGCCTCTTTACCATGATGCCGCTTTTAAAGAAGCTCTATAAGGATCAGCCGGAAAAATTAAAGGAATCACTTGTAAGAAATAATGAACTTTATGCAATTGCGGATCAGTTCCATGAGTTTGTAGCCGGTATACTGATTTCTATGGAAGAACAGAATGCAAAGACAGATGATTTTGATACCTCTGCTATCAGTAATGTAAAGGTAGCACTGATGGGGCCTTTAGCAGGTGTGGGCGATTCATTCTTTCTGGGAACTCTGCGAGTGATTGCTATTGGCATCGGTGCTTCCCTGATGGCTCAGGGAAATCCTCTGGGTATGCTGATGTTTGCCTTAGTATGGAATGTGCCCTGCTTTTTAATCAAGTATTTCGGGACCTTTTGGGGCTATCGCCTGGGAGCAGGCTTTATCACAAAGGCCGCTGAGAGCGGTGTGATGCAGAAGATCATGGAGGCCGCCGGAATCATTGGTATGATGGCCATTGGAGCTATGTCCGTAACCTCCGTCAGCACGAACTTCTCACTGGCTATTGGCTCCGGCGATGCGGCCGCAACCCTTCAGTCCGTGCTGGATTCCATTATGCCTGCCTGTGCGTCCGTGGGGCTTACCTGGGGAATGTTTGCTCTGCTGCGCAGGAAGGTACATCCGCTGATTTTGATTTTTGGAGTTATGGTAATTTGTATCTTATTATCTGCCATAGGCGTATTTTAAGCATTCCTATAGAGAATGAAATTTGAACTTTGACAAAATAAAATCTCCCCGTA
>OFGX01001720.1_pt1 | contig 12563 bp, 15 predicted proteins | sample 1521831 | NCBI WGS metagenome assembly OFGX01 (sample SAMEA3504080, study PRJEB24116) | mouse gut metagenome | biome: mouse gut; feature: mouse-associated habitat; material: faeces | place: Denmark | collected 2011
ATTTAAGGTAGCCATAACTTTAGCGGTGTCGCCATTCTTGTCCACCGTAGCACTTTTTACACTTGCTGAAACAGACAAAAGTTTACCAACTCCGCCCTTTTCTGTCACTTCGATATTACACTCAACAGTAGCGCTGCCACTACCAAATTCACGTGCATAATCGTTAATTAAAATCTCCATATTATCCATAAATCCTCCAAAATTATAAATTGACGGCACCTTTTACCTATACAAATATATTTTGGAAAATTTGTAATTATGACAAAACGTCTTGATTTTTTTCAATTGGTGGAAATATTTTTATTCTTTTTGTCATAAGGTCAACATAACTAAAAGACAATAATCTTATATCACCATACAAAAAAGCCTCAAATGTAAATACATAAGGATATAAATCTTTTATTTTACCTTCATAACATACAAACCTATTTCTTCCTTCGTTTACTTGTAATCTAACGTCCTTGTCTTGCAAAAGTTCTGCTCTTTTTTTAGCAATATCCAACCTATTCATATTAACTCCTTTATATGTTTATAATTTTTTTGCTAAACTATAATACACAATATAATAAATAAGTTATTGCCAAAAAATTGAAATTTTACACTAAATATCAACCAAAAATCGGTACTATTTAGCATATTTTCGACATTAATATATATCTTTTCCCAAATTATCACAAAAATATAACGCAAATAAAAAAGTCAAGATTATTTAGCCTTGACTTTTTATTATCATTAAAAATTATAAATCACTATCACTCTCAAAGTCTTCGTCGTCCTCTTCTTCATCTTCATCAAAGTCGTCCAAATCACCTAGTTGTTCAACTTCTTCAAAATCTTTTTCTAACTCGTCCTCAATATAGTTATCTTCTTCATCGTCCTCAAATTCCTCTTCAGAATCTTTACTATCATCAAAGTCATCAACATCCATAAAGTCAGCATCATTACCAAAACTATCATTGTCATCAAATGAGTCTATACTTTCATCTTCCCATTCTTGTTCTTCCATTTCTGATAATGAAGTTAAATCTTCGTCTTCTTCAACATCTAACTTAGAATCATCCCAGTCTTCCTGCATTTTTTGGATACAAGACAAACAAAACTTTTCCCCTGGCTCAACATAATTTTGTTTGCATTTAGGGCAAATCATATCTTCTTCTTCATCTATATTAGTATCTATGCCTTTTAGTTCAGCACGACATACTTCACAATAATCATCTTCTTCTAAAATATAATTCAATTCGCATCTAGGACATTTTTTGTATCTTGGCATACTAACCCCCCTCGTTATACTTCATTGCAATATATTATATCACTTATTTATATTTGTCAATACTTTTTTGAAAAATTTTTTGAAAAATTTACATTTTTATTCTTTGACCTAATATATATTTACAATATAAGGCATATTTTAAACTTTATTTTTAACTCCTATTAAAAATATATTTAACAATATCAATTTAAGTTACACATTTTAGCAAAACTTTGGCTACTCATTACAATTAATAATGTTTATAATAATTTTAAGCCTTTACTAAACATAAATAAGGCAAATTTACTTTGCCTTATTTATTATTTTTTATATAGTTTTAGTAAAAATTTATAATATTAATATATCATTATATTAGTAATATTATTAACATATTTATGAAGATTCAATTCAATTGCTTTTGTTATCTTCTTCTCTATAATCCTTTATGTATTTCAAGTAGTTTTCAAAGCCATAGTAGATTTTTCTGTCTCCTTCCTCCTTATCTCTCTTTAGGTCCAGTCTGCTTAGTTCTCTTTGTATTCTACTATGGTTCTTTATATACCTGTTAAACTCTGGTAGTATTAACCTCTCTATTATCTCCATTCTCTTTACTGTTTCTTTTATCTTTTCTATCTCTTCTTTTCCTATCCGTATTATCCTTATCCCTTCTGCCTCTACTACTTCCTCTATTCCTTTCCCTCTCTCTACTATTATCCCTATATACTTCCTATCCCCTTTAAACTCACTCTTCTCTATTATATATCTTGTAAAGTATTTCTCACTTTTGCTATATTCCTTCTTCCTTATTATCTTTATCTCTCCTCTTCCATACTCTACTCGTATACACACTATCTCTCCTATCTCACCCTTCTCTACCTTTATTATCCGCTCTCTATTCTTCTCTTCTTTTCTTTCTACTCTCTCTATTATCTTTTCATATATCTTCTCTTTTTTCCCTATTATCTCTACTATGCTTTCTATTCTACCACACATTTCCCTATACATATTTTTCATTTCTTTCTACTGTCCTTATTTCTTACATTTTTTATATCTATAGGTTATTCTCTCTTTTTCTTTTATTATCTCTCCTCCATACTCTCACACATCAACTTATCTGCTACCAATGCTATGAACTCCCCATTCGTTGGCTTTTCATTTGCACTATATACCTTAAATCCAAATAACTTATTGATATACTCTATCTTCCCTCTACTCCATGCCACATCTATCGCATGTCTTATTGCTCTTTCTACCTTACTTGCTGATGACCCATACTCTCTTGCTACATCTGGATACAATTGCTTTGTTATGTTATTTATCATCACTGGATTACTTATTACATCTTTTATTGCATATCTTAAATACTGATATCCTTTTATATGTGCTGGTATTCCTATTGATAAAAATATCCTTGATATCTTCTCGTCTAGTATCTGACTACTATCCTTTACTTTCTCTTCCTCTTTCCCCTTAGGCTTGTCCATCTTTGTCATACTACTCCATATTGGACTACTTGCATATTTCTCTACTATTACTTTACTTACTATTTCATAATCTAATGGTTTAAAAAAGTAATATGTTACATTCTTTTGTAGTGCTGCTGTTATATATGCCTCTGGCATCATATTTGTCATTATATATATCTTTGGTCTTTTACCTTCTTTTCTTTCATTTATTCTATCTATTAGCAGATATCCATCCATTCTTGGCATCATTAACTCTGTTAATATTACATCTGCTTCTACTCTTTCCATTATATCTAAGCACTCTACTCCGTTTCCTGCTTTCCCTACTATCTCTATGTACTCACTTTCCATTTCCCTTTCGGCTTTCTTTATATTCTCCTCATCACTGTCTACTATGATTAATCTTAATCTTTCCATATTATTTTATATAAACTCCTTTTAATATTTATTTTTTCATTTTTTATAAATACCCCCTTATTAAAAAGTAATGGCGAGTGACTTTTAATTAAGTCACTCTGCAAATAAAATTTTATTTTACTATTTAATGACTAATAATATGTAAATAAATTACCATCACTTCTTATGTTGCCCCAAAATTAGTCTTTTTTCATACTAGCAGGAACTTTTGGTTGATGTGACCACCATGTGCAAGTTTGATTAACTGAACGCTCACCAACTTTTTTTGCAAGTTTTGGGATAAGACCCACACTGTTCTTTTGAACTTTTTTCATAGTATATACCTCCTTTAAAATTTCTATTTAAATGATAAAAAATTTTATCCTTAAAATCAATAACTTTGCAAAATTGACAAGAATGTTTGCAGTTTTGACAACTTTTTGCAAAAAATCGTCAAAAAACAAGAAAATTTTATTCTATATCAACATTTTTTTTGACTATTTTAATACTATCCTTTTTTTTCCATTTCAAATTTTTTAGCCAACCTAATACCATCAACATTGAAACCATAAATAATGGATAACTAATATTAAATGAATAATATCTTGTCACTTTAAAAATCATTAAAATTGCACAAACAAGCACATAAAATGACAATATTATAATTGTTTTTATTTTATTTTTTTTATATTCCTTAATAGTAAGCGGTTTGTTTTCGTTATCCACTGGCGCCATTATTGCCGTCAAAATAAAACCTACCCCCAAAAGTGCTATTGAAATATAAAAAATAATTTGTTCTGGCACTAATTTTAATATTGTTACATAGCCTGCAAAAATTACCATTATAGTTAAAAAGCAAGACAAATGTGTATTTGCATGATATCCACCACCTACTCCACGCATTGTCATAAAAACAATTGTAAATATCAAACCTTCAATATATAACGCAGTTGCAACTGAAATAATTACTATTGCCAACAAATTTAAAGTTGTGGATAATAAAACGTCAAAACAATACTCATAAGTCTCTCTTTCTTCCTCTTTAATTTTATTTTTTTTAATGTAATAATTTGTGATTTTTTTTGCTAAATAATTAATCATAAACACCTCAAAAGCATTGTAGCATAATCATTCCTAAATTTTTGGATTTTGCAGAATTAACAAGAATGTTTGCAGTTTTGACAACTTTTTGCATAAAAATAGAAAATACCCGGCTAAAATCGCCGGATATTTGTTAATTATTTTTATCTTCTACTCCTACTATTACAACATACTGATTTTCTTCTTCTGTAACTGTATAATAGCCATTATATTTATCTACAATTTCTTTAACGTTATCCTTACCAAATCCATGATGTAATGTATCTTTTTTACTTGTTTTTCCCACATTATTTTCCTTGGTATAGGAGTTAGCAATAGTTATTTTTAAAAATTGCAATTCTTGTTTTAAATTTACACTTATAAATCTTTTTTCCACTTCGTCAACTTTCAAACATGCTTCTATGCTATTATCAAGTAAATTTCCAATTATAACACACAAGTCAACAATATCAATATTCTGTATACTTCCAATACAACAAAGTACTTTTGTTTTGATATTGTTTGCTTTTGCAATAGTAAATTTATGATTTAAAAGAGCATCTATTCCGCTATTACCTGTAATTTTAAGCAAACTTACTTCTTCAAATGTGGCTAAAATTTCCGCCATTTCTTCTTCCGCTCGCGCAGGATTATCTTTAAGCAGTGAGTTTATTGCAAAAAATTTATTTTTTAAATCATGTGTAACTTTATCCGAAACTGTTTGTTTTTCATACAAATCGCTATAATATTGCCGTTCATACTCAAGTTGTTTTGTTTTTGTTTCAATGTATTTTTCCTTGTCCTTTTGTTTTGATACATAATCCAAAATAAAAAATACAACCATATTTGATATAATTAATAATAATGATAATATAAAGCAAATTATTTGTACATTACTACTATTGTTTTTATAAACATAAACTGATAAAAAATATAATATTGAAACAGTTGTTACTGGTAAAAATATAAATGCAACCATTGCTAATTTTGGTATTGAATTACTTTTACAAACTACATAAGATGAAATAGGTTTTATGATTGCATATAAAATTAATTTAGTTGCTATCGAATTTAATGAATAATATACAATATTTTGTATTATTTCCTCAACTGTCATTTTTGAAATTGCACTTATTAATAAGCCCATTAGCATTTCACCGACAATAAACAGAATATAACATACTAATGACGAATAAAATCTGCGAAAAGGTTTTATTACATAAATAAAAGTATATGCCAGTAAAACAAGATAAAATAAAACTGCAAATACTATTTGATTAAACTTAAACACGTTTAAAATTGTGCTGATTCCAATAAATAAAAAATCTGCCAAAAAATTAAGCCATTTGCTATCAAATCTTTTTTCGCCAAACATAATAAAAAATGATTTCATTACAAAAAGGCTTACTACTAATCCGCCAATATCGGCAAAAATAAACATCCAATTTTTCATATATTAACTCCAGCCAAATATTTATCTCGCGAATCTCTTGTTGAATGTAAAAATCTTCTACTAATTGGCAATGACATTCCATTATTCAACATTAGCACATTATGTTTTATTTGTACAATATATTTTAAATTTACAAGATAACTATTATGGCATTGGATAAAATCATAAGGCAATAATTTATCTATTAATTCTTGCAATTTACCAGTACAACTGATAACTTTATCTTTTGTGTGTATATCAACTTTTCTGTTAAGACATTCTATATACAAAATTGAGCCAACTTTTATTAATTCTTCACCATAATAAGTTTTTACTAGCATAGAATGTTTTGATTTTTTTAGTTTGTTGATACCTCTTTTAAATTCGTCAATAAAAAAATCCTTTTGTTGACTTATTGGTTTTAAGATATATTGGAATGGCATAGACTTAAGTGCTTCCGATATATACCTAAAATGATTTGTAATAAAAAATATGATTGCAATTTTATTAATGTTTCTCAGTCTAACCGCTATATCAATACCAGAAATATTTCCGATTTCTATATCCAAAAACACCATCTCGTATTTTTTCAAATCAGATTTTAAAAAATCATCACCATTATCAAAAATAGTAATATTATAAACTTCTGTATTTACTATGCTTTTAATTAATTCTTCAATCTCTTTTGCAACAGATATGTCATCATCACAAATTGCTATGTTTATCATATTTTTCATTCCTCTATTGTAGCATTATTATAATTAATTGTCAATCAACAACTGTTTTGGATTTAATATAACTATCAATGTGTACTTTTACTGCATTTCTTTGCATAGGAGTCAAACGTTGCCATTTGTGATACATTTCTTTAAAATCTTCCTTACATGGCAACATAACATCGTTTTCTGTCGCAAATAACTCCGCCATTGTTATTCCAAAAACTTTACAAACTTTTTCTAGTGCAGACACACTAGGTTCGTTATTTACCTTATTAAACCAGTTTGCTATGCTTGTTTGGGATAATTCAGTTGCTTTGGATAACAAATAAATTGTATAACCTTGCTCATTCATTATATCTCTTATTTTGTTTTTAATACTCATATCTTTACTCCATAAGTTTTATTGATTATATTATATACCATATTGAAAATAATTATAAACAACTTTAGTTATATACAATTAACATCTTGACTTAGTAATTTAAATGAGTTAAAATAACACTATAAAAGATAATTTTAAATATATTTATGGAGTAATGTATGAATACAAAACTGATTTATGAAATAATAAGTGGTAAACTACTTGAAATATTAGAAAATCAACCAAAAGAAATTACTAATTTTCAACAAAAACTGGACACGCAAATAATAGAATTGCAAAAACTATTAAATAATGAACAAAACAAAAAACTAAAAAATATTTTGGAATTAAATAACGAATACATTTCACTTACAAACAATTTTCATTTGGAATGTGGGATAGAAATTGGTAAAAAATTTGCCAAACTTTTTAATGATTAAAAGACAATTATAAACTGAAATTTATTAAATACTACCGATTTTTGACAGATTTTTGTTAAAAAACGCAAATAAAAAGCAATTAAATTAATATTAAATACTGACTTATTTTTTGATAAATTGTTTTATTTTATATACTAAACACTTATAAAAACAACATACCGCAAAAGCGGTATGTTTACTTTATATTAAACATTTAAAATAGCAAAAAACACTAAATATTATTCCCACTCAATAGTTGCTGGTGGCTTAGAAGTTATATCATAAACAACTCTATTTACTCCAACAACTTCAGTAGTAATTCTGCGACTAATTTTTTCCAAAATCTCAAATGGAAGATATACAAATTGAGCAGTCATAGCATCAATACTATGGATAGCACGCAAAGCAACTGTATATTCATAACTTCTTACTTCGTTGCGTACACCAACACTCTTCATATCTGTAATAACAGCAAAGTATTGCCAAATTTTTGTATTCCAACCTGCTTTTGCAATTTCTTCACGCATAATAAAGTCTGCATCTTTTAAAATAGCAAGTCTTTCACGAGTTATAGCACCAATACATCTTACTCCAAGACCTGGGCCTGGGAATGGTTGACGATTAACTTGTTCTAATGGAAGACCAACCTCAATACCAACTTTTCTTACTTCGTCCTTAAACAAATCTTTAACAGGCTCTAAAATTTCTTTAAAATCAATAACGTCAGGAAGACCACCAACATTATGATGGCTCTTAACTAAGCCTTTACTACCAATACCGCTTTCGATAATATCTGGATAAATTGTACCTTGTACTAGGAAATCAACTGCACCAATTTTTTTAGCCTCTTCCTCAAATACTCTAATAAATTCCTCACCAATAATCTTTCTTTTGCGTTCTGGGTCATCAACACCTTCAAGTTTTGTCAAAAATCTTTCAGATGCGTCAATATGTATTAAATTCATACCCAATTTATTACGGAAAACCTCTACAACTTGCTCGGGTTCACCTTTTCTCATCAAACCATGGTCAACAAAAACGCAAGTTAAGCAGTCTTTATTTGCTTTGTGTATCAAAGCAGCACAAACAGCACTATCAACACCACCACTCAAAGCACAAAGAACTTTTTTATCGCCAATTTTTTCTTTTAACTCTTCTATCATTGACTCTGTAAATGCTTTCATAGTCCACTCACCTTTTGCTTTACAAGTCTTATATAGGAAAGTTTTTAAAGTTTTAGCACCTTGTTTGCTTTCAACATCAATACCTCTAATATCCAAAACTGGCACACCCAAAGTTTTAACTTCAGACTCAATAGATTTTTCGCCATCTGCTTCACCAGTTAAAATGATACCAATTGGATTAACTTTTTGAATATCCGCAATTTTAGCATTGTCGCCAACAAGCATACAATAAACATTTAAATTACGAACACTTCTTGCTATAAGTTGATTGCAACGACCAGATAGGTCAACAATTACAACAGTTTGTTTAGTTTCCATAAATATAGGCTCCTTTGTTTATTTATTACATTTTATCACAAGTTTTTAATCAAGTAAATTATTTTAATATACTAATCTATTCATTTATTATAATTGCAAATATAATATATACTTATAACGTATAATACATTTTTCAAAATACTTAATCTATTATTTTTCTACCCTAATAACAGAGTTTACTTTTTGCACTTCGCTTAAAGATTCTATTTCCTTAATTGCTTTGCGAATATTATTTTCTGAAGATTTATGAGTAACCAAAACTATGCTTACAACACCCTCGCCTGCATCTTGACGCATACTTGTTATACTAATATTGTTATCTGCAAAAATACTTGTAATTTGGCTTAAAACACCCGGTATATCAAGCACTGTCATTCTCATATAATAGTCACTTGTAAAATCTGTTATAATATCTTGTTTTGTTATTACGTCACTTATTTCAGCATATCTTGCGTGCTCTATCTGTCTTGCACAAAAAACAATATCACTTACAACCGCGCTACCAGTAGGCAAACTACCTGCACCTCTACCATAAAGCATAATATCGCCAACATTATCACCAACAAGAAAAACACCATTAAACGAACCAGAAACACTTGCTAGTGGATGAGAATTTTTTAAGAATACAGGATGAACTCTTGCCTCAATTTTACCATCAATAAGTTTTGCAATAGCAAGTAATTTTATAGTGTAACCCAATTGCTTACCAATTGCAATATCTTCTGCTTGCACATTGCTTATACCCTCACGATAAATAAGTTCTACAGGTAAAAATCTATTAAACGCAAGAGATGATAAAATAGATAGTTTATAACTTGCGTCATATCCCTCAACATCTGCGGTAGGGTCTGCCTCTGCAAAACCTAAAGCCTGAGCATCTGCAAGCACATCTGCATAACTTGCTCCCTCATTTGACATTCTTGTCAAAATATAGTTTGTTGTACCATTAATGATACCTTTTATTTGTAGCAATGTGTTTGCTTGCATTGCTTGAGTTAAAGTTCTAATAACAGGAATACCACCACCACAAGTTGCCTCAAAATACATACCTGCCTTAGTCTCCTGTGCGTACTTTTCAAGTTCGCCCCAATGTTTTGCAAACAACTCTTTATTTGCTGTTACAATATTTTTACCAGCCTTTAATGATTCAATTAAAAAAGTTTTTGCAGGTTCAATACCTCCAATACATTCTGCAACAATATCAATAGATGAATTGGTAATAATGTCATCAAAATTGCTAGTAACCAATTCTTGCGGAGCACCATTCGCTATTGCCTTTTTTGGATTTCTGACATAAATTGCTTTTACAGTTATGTCAACACCATACTCTTCTTTAATTCTTTCCTTTCTTTCTGCTAGGATATTGTAAGTGCCACCACCAACTGTGCCAAATCCCAATATTGCAATTCCTACTGATTTCATATATTACCTCCATTATTTATTCATATTGTAAATAATTTTTAATCCTTTTAAAGTCAAATATCTATCTATAATATCTATTATTTTGCTGTCGACTTCTGTAACAAGTTCACTAAGACCACCTGTCGCAATTACTTTTGCATTGGTAAAGCCTGACTCTTCTTTCATTTTTTGAGTAATGTATTTTACAAGTCCAGTAAAACCATAAATAGTACCTGCTTGCATATTTTGTGCTGTTGTTTTGCCTATAATTACATCTGGCTTATTTAATTCTATCCTCATAAGTTTAGATGCGTTGTTAACCAAACTATCAAGACTTGTTTTTATGCCCGGAGCAATTGCACCACCCAAAAATTCACCTTTATCAGATATCATATTAAAAGTTGTAGCAGTACCAAAATCCACTATAATACAAGGTCCACCATAAAGTTTAAATCCAGCAACACTATTAACTATTCTATCCGCACCTAACTCATGCGGATTTAAATATTTAATATTAAGTCCTGTTTTTACACCAACGCCAACCATCATTGGCTTAATATTCATATAGTGCATACAAGCATGCTCAATTGTATAATTGATAGAAGGCGAAACTGAACTCATAATTATACCATCTATATCCTCAAAACTTATACCTTTTGTTGTAAACAAGTTTTGCATAGTTATACCCATCTCGTCCGCTGTACGCATAACTTTAACACTCATTCGCCAAGAAAATACTAATTCATCACCATCAAAAATACCAAGTTTAATATTAGTATTGCCCGCATCTATTACTAATAACATATATTACCCCTTCCACTATTTTTTAAAATCTTCATTTTCAAGATTAATATTGCTATCAACATTGTTTTCATTAATATCAATGTTTTTATAATCTTTATCTACACTTTCAATATAATTTATATTTTCTAAATATTCAATATCTTTATCTGTAACAACTTGTTTTTTGTTTTTCTTTAAAAATTTATCAACTGCAAATGCTACAGGCACGGATAATATTGGAGTGACAATAATTTCAACCACAAAATTTATTGTAACTAAGCCCATAATAAAAGTTTTATTCACAAAAACTTCACCAAAAGTTTTGCCATTATACAATATCCAAATCATTGATAGCACAAATAAAGTATTAAAAAACACTACAAAAATCGCACCTAAAACAGTAGAAATTGATTTTTTTACATACTCATTAATTGGTTTTTTAATTTTATTATTTAATTTATTCAGTGCAAATTGTGACAATTTAAAAATCAAATATGCAAAAAAGGCACTTAATATTCGTGGCAATAAAGACACTAAAGGATTTTGAAAAAATGGTGCTGTTGGTGAAGGAAATATAAAGGCTGATATAAGAGTAACTAACCCAAAAGTTAATCCTAAAATAATACCTGTACCCATACCCATTATTACCATACCAACAACCAGTACTGTAAGCGGTAAAAGTGCTATGCCACCTGTAAAAAGCATTGTAACAGTCATAACTAGCATAAGTGCAATTAATATGCTGTTAATAGCAATACTACGTGATTTGCTATTCATAAAACTACCTCGCTTGAGTTTCTAAAAAGAATACCCATCTAGTAAAAATAATTAATTATATGTAAATATAGTCCAAAATGGTACTACTTTATGGATAACATTTTACCACAAAAATTTAAAATATACAATTATTTTTTATGTCATTTTAAGGAAAAGTTGCTAAATGTTATTTATATTTTTATAACTAATACTAATTATTGCTAAATTTAGATTATAATTACTACCAATAACACAAAAAACAACAGAAAGAATCTGCTGTTTTTATAACTTTATTATTTTAATGTTGTATTTATTAAATTTTAATTATTATTTAATTGGCTTTGTAATAATTTATAATTTATCTTCATATTTTTTTGATAGCACAAAACCCCATCTACAATAGCAAAAACAATATAAATTACCAAAAGTGCAATTAAACTATAAGCCAAATTGGCTAGACCTTGACCTGCAATTCTTACATTATCTTGCCAAGTTATAGTCATACTAGAGCCAGTTATACCACTATAATAGTCAAAAACTTTGCCAGCAATTATACAAACAACTGTCATTATCCCAGCCAATAGTGCTACAAAAGTTGTCCCCTTTAAAATACCTCTTATTTTATCACCCAAAATAAATCTATCCACCCCAAATATACCTGCAAAGACAGAAATTAAAATCATTGATTTTTTCTCAATTAATTTTTCTTCATTAAAGGCATAATCTTTTTGCTTTAAAAGTTTAGAGTTATCCTCATCGCTTAAATATTTTTCTAAATCCATATTTTCCCCTTATAGCATTTACTTACGACAAACCAATTTTTTATTTAACGAATACATATAGTTTAATTAATAATTACATTGTTTTATCACTTTAATTATACTAATAGTAAGGGGTATATGTTTATTCCAAAATCTTTCTTTTCTTTCCAATTTGCTTGGTAATATTATCTAGCATGGTGGGGGTGGGGTGGGGTGGGGGCATCACCCAGGAGGGCAA
>OFGX01001723.1_pt1 | contig 12524 bp, 13 predicted proteins | sample 1521831 | NCBI WGS metagenome assembly OFGX01 (sample SAMEA3504080, study PRJEB24116) | mouse gut metagenome | biome: mouse gut; feature: mouse-associated habitat; material: faeces | place: Denmark | collected 2011
CTTCTTCAAGAAAATCTTTTTTATTTTCCTCTTGACATTTCACCAAATTGCTTTCTACGAATTTGTCTTTATCAATATATTCTCATGCAAGTACACGCTTTCATAATAGCAAACTAAATATCGAAAGTCAATAGAATAATTCTCAGTCAGAATGACTTAGTATTCTAAAATATTTCTTTTATATAATCAATCAACGGATGCAGCTTTCCGCTATGCAGCATATCAAATAGAACATCTCTGTTTACCCACTGAACACCGACAACTTCTGTTTCCTGCATTTTTATTTCGGATATATCTATATCAGCATGAAACAGCCATACATCATAAAAATCCTGAACATCTTCCCTTCTGGTATGGTAGATCATTTCAGCCTTGAATGGATTTAGCATTATCCCTAATTCTTCTCTGACTTCCCGTATTGCGCCATTCAGACTGTCTTCCCCTGCAAGGACGGAGCCGCCCGTACATTCCCAACAAAGCGGGTATGTTTTTTGAGGGTGGCGCTGTGAAAGCAGATACTGCCCCTGACTGTTTACAATCCATGCACTGACTGTAAGATGATATAACCCCTTCGGAACAGGTACACAGCGTAGCAGAACCTTTCCCGTTTTCTCTCTTTTGTCATTATATAAGTCCCACATTTCCAACATATCTATTTCCCTCTGTCCGGCAAAGGTGCATACCTCCAATCAAACAGATAACTGTCTGCAATCTTTTCAATTTCTATCCTGTGGTGTTCAGAATACTTATCATACACACCGCAGGCAAGCATCCCTGCCCGCTTTGCGCTTTTTATCGCCGGAAGAATATCATCAAAGACAATGCAGTGCTTCGGCTGTACACCGACTTTATATGCTGCCAATTCAAATACATCGGGATACTCTTTGCCACGCAGGACTTCATCCGTGGAACATAAAGCATCAAATACTTCCAGCACATCATTGTTCTTTAGACAGGGAATATATAACTTTTCAGGTAGTCCAGTAGCAATCGCCAGCTTAATACCCGTGGCTTTCAGCCGCAGCAGGTAATCCAGTGCATGAGGGAGCAGCCTGACATTATGGGCATATTCATACACTGCCATGTCGTTCCATTCCTTGACGATATTCTCTGTATCTTCAGACAGCCCGAATAAATCAATCGTATACTGTGCCGCCTCCTCAAAATTGCGGGCGCATATTTCTGTCACATAATTTCCCGGAACAGGTAAATTCCGTTTCTTTAGAAAAGAAATATCTATATGCTCCCATATATCCATTGAATTGAGAAGTGTTCCGTCCAGATCAAAAATTGCCGCTTCAAAGTTCATTCACATCCTCCTTTCCTAAAAACAGTGATTTTAAGTCGGCTGCCGACTTTCTTATATCAGGCTGGGCAATCACTGCGGAAACAACAGCCAGACCGTCAATCCCCATAGGCTGAAAAAGCATTGCATTTTCCTTACTGATGCCCCCGATCACAACAATCGGTATATCAACTGTCCTGCGGATTCCTCCAAGTTCTTCCATAGATACATGACTGGCATCCGTTTTTGTCCCTGTTGAAAACATAGCGCCCACGCCCAGATAATCAGCTCCAGCTTTTGCTGCATTTACCGCTTCCGCTACGGAAGCGGTAGAAACACCAAGCAGCATATCTTTACTAATTAACTTCCGGGCAATATCTGCAGGAATATCCTTCTGCCCGATATGTACTCCGGCTGCGCCCACTGCCATAGCAATGTCGATACGGTCATTTATGATAAGCGGTATGCCATATCTATCAGTGATCTTTTTCATTTCCGATGCCAGTACATAAAAATCCAATGACGAAATCTCTTTTTCCCGGAGCTGCACCATAGTACAGCCGCCAATGACCGCCTGCTCCACTGCTTCGCCTAAAGTTTTGGTACTCATGAGCATACGGTCTGTTACAAGGTATAAAGAATAATCAGGTTTCATTTTCCACCATCCCTTTCTTCCTGCAGCCCATATTGGTAGAGGTGCCAGAAATGATGTGTCGGTCCGCAGCCTTTCCCAATGTCAAGGGAATGCTCAATCGCCATAGTTACATAATCCTTTGCTTTTTGAACTGCCTCCCGTAAATTCACGCCTCTTGCAAGCTGTGAAGCAACCGCAGAGGAAAAGGTACAGCCTGTCCCATGTGTATTTTTCGTATCAATCCGGGCAGTGTCAAAATGACAGATTTCTTTCCCGTCAAACAGGACATCCACCGCATTTCCTGCTGCATGACCACCTTTGACAACCACCGCCCTGCATCCCATTGTATGGATTGCTTTTGCAGCTTCTTCCATGTCCGCAAGCGATTTGATTCTGCCTCCTGTTATTTTTTCCGCTTCCGGGATATTCGGTGTCAGTACGTCAGCAAGCGGGATAACCGTCCCGATCAGCGTTTTGATTGCCGCAGGTTCCATGAGTGGACAGCCGTTCTTTGCATACATCACAGGATCAATTACAATATTTGCCGGGTGGTAATATTTCAGTTTTGCGGCAACTTCATTCATACAGTCCGGTGTGGATAGCATACCGACTTTCACTGCATCAACCTCAATATCTTCAAAAACTGCATCCATCTGTTTGCCGATCATATCCGGGCTGACATCCTGAATGCCGATTACCCTGTCTGTGTTTTCTACCACAACAGATACAATGACGCTCATTCCAAATACGCCATGTGCGGAAAATGTCTTTAAGTCTGCCTGCATGCCCGCACCGCCGCTACAGTCAGAACCTGCAATACTCAATACCTTTTTCATTGTATGATTCTCTCCTTTGCTTCTTTTGGAAAAACAATAAATAAAGTCCCATCACTCACTGATATACTACTTTCCCTGTCAATAAATTCGTTGCTTACCCCAATAGGAAATGTATTGGTCAATACTGCGTTATTTAGTTCATATTTCAAACCGCACAGGGTTACTCCCTCCGCTTTTGTGGAACCGGAAAATACGGATACATACCCGAATGGAATTTTCTCAAAACAAAGCCTGTCATTAGTGATTGCCGTAATAACGGTGCCATTATCAAATAAGAAACCACGCATATTATTTGCGGATAAATAAGCAAGCACTTGTAAATTAGCCATTGTGTGGTCTATGCGTCCTCCCGTCCCGCAATAAATGTGGAAGCTGGTATATCCTGCCTTGATGCCCTCACGGACAGCCGCAAGTGTATCGGTATCGTCCTTTTCCGCACTTAACACTATGGTATTGGTGTGTTGGGGAATACATTTGAGGGTATCAAAATCCCCAATTACAAGATCAGCCCTGATGCCCTGCTTATCCAGATATCAAAGCCCCGCATCGGCAGCTATCACAAAATCCTCCTTGGTTGGCTGGAAATCAAGTCCATAATTTTCACCTGCACCTACTACATAGCAAATTTTATCCTTCATGCTTTTTTCCTCCTATAAGCCATATTCCAAAAATCAAGCTCCAGATAACCCGCCTTTTCAAAAATACTGCCCAGCTTTTTCTGGTCTGCTTCAGAAAGGCTCCCACATTTCTTATCTGCGAAGTCACACCATTCCTTGCAGCTTTCAGCATATCGGTCATCGGCATAATCCTGAATGAAGTCCCAATATTTTGATTTCCGGCTTTCCAGCTCACCTGCAAGTTTCCGGAATATATAGCTGTAACTCAGCATACACGGGAGTACCGCCATGAGTATCTCACACCCATTTCCACGCTCCGCAGTTTCAAACAGGAAATCAATATAATTCTGGTTTTCCGGCAACGGATCAATAAATTCTATGTCATCATCCGTCATGCCAAACTGCCTTAAATAATTCAGGCGCACCACTGACTCTGTATCTGTTACAAAGTTCAGGATAGAATAGTAAAGCTGGATCTCCCTTAATGTTTCCGCATGATATATTGCTTTTCCATACACACGGGCATAATTTTTCAGATAGATACTGTCTTGTATCATGTATTCCTTAAAATCCTCAATGGGGAGAGTTCCGTCCTTCATATCCTGCACAAACAAAGTAGCAATACACTTGTCCCAAACAGGCATATTCTGTTTCAAAATACCTTCCATAAATGACATTTTCTTTTCCTCCTTGTAATAAAAAAATAGAGCTTCCAAATCATCAGAAGCTCTTTCAGACGCAGTACGGCGTAAGAAATTGCTTCCCTACGCCGGTATTAGCCGACAGGTCAAGAGGTCAGGTCTTACCTTTTTCAACTTGTTCAGTTCCCTCGCAAACACATATCAAACATATTCAATTAAAAAAGGACATTCCATGTGTAGGGAATATCCTAAAAAATACAGTATCGTATCTTTCAGCTCCCTACGTTGGTATTAGCCAACAGGTTCAAAGGGTCAGGTTTTACCTTCTCAACTACACTGTAGTCCCCCTGCTTGGATAATAGTATAGGTGATATAGGATTGAAAGTCAATAAAATTTTGCGGGAATCCACATAAGAAGGGATTTTCACCGCATTATACACCCATACTTTTCGGCAAAACCCTATGCAATTGATTTAACCCTCAGACTTGTGCCTTTATCACAAAATATAGCTTAGTATCAGACCATTCTCCCACAACATATCGGAAAGACCTCTGCTGTCTGTAAAAATATCAGATTCATCAAACTCCGAATCAGGAGAAAAGTATCGCAATATTTCCCCGCATCCAGTACCACAATATTATGCATATCGTATAGCCATGCAAACGTTTCAAAATAGAAATGTGCATAACTAGTTATTCCTTTTTTATAACTGATTCCTCACCATTTTTTGTCATACTTATCCCCCACGTATATTGACCATTTTCGTAATGATAAACGATAATCTCTGGATCATGTTGTGCACTAAAAGAAGTTCCCAGCAAAAATGTAAACGCAACCGATGACGAAATCATTAGGTGCAATTTCCTAACATTGTATTTTTTCACTCGATCTCGTATCGTTTTTAAAATTTGATTTCTCAAATTATTTGCTTGTTCATAACTACCCAAAACATCAAATCCAAGTGCAGAAGATTGAAAAATTAGAACATGACCATTATTTTTGTTTATTGAGGATATTTCTTCAGTTTTTATAGGGAATGTTGTTCCTATGGCAGCATACAACTCTTGGGACTTGCTACCTTTATTTAATTCTTTTATTTCCTCTAACGTATCGTCCCATCCATCTTTTCCCTTATTCAACTCTTTAAATAGAGCCTCGTTATCTCTTACTCTGTGAAACAGGTGTACTTTTCTTTGATCACCGACATTGAAACCAGCCCGGAATATAAATGGAGTATGTGCTATACCATAATATCCGATTTCGTAATCATGTTTTTCGCTAACATTCTTTATTACTTCATCCTGGATATCAATTGCCTCACCTAATGCAGACCTACAGATACAATCACACAAATCTATTTTTTGTTTCTTTATATAATATTCTTTCTCTATTTCCTCATTATCAACCGATGCCATTTCTGAACTAAAAGAAGCATGACATATTAAAACCATTCGTTTCCTATAAAATAATAACAATATTGTCACAATAGTTAGTATCAGCAGTGGAAATCTAGCACATGAAATATTATTTATAATATAGTCCGGCATAAAATTTTCAACTGTATGCTTCCAAGCTGCAACTTCTCCTACTTCTATTTTTTCTATCCATTCACCTGCACTAAAAGCAACTACGTCTAAAACTATCAATGGTACAATTACATAACCTGCTATTTTTTTATATATTTTCATAAATTTTTTCAAACGAAATCCTCCCAATAAATACAAGCAATCTTAACTGGACACAGATGCTTTCCACTATATTTCCAAATGACTACAGCTTTTCTCCCTGCAATCAAATGGTACTGAACTTGATTCGTTTCTGCTTTCGTGTATATTTTCCGCCAATTTCTCAAATCAATCATTGAATATTGCGGAATATCCTCAGGATGAGTATGCCACTCTCCCACATATCCAATGGTTCCATTGCTATTATTGTACAATTCCTGAAAGAAGGACAAATGCCCTAGATCTTTTCTTGTGAATCTATAACGTGTTTGATAATCCCCATACATAGGCTCCGAATGATGCTCAATAATCAAGTTGCTGTTGGAGATATTTTGTCTACCTGCCAGAATCCCTCCTGCTTCTGGCATCCCTTTTTCTATCTGACAAAAAATATGTATTCTGTCCAGAACCTGCTTGTCAATTTTGATTTTTTTAGTTTCGTCATCAATCACCATTTGTGTACTCACCGCATAATTCGCAGAACTCATTATGGAAGTTAGAGCCTTCAATGATATTTTCTTTAATGTTTTGTTCATAATATACGTCAGAACATTCATATCCTGCTTTATTAAAATGATACGCATCCCCCTTTATAGATACCAAAACATTTCTATTACACCTACCCGTAGATAGTCGCTCCATCCATTCCAAACACACAGAAACTGTACATAATGATACATTTGAGGAATATGGAACAAACGTTCCCGAACAGCCACGACTGCTCTTAGTAACTGTTTGTCCTGGCTTTGTGTATGTTGTCACATCATACAACTCATTTTTTTCTGTATCTCTGGCAAAAAAGCATTCATAACACCCTTGACTATCTGGGTGTATTATTGCAAGATGGCACCCTACATCAAGCGGTTCGTTCCACAGATAAATGCAAGGGACTTTTACATGTTCCTGGTATATGTGTCTGTTCAACCACCGGTTAAAGTTATGATTTCCAGTTGCAGAAATAATCACATCAAAGTCGCCCAATTCAATGCTTCCATCTTCAATTAATTCTTCTGCGTTTGAATCTAAAGTTTTTATTATTACCTGTGGAAAAGAATATTTACAATAAACTCTTAACGCCTCTGCCTTATACTTTCCCACATAATCCATTCCCAGAAAATGCCTGTAAATATTTTCTGCTTTTAAAATGTCTCCATCTACCAAAGTGAGATTTTTATATCCCGCTTTCACTAATTCACTACATAAGTATCCACCTATAGAGCCACATCCAATCAACAAAACGTTTGGAGTTTGACTGTTCTTATCTGCCTGTGTCCTCTGCATTAAGAATTCGTCATCAATACGGGAAATATCCACTGCAGTAACTTCATACATTTTACTACTCGGCTTTATATTGAGATATTCTTTATCTGCCTCAATCAGAATGTTCTTTAGCATTATCCCGAAGCATGCCACCTCATGCCCCGGCTGCAAAATTTCAAATACAATAAGTGTAGACGTATTTATCTTAAATTTCCATTGTATCAGGTCATCTGAAGGGATGTATGAAACAAGCATCTGAACATACTCCAAACCAAGTCTTTTTCTCGGATCTGGTGGCAAAATATAATCATTTGGCTCCAAATGAAAAAATATTCCGTTTAGTTGCGATCCAGACACCTTCCACAACGAAAAATAACTTGGTTCTGATGTTGCAAACATCTCTGTTTTATTTTTTCTATTTTCAAAGGAGACAAGTTTCTCTTTTTTCTTTTGTCGAAGCATTGCTGCAGGATCACAGTATTTTATAAGCTGTGTTTTATGATTTTCAGGTACAACAAATTTCATATACCGTTTCGGTGTCTGATAACTCCAATATGATGAGAATTCTCTTGCAAATTCACTGTCGTTATTGGAATAGAATCCTTTTTCAAGAATTTCTTTTGCTCTCCTAATGCATTGTTCCAACAATCCCTCGAAATTTTGGTCAATCAGGACTCCTTCTAAATCAAACAAACATAGTTTTCCATCTGGCTCAACATGTGGCATAAATGGCAATGCTGAAAAATCTACTACATAGATGCTTACAAGCTCACGGTCCCATGCTCTGGGAATTCCGATAAAAAGCTTAACAGACTGATTTTTCAAAAGCAAATTACATTGCAGTCCTTGTGAAAATCCCTTATTGATGTAGGGACTATTCTCCTGAATAATCGTATTAGAGATATACGGAATATCCAGGAGAATATCCTTTGCACGTACCATATCTATCATTATAAAGCTCCTGATGCACTTGATGATGGAATATAAGTGCTTTGTTTTTTAGAAACATTTTTTGCTTCCGGCACATGAAAGTCATCACCAAAAATCTTGTTCAGCTTTTTACACTGCTCAACCTCATCTGGTTCTTTCTGCACATCTGCTAAATCACGGGATAATTTATCCAGCTTATCCTTAAAATCTGTCATCTGAATATCTGTCATTTTATTAAAAGCATCCGTTCCAGATTCAAAATCTAATGAAGCTGGCATTGGATATGTAATTCTATATAGCCAACGACCATCCTCATACGTTTTAATTACAAAAAGAGCAAGCATATCGTCAACCAAATTTTTCAGCGCAGCTAAATCATCATTTGAAACCGATTTGAAATAATCTGCTGCTATCAACGTAATACCTATACTGGCAGGTTCAGAATGTCCTGTACTACTAAAGCGCCGATTTTTCCAGCGTTTCAAGTAACGCACAACTCGTCTGAACTGATCTCTTTCATCACCCTGAGTGACTGCATCATTGATATAGTCTATCAACCCAAGCGGATCTGATTTTTCCCAACAGGTTTCTTCTGATTCAGCATTTATCCCTCGTGCCAGAAACAACTGTGAACTTGAATCCTGTTTATCCTCATACACATATACTACAAGATCAACATGGTACGATGGCTCCCCATCCTTTTTATAAGTAACCGTAACACAGGGTTTCTTTATCTTGGCACCATATTCTGTATGATTCTTTAAAACTTCGCAGATAGTATCTTTCAAATCCATTGGATCATAATCTGCCTTATTGACATTAAATCTTAATCCAACATCAATATCATATTCTTTCCCATCTATCGGTTCAACACCAAGGTACATACCATAGCTACCTTGATTAAACTCGGTAAATCCCGGAAGCTTTCCGCTCCTACGGAGTTTGTCAATCAAAATGTCACGTTTAGATGCCAGTTCAGACCGGACATCATAATCAAGTTTGATTCGCTCATGAAAACCTATAAATTCACTTTGCACACTCATATACATTCCTCCAATTACAAAATAGATATTAGCACTCATCTTATTACTTTGCTAACAATCATTACAGTATCACAAATTTCATTTGTGGTCAACATATTTTTTCTACATATTCGTAATTTTTTCTCCTGCACTTCATAAAAGTGTTGATTTTATTTCTATTTGTGCTATTATAATAATGGAGGTGTGTGTCATGTTTGAGTATGTTAAATTGAAAAATTTTAAGTCTTTCGGGAATGTTGAGTTCAATTTATTAGACAAAAAGGGAAACCCAAAAAAATTAATCCTCATATATGGTGAAAATGGGGTTGGAAAATCGAATTTGGCATCAGCTTTTTTTATGCTTGCAGAAACATTAAGAACCATGGATGTCAGGGATATTATGCAATCTTTTCTTTCAGAACACCCCGAACAACTAGATAACGAAACTTTTTCCCGCATTTTCAAACTGCGCTATAAAGATTTGGAAACATTGATTCGTGAAAACAAAATGGTTTCTACTAAAGAAACTATGTATATGGAATTTGGTTTTCAACTTAATGGAAAAAGCGGTAAATATATATTTGAAACTAATGAAACACAAATTATCCATGAACGGCTTGAATATGTTCTAACCAAAAATAAAGGTGTTTATTTTGATCTTACACCTGAAAAAACCTCTATAAGCACAAAAATATTTCAAGAAAAAGCTGCTTATCAGGAAATAAAGTCCGCCTGTGCTAAATATTGGGGAAAACATTCCTTATTATCTATCCTAATGCACGAGTCAGATGATAAGGCTGATGAATATATTAAAGAGCAACTCTCTGACAATTTTGACGAAGTTATGGCATTTCTAAGCAGAATCTCCTGCAAAGTTAAGTTTGGCAGCCGCCAAGAACGTGGAATTATTGGACTACCACATGAAATTTTCGGAGATTTTGATGAAGGATACGTTTCTTCGGAAGACGAATCCCTTCTTAATAAAACAGAAGATATGCTAAATGACTTTTTCAAAAATACTTACCGCGATATTAATGCAGTCTACTATAAGCGGTCAAAAAAAGACAATAACATTTACTACCAACTCATGCAAAAAAAAATAATTGCAGGCCAGGAACGAGATATCGAATTCTCAATGGAATCTACCGGAACACAATCTCTTCTACAATTGCTTCCATTTATGTTAGTTGTAGTAAAGGGATCTGTTGCGGTAATTGATGAATTTGATACTGGTGTCCATGATCTATTGGTAAAAAAACTTGTTCAATCTTTATATATGAATCTCTCTGGTCAGCTAATAGTGACAACACACAATACTTTACTTATGGAATCTGGCATTCCTAAAGAGTGTATCTATGTGATTAATGAACTAGAACAAGGTCATAAAGAAATCCAGTGCATTACCTATTATGACAACAAAATTCATATTAATACAAATATTCGTAATCAATATATGCATGGTGTCTATCACGGTATACCTGAACCATCCAATATCGATTTTGTTAATTTGTTGTCCACACTTGGTATTTCCGAGTAGTTTCTAAAAGTAACACCACTTTACAACTATTATAAATAGCGCTCCTTTTGCTGAACAAGGTATTTTAAGGCTCTCATAAGGGCAGATGATTTTATTATACTTTCGCTCTTTTTCACGAAAGTGGCAAAAAATACCTCCTGCCTGATCCGCTCGCTGAGCACAAACCTGAAATCCTGTGCGCTTTCCCTACGGTACTTTGAAAATGCTTCATCCTGATATGGCAGCAGTTTCATCGCACAATAAGCTATGTTGATCAGATTAACCAGCATTTCAATCCCTTTCCGGCTGCGCACCATATAGCTGCATAGTGACCAGAAGGTTTTCTGTTCGTAATAGCTGACTTCTATCTTCCATCTGAATGAGTACAGGAACAAGGGGATGTAATCCATCCATGCACTCCCCGTCTGGTTCAGGGGGGTCTTTTCCTGCCATGCACAAAAAATCTGCAGCTGTGTGGGGAAAACCGTACTGAAGAACAGGCGCCTGGAACCGCCTTCCTTCTCTGTGGCTGTCACATAGGCAAAAACTTCCCTTGTGCCGAAAATATTTGTAAGGACACGGCGCATCCCAATATAATAACCGCCTATTTTTTCATCCGAAAGTGTAAAATCTTTTTCCGCCGAAAGACGTTTCCCATGTTTTGCAGGCCTGCCCCTTTTTCCGGTCGGCTGCGGGGCAAGGTCATAAAGGACAGAGTCATACCTTGCATTTCCGATTAGGCCAAGGTTTGGGTATTCATCCACGACAGAAACCAGATCCCCTTTTGTATACCAGCTGTCGCATAGGATAATGACATTCGCCTTTTCTTGTAATTCAGGCATGGCCTGGCGTACCATGGAAGCAGCCAGCTTTAATTTTGACTCTTCTTTCTGCCACATACGGTAGGAAAGCGGAAACGCCTGGTAAACAATCTTGCCTTTATCCCACATTGGCACACAGAGCATGACACTTACAAAGCAGTGCCCATTCAGGTAGCCGCTGTCGTTGTGCGCGGAATGGTCAAAGAGTTTTGAGACATCCTCAAATTTCTTTCCATATTTGGGAACAATGGTATCATCCATGCATAAAAAAACGGGCTGCGTCTCTAAGGATTTCGGGATTAGTTTCAATGCCATAGATGCTGTTGCATTCATAAACCTGGAATAATCCACTTTGGCATAGGAGCAGGCATAGTAAAAGGCATTCAGGGATTTATCTGTTAGCTTTGACAGGAAATGTCTGTAAAGGAAACGGATGGAATCCGCTGACTCCAGTGTCAGTATGGACAGCAGGAGCAGGACCAATGTCTCGGCTGTAGGAATGGAACAAGCCTCAAAATAAATGTAAAAATAATGATAAAGTCTACCAATTATAGTTTTTTCGTTGTATAATAAGTCTGTCGTACAGGATCACTTTCTTTCGTATTTTTTTGTTTGCAAACTTATTATACATCAGAAAGTCCTGTATGACATTTTTTTTATGGAAAAGTTGTAAAGTGGTGTAATAATACCATAAATTTCTCCTTCTTTCCTCTTTTCCCTGTCATGCATTAACAACGTCATATACTCTTTCTCCACTCCGTTCCGGTCCGTGCCAGGCAGACATCCCCTGAATGTCCAGCACCCTCCATTCCCGATTCTTCTTCGCATTTTCTACTGCACGTTTCAGTTTCTTCACAAATATATCTTCTGACGGTCTGCCTGCCACGTAATCCAGGAACGCTTTTAATTCTCCACTCACAGCCCCGTTCTTTCCATCTGCATTCAGGAAAACTTTCTTTGCCCCGTCATTCAGTATAACCTCCGAATCTTCTTTACAGGCATTCTCAAAAGTGTACATATAACGGTTTTTCCAAATAAGTCTGACAGGCATATGAAGATAATATAACTGTTATTTAATGTATCATAATCCTGCCCTTTATCGACCAGTTGCAGGTCTGTCATGCTTTGATAATATCTGGTTCTTTTTGGCAGATATAGGGAAGTGACAGCCTGCATTTCTACTATAAAGCCACTTTCTTTTATACTTCTATTATACATAGTCCCCGGTTAAAATACA
>OFGX01001724.1_pt1 | contig 12524 bp, 26 predicted proteins | sample 1521831 | NCBI WGS metagenome assembly OFGX01 (sample SAMEA3504080, study PRJEB24116) | mouse gut metagenome | biome: mouse gut; feature: mouse-associated habitat; material: faeces | place: Denmark | collected 2011
ACGGAAAAGATACTCTTTTTTCAGTTTTTAGCAGTTGCCGCACTGATTGCAGTTACCGCCCCAACCGCCGCCGTTGAACTGTCCGCAACAATTTGTCGGGAAAGTAACAGGCGTACTCGGCTGAACTACCACGGCATTAACCGGATAATCCTTGCCAAGCCTGCGAATGAGTTCCGCTGTCTGTGCTTCGTTATTCGCCGTCAGATAAGCATTCTGCTGATAGATGTTCTGAGCCGTTCTAAGAGACTGCACCTCTGCCAGCGCCGCCTGATATTTGTCATTCAATCCGTTGTACTCCATCTGGCACAACTTGTCCAGAATTGCTCTGCCGGTGCTGTTCTGGGAATCAATGATATCCCTCGTGTTGCTGTTCATGGTGTTCTGCAACATGTTTGTCTGCATGGACATGTTATAGTTTACTTCCTGGATGGCAGAACGGATATCACAGCAGCACTGCGCCAACTGCGCACCCAAATTGCAGATCTGGGACTGTACGCCGTTGAATCCCTGCATCATGCCCATGTTGGTATTTGCGAATCCCTGCTGAATCGCATTATTAAGAGCATAACTTGCGTCACAAATGCCCTGCTGAATAGCATTGATGCCGCTCTGCAAATTATTGATGGCAAATCCGTCATTGATATCTGCCCTGGTAAGTGCGCCTTGAATGGCTGCTCCGTTTCCTCCGAATCCGCCGCCAAAGCCGCCGAATCCCCCATTTCCCCACCCGCAAAAAGCGAATAAGAAAAGGATAATGATCCACCATGCACCATCGCCGCCCCATCCAAAACCACCGCCATTATTGCCGGTATTTGCAGGCTGTACAGGCATAGTCATAGGTACTCCACCTGAATCCATCATAATTACCTCCGAAAATTTTATTTATACTAAATCTGCGCAGATTTTTGTATCACTTTGAATTGTTTGCGCCGGGGAACTTACCAAGAAGCTGCTGAAACTGTGTGGCCTGTCCCTGCAAGGCGTTATACTGTTCCTGCGTCATCTGACCAGAATTAAGAAGTTTCTGTACTTCCTCCTGTGGATTTCCCTTGAATCCATTTGCAAACTGAATAAACTGCTGAATCATTGCAAAGGGCCCGCCGCCCATGTTGGCCATATTTCCACCCATTGCCTGAAAAATCGGATTACTCATTAGAATCCCCTCCCTTATTTCTTGATTTATTTCCTGTCGCCGCTGGCTTTCTGGTATCCTCGGAAGCCACAACAGGGGTATGAAAGCTGTCCAGCTTCTCCATTATCTCTGCGTATTGCGTCCGTAGAGCGTCATATTCTTGCCTGGTGACGTATTTATCATCTAAGTTTGTTTGTGCGCTCTGTGCGGCTTGTGATGCATTCTGGGATACCTCTGAATACTCAAATACTCTAAGGCTTGGCATACCGGCATTGTCCGTGGACTTGAGGTAAAACCGGCTCCCCTCTGAATCCATCAAAAGAACGGTTGTATTCGGCGCCACCAGATAGGACTTTGCCCCCGCCTCACCCTGCACCCACAAAAGACCCTGATTAGTCTGCGGCGGTTGCGCCGGTTGCTGCATTGGCTGATTCATTTGATATTGCTGCGCCTGCAACTGCGCCAGTCTGTCCATAGGCGGCTGCACCTGCGCCGGATATTGGTACTGATATGGTTGGTATTGATTTAGATATGCCATCTGAACGCCCTCCGATTTATTTCTATGGGTAAATTTTCGCATAAAAATAGAGGATTTCCCATACTCGGAAAACCCTCGTTTATGTTGCGTTTTTTATTCAATTATTCGCCGTATTTATCGCGGTATTTCTTAAAAAATGCTTCTTTAAGCGGCAATACCTTTATAATCTTTTCGGTGACGGATTCGGAAAGTTTATTGATTTTAGTCATGCAATATCCCATTTTCCCGGCGATTTCTTCAAAACTCATTCCATCGCCTTCATTCCTCAAATCAAAGAACATGGATTCGTCCGGCGTGAAATTACACTCATTTCTAAAAAGTTCCAATTCCCATTTAACAAATCCTTCAACTTCTTTTTCTTTCTTCTTCCTCATGCCACCGCTACTTTCTTTTCTTCTTAGTTCCCCTGGTTCTGCCCTTCTTCTTGCTTCTTATCTTCTGTCCCATTATGCACATCACCTTCAATCTCTTTGTTGTAGTAATTGTATCCTTCGCCGTCCTGTGATACATAGTCATAGGACTGGAACACATACAACCAAGCCATATTTGTTCCGACAAGCAGAATAATTAAAAGAACAATCACTATCCACATTGCTTTAAGTTGCTTAACCAGTGCGCCTAATGCATCTGTTGCACTGTTTTCTTTTTCCTTCACATTATCCCTATTTTCCATATCTTCCCTTAACCTTTCCATAAAAATCACATACACATTGGCCGACAAACGGAAGAAACCACTCTTTCATTAGCATAAAAACCAAAATCGAAACTTCGCTAAGCATCGCCAATGAGCCTATTATTACTGGAATTTCCATTCTCCAATCCTCCGCTAATGATACAAACTTTCAATGAAATTCCGCAATTTATCCTGATATGCAGAATATCTATCGTCCTTTAGCCTTTCTTCAATCTGTTCTTTTGTCGCTGGCATAAAATCATCATCTCCATTACCAGCAAGGCAATTTCCAGAATTTCGGCAAATACAACATTTATCAACGCAATCTGGTGCTATTTTCATAATATACCTCCGCTCTGTATTTCCCTCATTATAGCAATTTTATAGAGGGGTTGCAATCAGTCTTTCATCATTTTTACTACTGCATTTGCAATAACCTTAGAATCAATACTGATATTTACTTTCTGTCGGTCAGTAAATCTAATTTGCCAAGGCTTTACAAAATGAATGCTTCCGTCTTCATACTCAACAACAGCGGATAGAATATCACCTTCGTCTGTAGTATCGACATTCCACCTATGGAAATAGGCATTATGTTCTTCTTTTTCTTCTTTAATTCCTAATAGTCCAACAACTATATCCCTGACAATGGTTACTTTGCAAGGTCTTAAATCTCCAAGACTTCGGGCAGATTCCAATAGGGCAATCACGCTTTCGGTAGTCCACTTAATTTCCCTTTCCTTGCTCCATTCCCTTATATCTTTAATTATCTCTTTTTCGTTTATCATTTTTACCTATCCCATCTCCCAAAAATAAATCACGCTCTTCCCAGACGAATCCCAAGTATCATAGAACAGACCGTCTACCACCGTCACCACATGACCGTCAAGACCCAAAACGTATGTACCATGTGGAAAGTTGCAACAGAATTTATACACGTCCATAGGGTAATCCGGCTCATATCGCACATAGCCGTTGTCTGCCAGGTATTCGCCCCACACCTTATTTGCCGACAGAACGTCCTTTTGACGGTACGCAATCTGTACAAGGTCGTCAAATACTTCATTCCATGTGCGGTTTGTGGCTTTACAGCACGCACGAATGGCGCAATCGCCGACACGCCTTTCCTTGGGATTAGGATTGTATTCTACCCACCTATTCATACAAACTATCCTCAATCATGCGACAACCCTCTACCTCACCGCCCATCATCTTTTTCAGCTTTTCAAGATTGCGAATTACCACATCGACACTTGCGGCATTCTCAAACGTGAGCACAATATCTTCCTCACTGGCAGAAAAATTCTCTGTTGACTTTTCGCCGCCGACTACGCCAGTACCTTTTCCGTTTTGCAAAATGAGACATCCTTTTTCAAAATCACCATCCACAGATGGAGTAATCAGCACGTTTCCTTTTCCAAATTCAGCTACTACCATTTTATCTCCTTTCTTCCCTACCTCCTACCACAATTTTACAACAGATTCGGGCGGGGGTTGTACCAATTATTCAGAAGCAATTCCGGCAATAATATCATACTTCCTCGCCTTTTCTTCCATAGTTTCAAATTCCTGTTGCTCCATGAAATATATTGCTTGGCTCGCAATCTTCTGATTCACTTCCTCAATTTCTCCACGCATATCAATCTTATTGATTTTCAGTTTTTCAATAACCGCCAGTTCCTTTTTGCATTGATAATATAAAAGTTCACTTTCCTCTGGTCTACCAGAATCCTCCAGTCGTTTTATTTCTCTTTCCAATAATTTTTCTGATATTAACTGCATTGACATATTATGATTTCTCCTTCCTATATCTTCTTGTCCCTGCATTACTCCGCTTTGTCTGCTCCCTGCCGAAATCAGCTACCTTTATGCGGTCATTGCTTCTGATTTCCCACATATAGCCGCTCTTGGTCGATATGCAATCCGTTTTGTTTGCAAAAACTCTCATACTCCCCAAACTGCCTATCAAACAATGCTTTAACTTCTGATAACTCCTCTTTCATAGCAGAAATAGCGTTTTCATCATGCAGAATTTTGATAGAGTGCTTAATATTATACATTCGCTTCTTAGTATCTCTAATGCGCCGCTCCATTTCCCGCTGTTTCTGAAACAAGTCATATTTCTGCCTGTTTTCCTCATTGTCATAGTCCTTGTATGGGTTGCTGTTTCCGGGATAGTGCATATGCATTGTGTGTCGGCAATTCGCGCCGCATAGCCCCGTAACCGTTCCGTACCCGGTAACTTCCACCAAATCAGGGTATTTTTTCTGTCTCTTGAATCGTTGAAAAAAATCTTTTATCTTACCCAAAATATTCTTTTTGGGTTCTTCGTACCCCATCTTTTCTAATAATGAATCAGATATAGAATATATTTTTCCTTGCCAGCTCTGGTGGTTCGCCGGCTCCTCTTTGTCAGTATATCTTGCCCCAATATGGCTACTAACAAGAACCGTTCTTAATCCTGCATTGGCACATTCTGTCAATGTTATTTCTGCATTGGCTTGATTGATTCCAGTTAGCACGCACATTCTAACAGCGGCTTCAACGGTCATTTTTCTGCCACCCTTATACACAACATGCGTTCCGTATTTTGATACTTCTGTTATAGCTTCTCTGATAGCCGTGTTTCTGTCAACTCCATGCGTGGCTTTCCACCATGCCGCATCACAAGACTTATTAAACTGCTGGTTAAGGTCTGACGCTGTTGTCCTTGTCAAGTTGCGGATTTCTCCCTTTGTCCGCTTATATGCCGCATCCAACAGCTTCTTTTCACTTTCTGTCAGATTTTCAAGGCGTGGGGCTTTGCCGACAAAATCCTTTAATTCCTTGTCAGATTCCACCATATCAGCCACGGATTTATTTATATCCTCGTTGATTTCATATCCAGCTTTTAAAAATGCTTCACGGATTTTACTTTCAACACCCGGTAATCTCTTTCTTATTTCCTTTTCAATATCTGACACCAGTATGCCTGATTGCTCGTTTAGAAGCTTCAATCTCTGCACATTGGACGGAATAATCTTTATTTCGCCCTCTGACTCAAAGAGGTTGACAACAGAGTCAATGACCTTGTTTGTCAGGTACATATTAAATTCAGATGCGGCGGCGTGGCTACTTTCCACTAATTCATTGAGATATTCTGGGGTAAACATCAGCTTTTTTCCTCGTCAGGCTTAAAATATTCCTCCATCTGCTCTTTGCTCGTATTCTTGCACATATCCCACGCCTTATCAAAAACGGGTTTAGTTGCCTTTACAAACCTGTGCAGGAGCAATTTTGTTTGTATTACCGTCATTCCCCTTGCTTCAATCTCTTTTTTTGCTCCTCTGTAAATGCTAAAACCATTCCCCTACTCCTTTCCTGCTGTCCTCTTGACTAAATCTCTATTTCTCCATTCTCGCTTTTTCCGTAAAATGGGCACGAATAATTTCCTGTAGGAGTAAAGCAATAATCAAGTTCTTCTAGTTCGTCATCTTCTTGATAAAATGGACATGGTTTGCAATGTTCACGATTGAATTCTTCTGGAAATTGAAAACCATCGGGAAAATTAAAAATTACTGTTCTTTTCATAGTTTTAATCCTTTCTAAATCCATTTTTCGCCGCTTCAACAATCGCTTCTTTCTCATGCTCTGCTGTATATCTCGCCCAATCACGCACAGCATCCGGGTTTTGATAATGCAATAGGCGTGTGGTTGGCACTTTCTCCACTCCCGGTCTGCTCCAAAATCCATAATCTGGCTTGTAAAATGCTCCTTTCCCGGTCTTTGGGTCTGCATACATGATTCCTGTATGCTGATAATGCCCATATGGTACGCCGTTCGGATTATAAGCATATATAACGCCCCTTTCTCCGTTTGTCCTATTAAATCGCTCAATATCCGCCCGTAATGCGCCGCCATCTTCACCGGGAACGTGTTGGAGCATTCGGGTAAGAAATTCATTGTCCAGAGCGTCCTGCGCCTTATCCAGCTTGATTCCGAATCGCGTCATATTGATATTTACGGACACGCCTCCCTCATTAACATTGATATTCAGTTTTTTGAATAGGTTTTTGAAATAATTCTTGCTGATTGCCAAATCATCACGCCCTTTCAACATTCCCTATGTGCTGTCTGATTCTCATAATAAACCAATCCCACCATCAAATGTTCCGCCTTTAGAAAATGGCGGCAATTTCGGAATAGAATATATTTTATTTTCAACTCTATCCTTCATCATATGATACAGTTCCAAATATTTCTCTGCCGGAAGCTGTAACAATGATTCGTGCATTACTGCAATATCCACTTTGCAAGGCTCCGTTCCTGACTGTGCTGTTATTGATACAATATTACTTTTCATGCTTTTCCTCCTAACACTTATCCCTGCAATGATACACCCTGCGCCTACTTACAATCATAGCAGGATTGTTGGCTTTAGAGTACCATTTTGGCGGTCGGCGCAATAGTCGCTTGTGTTCCTCGATTTTCTTATTGGCTTCATCAAATGCCTTTCGTAATGCTTCTGCCAGCTTTTCCATTTTTTCAGAAATGTCGCCCCATACTTCCACTAATTTTTCAGCAAATTCTTGTAATGTCATCTTCTACTCCTCCCCAAACAACCCCTCTTTCGGCTCATTCTTTCTTGCGCTTTGGATAAGATTTATTAAGTTATCCATAGGGACTTTTAGCACAAGTTCATCCGCTTCTACCCATGCAAGGGTTGTGTTATTGTCCAAAAATCTTATGCTATACTCGTCCCTATCTTCAAATTCTTCGTGTATATCATTTTTAAAATGTTCTTCCATGTACTCCTTGTATGTATACTCAATAACAGCTTCACGATTGAAAAAATAATCGTCAATATAATTTTCAATCCTTATTCCGTTTGTGCCACATACAAGTTTTTGTGAAATTTCATGCTTTTTACAGATTACAATATCGCCTTTTTTAAATGTTGTCATTTTCTTACTCTCCTCCAAATAATCCACTTTCCTGCGGCTCATTCTCGCTCTTGGCTTCTGCCACAATATCCCGCGCCTCTTTTTCCGTGAACCCTTCATTATGCACCAGATAGTACCACTTAGGATAAAACCCCTTGTCTGTCAGCAGCAACGCCCTTGACCTGTCTTCCTCTGCATTTCTCGTGAGGTCTGCAAAGTCAGCATATATTTCATAGTTCCCAAACTCACTAGGAGCCGATTCTCCGTTGATAACAGCCATAGCGTCCATTATATAGGCTATGTCATGAATCGCCCCTATACGCCCGTCTCCGTTGCTGTCAGGGCATGATAGAATGTCCCGGTAATCTCCAACCGTGTTAATTGTGCGCCGTTCCGTTGCTTCTACCTGGGTGGCAGTAGCAACGGAAATCGTCTGACCGTTAAAGACAAAATATCCTGGGTCAAACCCGGTCTTGTAAGAAATAATAGAGAGAAGGAAATTTATTCCGTCTGTTCGGCTCGCAACTTGGAGCGTCGGCTGCCACTGCTCAAATGGCTTATCTGTCATATCGTCCAGCCCGGTCTTGAGTACCATTCTAGGAAGTTCAATTCCGTTCGCTTCTGCATACTGTATTGCAGACTGCCCAACAATCATTTTCGGTTCGGAGTCCTCTGTTTCCACCCCCAGTGTTGACATTGCGATATCCAGCCATCGCAGCTCCTCTATGCACTCCGAAAAGCATGATACCCCCAATGGGCTGTCCGGGTCTACGGTGTTGCTGTATGGGTTCTTTATGTACACAAATAAAGGTTTTTCAAGGTTTTCTGCTGTAAACTCTGGAACAATATCCGCCCATTTGGTGTTTTTTAGGTCTATCGGTCTACCGATTTCGTCCTGGTTATCAGAAACAAACGCTTTGTTGGAAACTCTGTACGCTCTCACAGACACGCTCTCCCCGGCTTCGTCCCGGCGTTCGCCGTCCTCAAACCTGTGCCATTCTGCCCGTGTGTAGAATTTCTTTTCTTTCTGGTAGTATGAGAAAAATATCGCCCCGGTCACTTCCCCATTACTGTCAAATTCAGTCACAAGAAATCTGTCTGGCGGTATGTAGTCCATGCCTTTCCCGTTCCACTTCGCCATAGATCCACCCAACATAATCACATCTTGCATAATCCGCTGAGCATTTTTCAGGAAATAATCATCGATGGATTTCTGGATTCTCTTGGCGGTTTCCCCAGTTCCATATTTTGACTGCACCTTGATGTCAATATTCTGTGTAATCAGCTTAGACAGCTCCCTGGCTACAGTATTTGAAAAGCGGATTGTCCGGGTATCGCCCTTTACCCACGGTGGCTTACCACTCTCCAACTGCCCCCACAGCTTGATGGCAGCGTCCATCTCCGGCGACAGGTACGTTTCCACACCGAAAGCCTTTTCATCGTCCGTTTTAAACAGCATTTTGAATTTCTCCTTTATCCATGAAATTAAGCCCATGTTATACTCACCTTACCACTTGATTGTAAAATACGATTCGTTGTACTGACTGCCAGTGTGTACCTCATATCCCAGTTGCCGCATATAGTTAGCTGTTGGGTGGCTTATTGTGCCGTCTAAGGCAATATTGTTGTCGCCTTTACTTATAGCTTTCTCAATCTCATGTTCGATTCTTTTAAGCTCACACTCAACACCATTATTATTTACTGCTTCTGTCTTTCCTCTTGCTTCTGTTGCTGAAATCATATCTATTCTCCTTTATCCATGTTATCAGTCCCATTTAATTAATCCCTTTTTTATTTTTTCAATACAGCTTTCGCACATTGGAATTTCGTCAATTCCCCTGATTTGGTTTAAATTGCTTGTATCTCCAATTATGCGTTTGGGAACAATTATAAATATCATTGTGTTATTTCCACATATTTCACATTTTTGCGCCCTCATTCAATCACCTGTTATTCGTCTTTTTTGATACGATACTTTTTGATAATATAATCAAGAAACTCACTGTAAATAACTCTTGATGCTTTTCCGATTTTCACCATAATACCAGATTCCTTTGCAATCTCCATAACTGTATTAATTCCAAGATTGCTCCTTTTCGCTGTCTGCTCATAGGTGAGTAATTCTCCATGGTCATCTCTGTATATTGCTTCATTCATTCAATCACCGCCCCTCTCATATTCTTTCAATCAGCTAAATAGCCAATCATCAAACCCATAATAATTTTTGCTTTTTGAGGTTAAAGTTATTTTTTCCTCAAATTCTTCTTTGCAGCTTTTCTTAGCCGCCCTTCGCATACCCTTGGAAGTCTGTTTTTTTATGTATCTTTTATACTTAGGGTCAACTAATCTATTTTTATGATACATTCCCATCATTTCACGTCCTTCCAATATTCTTCCAACTCCTGCACCTGCCGCAGTTCCCTTTTATTGTTCTTGTGTGTTCGATTCCCCTTGCATCACTCATGGTAATTATAAAAATTATTGTTTTACTTCATCAACTTTGATAATGTTTTGATACCAACTAAAAAACGGAACTCTGTATCCGACAACAGTAATTTTATATGTATTTCCCTCTTTCAACTGCCCTTGCACATTGGAACTGTTGAACTTCAAACGGATAAAACAGTCTGTATTCTCAAATACAAGAGAATTTCCGTTTTCATCATCAGCAAACACAATGTATTTTGATGATGTATGACTGTTTCCGTCACTGTCCTTTGAACTTTCCGTTATCCTGTCTTTTCCTGTGATTGTTACGGTATATTCCGTATCGTTGAAAGAAAATATTACCTCGCTCAATACAGCTATCAACAAAACAACTATTACAACTACAACAAAATTTATTTTTGATAATTTTCCCATCTTCAATCTCTCCTATTCTTTCAACACATTTTCGATCTATGGCTTGCGGTGTTCTTTGCCGTGGGTGATGGATTGGTTAAGGCTCATGGTAATCCTCCGGCAATGGTTGCCAAGCGATAATCCTTAATTGATTCCAACCGCTACTTCCATTAACAAATCCAGACCATTCTCCATTAAATGTATAAGAAATACCTTTTGTTTGAAATAGTCTGTCATATTCTCCATACCTGAAATATTCAAACCATACAAGCACATCAACGCCGTCCTCTGGCAATCTCTCCTTACACGGAATCCACCCGCCGCAATCCTCCGCTGACCGCTCCATATCTGCCAGCTTTGCGGATAAGGCTTCTATGGTGTCGGCAGCTTCCCTAAAACACTCTACTGCCAAAGAAATAGGCATATTATGTCCAATAGACAAATTGTTTTCTATTGTTCTCAATTCCTTTACCTGTTCGCTAATGCTCATTCTGTCAATCCTCGCTTTCGATTTCTACTAATGGACACCAATCCTGCCGTTCAAATTCTTTATTGCACATTGTTGGATTGTCATATCTGTCTGCTGCAACTAAACACGTTCCATTTGCTGTGCCAGAATAAAATGGACAATCAACGCAATTTTCTGGCATAAACATATCTTTTATTCCAATCATTTCCCTATCCTCTCCTTACCACATTGGCAGATGCTTTATGCTCTTTGATTCCATTCATCAATAGCTTGTTCTAACGTTTCATATGCGTTTTGGGTTGTAAATCCAGCCAGTACACACCTTGCATGGTCAAACATATCGTGATGTAATCCATAGCTTACAAACCCATTTGACAAGCACTCTTTTTTGATGATATGTATTTTCCCTCCACAAAACGGGCATTTTAATTCTTTCATATCTTTCCCTTTCTACCACATAGCCAAATTACAAAATTTCCACACTCACAGTTTCGCCCTTTAACCGGCAATTCGCAAGCCTATGATTCCACCTCTCAACAGCTTCCTCTGCTGTGTCATGCCATACTTGTACATCAGTTTTTTTCATATTTCCCTGCATGACATGATATTTCCCCTCATGCTCTGCAATATAAGGAGTGCCGGCGTATAATTTGCATTTATGTATAAGCACTTTTCCCATTACATAATCCTTTCTGTCACAGTCTAATACTTCCACCTCAACCGCCGCCGCAGGAATGTATAGCAATAATATCTGTCGCTATCCATGCAGTGGTCGAACTCCTTTATAACAGCGTCCTCCGGGCTTTCCATATCCCAAGAATATAGCCCGTACTCATTTATGGTCGCTTCGCAATCCTCATGATAGCTGATTATCCCTCTGTTTAGGAATGTGGTCTGCACCCGTATTCCGTCCAATACGTCATTTTCTGCACCCTTGGCAATGTACTTACTATGCTTCTTGATTGTTTCAATAAACGAAGCTGCGGACGGGTCAACGATGATAAAGGTCAATTTCCTATCCCCTATCAGCTTGCATATCTCCTGATAGTGTGTTTCATCATCACGCCGGATTCCAGTTTCTTTGCTGTCATAGTAGTATTCAGATTCCTTTTGCGCCCGTCTTCCATCAAACGCCCACAGCCCGGCGGCAAACGGGTTTACCGTTCCATAGTCCACAGACACAACCCATTCTTTTTCCCCGGTCATGTGTTTGTCTTTGACGTGTTTGTCCTCGTCAAACATGGAGTAGACAAGCCCTTCTGCCACGCACCACAGCCCCAGAATATACCGCTTAAAGAACACGCCCACATACATTCCCCGGTATCTCGCTTTTATCCGCTCTGACAGGGAAAGATTATCGTCCATAGTGAAATGCAGATATAGAATCCGCTTCTCCTCTGCCTTATCAATCCAGTTGACCTTGAACCAGTGCCGGGGGCTGTCCGGGTTACAGTTATACCAAAACTTTGAACCGTCCACCGAACAACGCCCGGTCGCCTGATTGACGAATGATTCCGGCATAAGGGCTACTTCATCAAAGAACATTCCAGCCAGTGTGATACCCTGAATCAAGTCCTGGGAGCGTTCATCTTTTCCACCGAATATGTAAAAGTAATTGACTGTGTTCCCCTTGCTTACAATCAGCAAATTGTCGCTTCTCTTGTCTATCACTGTATACTTTCTGCTCGCAAGCATCAGTTTCAGCCAAAATAGGACGTTTCGCCGGAATGAGCCGATTGTCTTCCCGGCCATACCGAAATTCTGCTGATTGAAGCTGTCCATTGCCCACAGAACATAGGAAAGCGACATTGACAGCGTTTTACCACTCCTGATTGCCCCATCTGCTATGATTCCGTCCATGTCCTTGACCGGGCTTGCAGGACACCACCAGGTCAGGACTTTCTTCTGCTTGGTGGAGAATGGCTTAAACTGGAAGCCTTGCTTCTGCA
>OFGX01001725.1_pt1 | contig 12515 bp, 8 predicted proteins | sample 1521831 | NCBI WGS metagenome assembly OFGX01 (sample SAMEA3504080, study PRJEB24116) | mouse gut metagenome | biome: mouse gut; feature: mouse-associated habitat; material: faeces | place: Denmark | collected 2011
ACACACACACACACACACACACACACACACACACACACACACACACACACACATACACACCAAATTTTAAAACCAGAGGATTGTTTAAAAGTTTACACAACGTCCAAAATTCAATTCATTTTTGTTGAAACATTTGAATTCCATACGAGATCTTAATACTATCTGTATAAAATTAGATTATAACAATGAATATTTTAAAATTCAGTGGATCTTTATGTGTTAAATAGCACCTACTGAACAAAATCCGTTAGTGCCAAAACACTGATGGCTGCACAAAAAAAAAGTGTAAATCAGTGTCCAAAGGTAAGAATCCACAAGGTAAGGGGGTTGTCAGAGATTAAGGGCATGCAGGATAGTGTATGGAAGCTCTGTAGACCAAAACAGGTATACCGTTAGCAAATAGCCTGGAAAATCTGCCATTCATTCCTTCACAATCTTATACTAGGGAAAATTCAGGTGTAAGTACCCTCAAAAGTGGGAGTAAGAAAACGTTAATATACTCCAGGTCTCTTGACTACTAAAAGGAGTGTGGACTGATATCTACAGTGTGAAAGAATTTAGAAATGGCAATGTCCGTTTTTATCTTTTCTGTGACAAAACTTTGTTATTGAGGGGCTGGAGAGATGGCTCAGAACCCTTTGCACCCTCCCATCTGTCTCTAAGTCTGGGAGATCTGACTTCTTCTTCTGGCCATTCCAGGTACTGCAGCCATGTGGCATACACAAAACCTACTTTATATATTTTAAATGAGATATTTAGTTGTTATTAGTGCCCCAAATTTTGAGACTCTCTTATAAACATCATCTGTCAATTAAATAATGTGTATGACAAATGAGCTGAGGAAGAAAATATGAGGTGAGACTTTTCAAAAAGAGAGTATTCTATGAAATATTAGGAGAATAAACAGATTCAGGGACAGATGCTGGCACATATGCTAAGGGAGATATTTAGGAAGATGCTAAGTAAATAGATAAAGGGGTAACTAAAAATGTACAAAACATAAAATATTTTGAATGTGTTAAATACGTTATTCTGGGAATAAGCCACAGTTTGTGGCCCAGGCATTTGTTAATAAGTAGTCTAAGACAAAACTGTCTTTTTTTTTTCCTTACAAATTTTATTTTCTCCTCATTATTGTCATACAAATTTGTAAGATGCTAACATATGGACATCATGAGTAGGGAATACAGGAAATTGCGAGTATCCTAGAGAATTCTAAAATAAATGTGTTTTTTTAATTTGAAGTTGGTAGAGGTTTTTGTTTTTTTTTTAATTTACATTTTTAAGTTTCAGTATATTCTAAAATATATGTGCTTATATGCACTGTAGAAAATATCTATGTGATGTAAGGAGACATTAATCAAATCTACTAAATTGCTTTCTGGAATTCAGTTAGCTTTAGACACTGACAGCTGTGATGATTTAAGATAGGCAGCAGAGTGCTCACAGTATCACTAAGAGATGAACATTAGCTTGTTGTCATATTCACCCACACTCACACATACATAAACACACACAAACACACACACACACATAAACACACACAACACTCACACAAACACACACGCACTCACACACCCACACACACACACACACAAACGCACACCAGCCATTGGAACACAAACCCCAGTAGTGACTCCCGTGACAGTTCTAAATATTTAGACACAGTCCCTAGTCAAAAAGTTCATGGAAACTAAGTCTTCAGGAACCATCCTGGAAAAAATGCATCAAACTTGTCCTTACATTAGTAAGTGATTGAATCTTTGTGACTTCTTTCAATGTTGTTTTATTATAAGTGCCTCCAAGTAATGACTTGGCAAATATCTAAGCAATATCCAACTTTGTTCCCTGTCCTTCACCAATATTCTAGGTAGTCCTTGAGCGGATCCTGGGCTTGGAATTCAGTAAGAATGTTACCTGTAACAACCAGAGTTACCTCTAGTATTATAAGAGAGATTGTGACAGCCATTGCTATATACTACATAGAGTTAGAAATCTCAGGACAACTTTAGGAAAGTATGTTTAGAATATTTGTTATACTTATGCATGGCAGGCTACATTAGTTGTTAGTAGAAAGATTCCCCCATACAATCCCTCTCATATACAGGAATTTACAATGGTTTAGGAAATAACTTGTGCTGTGGTTTGAGGGGGAACAACAGTTTTGAATTATTCATGAGAAGATTAGCTAGAAAGAAACTCCCTAATTAGAACCATGGCTTGAGTGTGAAATCCATTTGCATGGTGTGATCATAAAGTGTTCAAACCTAGCTTCAAAGAATATAGCTGACTTTAGAGAAGAATTCATTTCAGTTATTTTATTGCTCAGTCCCTGCCAGTCATTATGTTTTTATTGCTCTATTTTGGACATGAGTCTTTAAGAATTCAGTAACCTCATTTACCTGGCTGATTTGAAAACCAACTTCCCTATTTGTTTCTATATTAATAATCTGATGATTTCTTTGAGAAATTACATTCAGATACAGCACCCCCTCTGTGTTTGTATCTGATTGACACTTAAATGTCAGCTTCCTGCCCACCTATACCAGGACAACGATTTCTCCCAGAGATTGAGGAGGGCTGATTGAGGCCAGTCTGCAGCAGGCCATCCATTAAAAGCAGTACCTAAGCTTTGGTTGTGGCTTCAAGAATCTGCAACAGTGGCATTGGCTTTTGTTATTTCTTATTTTAGCCATTCTGTCTAGTCTTCCCTATTCCAGAACTTTTTTCTTTTCTGCATGTGTTTATGTGTGTGTGTGTGTGTGTGTGTGTGTGTGTGTGTTTAAGAGATACCATGCGTGTTGGCAATTATAAGAGAAAGAACAGTATATATGAAGGTTTTTCCTCTACATGTGCATGCAGACACTTGTTGAAGCCCAAAGTGGATTCAGGAAATGACCCTAATGTGTTGTCTATCTTTTCACTGAGGCAAGGTCTCTCAATTAGAGGAAAAGCTTCTTGGTATGGGTCATCTTTCTAGACAGGTTTCTCTGGGCATCCTTCCCCTGCATTCTGTGATCCTCTAATAGATGATTTCTACATCCACAGGGCATTTATGTTAGTTTTGTAGGGAGCAAGTGATTAACTGCTAGGCTTTCAGTCTAGCCCCTTCCAAAACTCTCTGTTGCAACTCTTTGTCACATTTTCTTTTTAGATGTATCAAGCGTGCTTCACAAACGGAAACTGTATGAATTTGGTGTATGAGGCATGGGGTTCTGAAGAAAAGAAATATTGTAAAAATGATTCTTTTTTTCTTTCTTTCAATATTACATTAGATATTTTCTTCATTTACGTTTTAAAATCAAGACCATCCATCATCTCATCACCCCATTCTATTTCTCTATGTCTCTGTCTCTGTCCATATCCACTCTGTCTCTGTCACTCTAAGATCTATTCCCTTGACATATTCCATATACAGAGAACACCACTGACAATTATTTTCAGTTCACTGTTGCCAGGCTCCAAGGTAAGTTCATTTTTTACCTGTACATTGTTGTACATTCTAGACAGTCTATTTCTCAAATAGAAAACTAAATACATTTGTTATCCTGTTAAAACCCTCTAAATGGATACTTATTGTCCTGAGGGTAAGTTGAAAAGTCTTTCTGATGATAGTTGGATGCTATTCCAGAAAGACAAAATGTTGTGTTCTACCATCCTGAATCTGAGAATACATTGGTTTAATTTCTGGAATTTAAGAGAAAACAGGATTAACAAGACAATGAGAATATAAATCTTCCCATTTCATACTTAGAGACACATAGGTTATGGAACTGCTGAACTCAAGGTTTCATGTGTGGTATGCAAGAGGGTTTCCTGGCTTCATATGAGTGGAGTGTCTGTTCCCAATTGTGAGGTCACACCATGAACATACACATATGTTCAGATATGAGTAGAATGTCCTCACCGTTTGGTCTCTCAGAGTGTATTACACCCACCATTTTGACGAGTTTGAATAGCCAGTACACTATTGGGATATCTACCTGTTCCCACCCACAGTGTTGCAGACATGAATAGAAATGCCTGGAATTTTACAGAGGTGCCAAGAATATATTCTCTCCATGGAGCCTTCTTTCCAGTGCCCAGCAGGTTATTGTTCTTTTAAACCAATGCCCATATCAGTAGAGAAATGAAAAAGACATTACCCTGATATTCTACTTTACATCCATGTTACAACAAATAACTGAAATTTAAATATAAATTTAATGTATATCTAACTGAATCCAGATTATATTCTAATGAAAGGTATAATTGGTGTGGATCTAGATAAAATTATGTTGGGAGATTTTCCCAGATAAAAACTATGTTAGGAGATTTTGGCCTTTTATATGGAGAACAATCCATATTTTGGGTAGATTAGGAGAACAAATGTATGTAAATTAATGGAACAAAAGAAAAACTCTGTTCCACTGTATTTCTTTGTAAAATGAACTTCAAAATCATGGAATTTCAGTTATATGTGTGTGTGTATTTTTTAGTTATATTTTTGAGTGTGCTGTTATGTGAACATGTGAGTTTTCTTGGATTATGATTAAAGAATTAGAGTATATGGGGCGTGGTTACTTGGCAGTATTCTTTTTTATTTATTAATTCATTCATTCATTGAACCCTGTCCACCCTCCTACTGTTCCACATGCCATATCGACTGGCCATCCCCTGTCTCCAAGAGCATGTACCCATTCCATCTGATTTCTAAACACCCTGGGGTCTCTAGGTTCTTGAGAATCATTGCATCATTTCTGATTGAACAGAGACCAAGAATTTTTTTTTTCTGTGTATGTTTTGGGGACCTTCTAACTATAGTTGGTGTAAGCTGCCATTTTGGTTGTCTAGCATTTGGGAGAATTCTGGGTCCATATTAATGGAGACATCTAGTCCTCCTACAGGGTTGATCTCCTCCTCAGTCTCCTTCAGTTTTTCTCCAATTAAACCAATGGTTCAACATATTCTGTCCGTTGGTTGGTTGCATACAACTTCATCTGATTGTTTCACCTACTTGTTAGTTCTTAAGAAGTACAGTCATGGTAGTATTAATATTACAAATGTGTGAATTCAGAAAACTGCAGAGGTTGCTTACTGCAAGAAGGTATTCTGCAAAAGCAATAGATGATAAAAGTACTGAAATATCTATCAGTGCTCTACAATATTATATTCTAGGTGATGAAATTTCTCTTTCTCTCTGTCTCTGTGTCTCTGTGTCTCTGTCTCTATCTCTATGTCTGTCTGTCTGTTTGTCTCTCTCTCTCTCTCTCTCTCTCAATTTCTACTTCTCTAATACTTATTATGAATTATGATTCTTTTATCTTATTCCCTCCAATGGGAATGATATTGGAATGGCATCTGTAACATTCATTCACATTCCTACACAATTTGTGCTTTCTATTAACAATCAACTAATATCAAAGTCACACATTCACTCAGATTACAAAATAAGATATCTGAGCTCATGTAAAGTGATATTCTGAATCAGAGTAGGGGAAGGGCACTTCCAATGTGTAGTTTCACTCAAGAGCATGGCTTTTAAGAACTGGTCAATTGGAAGAAGATGAGACAATGTATAGAAGAGGGTGTTTCTTTTGGTTTAGTTTGGTTTAGCTTTGTTTCTTTAGGTTACCCACAGTCATTTTAAGAAACATTGAGAAACACTGTTTATTACCTATATCTTGAACTGAATGTGAATAGGTCCCTTAGAACCAACGTTATATTTCTCAGTTACAATATGCAATATATTTTTGATATTATTTTGATTCATTATCTAGTACATACACTACAACAAGTTTAAGACATGTACCTCATTAGGAACTAGCAGGTGAAGGATTCAGCTGCAGATATTTGCAACCAACTAATGGACTGGAGCATCTGACGCTTGTTGTTGAATTAACAAAGTTTAAAAAATGTTAAAAACAAGGGTATCCCTCTAGGAAGACCCACAGTCTCATTTAAACTGTTCAACCATGAAGTCTGAAACTCTGACCCTTCAAAGATACAGAATTCACCTGCTCATATGAGGCCTCCAATACACATACAGAAGAGGACTGCTGGGAGAACTCTACAAGTCCCCTTTCCCAACTGGAGGGCATTTCATCTAAGGTCACTCCCTTTGAGTCCTGGGAGTCTCTCAGCTCCCAGGTCTCTGGTACATTCTAGAGGGTTTTCTCACCTCCTACCTCACAAAGTTGCCTGTTTCCATTCTTTTTGCTGATCTTCATCAATGCACTCCTGTTTCACAACCCCCCACAGTACTTGATCAAGTTCATCTCTTCCCCTCCGTGTGTGGTTTCTCACCCAGGTCTCTCCCTCCCCCTTCTTGTAGTAATTGTTTAACCTTCTTAACATTTCTAATTATTTTTATCATAAAGATAATTGAATTTTTTGATTCATTATCTTATAAACTTCCCAATGCACTAGATACAATTATCGAAGGTACATTTGTTTGATTTTATTTCACTTCATTTTAGTGTTGAGGTAGGCACTTAGTATGTTATGTATTCTCTAGGAAGTGATAGAGTGTTGCGGTTCAGCATTCCGTGTTGGTGCTAATACAGGTATGTTTAAACATACCTGGCTTTAATTGTTCTTCGGAAAATAGACCCAAAAAAACTCCTATAACCACAATAAAATTTCCACAGGCAGTTCTGAGAGATGGAAATATTTCCTGTTCACTTATAAAATTCATTGAAAGAAAGTATATTTGTTTCTTGAACCAAAATAAACTGCTACCTGAGAGGAAGGATAAAATGACTGATTGGCCCCTTTCTCTTTCCCAGGACCAGCCCCTACTCTCTGTTCCCATTGTACTTGATGCTCCAGTACAGTGGAATTCCAGGACAAAGAAATGGGAGTGAGTGGGTAGGGGATCAGGGCAGGGGGAAGGGAGGGGAAAGGCTAAAGGTGACTGTTATGATAGCATTTGAAATGTAAATGGAGAAAATAACTACTAAAATTAAAAAAAAATTTAAAAAAACATAAGTGTATTTACATATGTGCACAGGGATATGTGGCTAACAACCACATAATATAAAATTATCATTCCTTTCCAGGACTGTCTTTTTTGTTTGATTGTTTGTTTTTTGTTTTGTTTGTTTGTTTTGTATTGTTTGTTTTTTATTATAAGTATTTTTTTTTTTTGTATATCTATTAGTCCTGGAAATTACTTTGTAAACTAGACTGGTCTCAATTTGAGATCTGCCTACTTCTCCCTCCAAAAACTTCGAAATATGTGTGTGCCCCCACCACGTGGCTTCAAAATTATTTTAGACTTAGTGGAGAAGGTCCATTATTTTTTCTTGTTAGGATATTTTAAAATCATCAAGATGTCATTTTTCCTTAATATATTTATAAGATTAAATCCATTCCTATAAAAATATGTCAGATATTTTTGGAGACAGGCAAGTTTGCAAGAAGCATCATTTAAAAATACTTCTGGAGCCAGTGCCTTGAGCAGGCCATGCATGCAAACTCTGAAGGCAGCCCCACAACACCGAGAGGCTGCTTCAATCCAAGGTACTCCAACATTCTAAGGATCAGATAATCAGACAGGAGGAAGAACATCTGTCATCAACACATGGAGTAGCTGGAATCAGAAGGATCCAGGCATGCAGGAACTGTGCCGGACAAGTGGCATGGGTTATTTCTATTCTGTCTTGGCCAAGGCCCTGAACAGTCCTTGGAAGAAAACTCAGCAGCCAGCCCCATAACACCCAGAGTTCTAACATGGCCAGGTGCAGAGGATCTCAGGATCCCAGGATCTTGGTCCCACCAGGATTTCATGGTCCCAAAGGCAACTTGACTCCCAGAAGATCAGACAGACCAAGGATATCTACCTTTTCTATAAACTTCTTTATCACCTGTGAATACAGCCGCAAACCTAGTTACATTTTTTTCAAGGCTTCTATCTCGTCAATTTTCTCTTTCCTCAGCCTCTCTCTTTTTTATTTGTCTTTTTTCTTTTTCAGTCTCAATCTCTTTTTAATATATTTTATTAGGTATTTTTTTCATCTAAATTTCCAACACTATCCCAAAAGTCTCGCATACCCTCCCCCTCCCCCACTCCCTTACCCACTCACTACCACTTTTTGACACTGGCGTTCCCCTGTACTGGGGCATAATTAGTGTGCATGCCCAATCGGGCTCTCTTTCCAGGGATGGCCTACTAGGCAATCTTTTGATACATATGCAGCTACAGTCAAGAGCTTTGGGGTACTGGTTAGTTCATAATGTTTTTTTACCTAGAGGATTGCAGATCCCTTTAGCTGCTTGGATATTTTCTCTAGCTCCTCCATTGGGGCCATGTGATCCATCCAATAGATTACTGTGAGCATCCACTTCTTTGCTAGGCCCCGGTATAATCTCACAAGAGACAGCTATATCAGGGTCCACTCAGCAAAACCTTGCAAGTGTATGGAGTGGTGTCAGTGTTTGGAGACTGATTAGTGGATGGATCCCTGCATATGGCAATCTCTAGAAGGTCCATCCTTTTGTCTATGCTCCAAACTTTGTCTCTGTAACTACTCCCATGGGTGTTTTGTTTCCAATTCTAAGAAGGGGCAAGTGTCCACACTTTGGTTTTCGTTCTTCTTGAGTTTCATGTATTTGGCAAATTGTGTCTTATACCTTGGGGTTATTCTAGGTTTCAGGGCTAATATCCACTTATTAGTGAGTACATATCATTAGCATTCTTTTGTGATTGAGTTACCTCACTCAGGATGATGCTCTCCAGGTCCAACCATTTGCCTATAAATTTCATAAACTCATTCTTTTCAATAGCTGTACTATTAGTAGTAGTACTCCATTGTGTAAATGTACCACAATTTTGTAAACATTTTCTGTTGACAGGCATCTGGATTCTTTCCAGCTTCTGGCTACTATAAATAAGGCTGCTCTGAACATAGTGGAGCATGTGTCTTACTAGTTGGAACAGCTTCTGGATATATGCCCAGGACAGGTATTGTGTGAGCCTATGGTAGTACAATTTCCAATTTTCTGATTTCCAGAGTTGATTTAAAACTTGCAATTCCAACAACAATGGAGGAGTTTTCTGCTTTCTCCACATCCTTGCCAGCATCTGCTGTCATCTGAATATTTGATCTTAGCCATTCTGTCTGGTGTGAGATGGAATCTCAGGGTTGTTTTGATTTACATTTCACTGCTGATTAAGGATGGTGAACATTGTTTCAGGTGCTTCTTAGCCATTTGGTATTCCTCAGGTGAGAATTCTTTCTTTAGCTCTGAGCCCCATTTTTAAATGGAGTTATTTGATTTTCTGGAGTCCACCTTCTGAGTTCTTTATATATATTTGATATTACTCCCCTATCTAATTTAGGATAGTGAAAGATCCTTTCACAATCTGTTGGTGACCTTTTTGTCTTATTGAAGGTGTCTTTTGCCTTACAAAAGATTTGCAGGTTTATGAGGTCCCATTTGTCAATTCTAAATCTTACAATACAAGCCATTTGTCTTTTATTCAGGAATTTTTCCCCTGTTCCCATATCTTTGAGGCTTTTCCTCATTTTCTCCTCTACAAGTTTCAGTATGATTTTATGTGGAGCTCCTTGATCCACTTACATTTGACCTTAGTACAAGGAGATAGGAATGGATTGATTCACATTCTTCTACATGATAACCACCAATTGTACCAGCACCATTTGTTGAAAATGCAGTCTTTTTTCCACTAGATGGTTTTAGCTCCCGTGTAGATGATCAATTGACAATAGGTGTGTTGGATCATTTCTGGGTTTTCAATCATATTTCATTGGTCTACTTGTCTGTCACTATATCAGTACCATGCAGTTTTTATCACAATTGCTTTGTAGTATAGGTTTGGGTCAGGTATGGTGATTGCACCAGAGGTTCTTTTATCCATGAGAAGAGTTTTTGCTATCCTAGGTTTTGTTTATTCCCAATGTATTTGCAGATTGCCCTTTCTAATTCATTGAAGAATTGAGTTGGAATTTTAATGGAGATTTTATTGAATCTGTAGATTTCTTTTCGCAAGATGGCCATTTTTACAATGTTGATACTGCCAATCCATGATAATGGACGATCTTTCCATCTTCTGAGATATTCTCTAATTTCTTTCTTTAGAGACTTGAAGTTCTTATCATAGAGATCTTTCCCTTCCTTAGTTAAAGTCACTCCAAAGTATTTTATATTATTTGTGACTATTGAGAAGGGTGATGCTTCTCTTATTTCATTTTCAGCCTGTTTATTCTTTGTGAAGAGAAAGGTCATTGATATGTTTGATTAATTTTATATCCAGCTATTTCACTGACGTTGTTTTTCAAGTTTAGGAGTTCTGTGGTGGAATGTTTAGGTTCATTTATATATACTATCATATCATCTGCAAAAAAGTGATATTTTGATTTCTTCTTTTCCAATTTGTATCCCCTTGGACTCCTTTCGTTGTCAAATTGCTCTGCCTAGGACTTCAAGAACAATGTTGAATAGGTAGGGAGAAAGTGGGCAGCCTTGTCTAGTCACTGATTTTAGTGGGATTGCTTCCAGCTTCATACCATTTCATTTGATGTTGGGTACTGGTTTACTGTAAATTGCTTTTATCCTGTTTATGTATGGACCTTGTATTCCTGATCCTTCCAAGACTTTTATCATGAACGGGTTTTGGATATATTTAAATGATTTATTTGCATCTAATGAGATGATCATGTGGTTTTGTCTTTGAGGTTGTTTATATAATGGATTATGTTGATGGATTGCCATATATTAAACCATCCCTGTATCCCTGGTATAAAACCTACTTGGTAAGGATGAATGAAATTTTTAATGTGTTCTTGGATATGATTAGGGATAATTTTACTGAGTATTTTTGTTTCGATATTCATAAGGGCCATTGTTCTGAAGTTCTTTATCTTTGTTGGATCTTTCTGTGGTTTAGGTATCAGAGTAATTGTGGCTTCATAGAATGAGTTGGGTAGAGTACCTTCTACTGCTATTTTGTGGAATTGTTTGTGCAGAACTGGAATTAGATATTCTTTGAAGGTCTGATAGAACTCTGCATTAAACCCATCTGTTCCTGGGCTTTTTTTTTTTTTTGGTTGGGAGACTATTAATGCCTGCTTCTATTTCTTTAGGGTATATGGGACTGTTTAGATAGTTAACTTGATCCTGTTTTAACTTTGTTACCTGGTATCTGTCTAGAAATTTGTCCATTTTGTCCATGTTATCCTGTTCTGTTGAGTATAGCCTGTGGTAGAAGGATCTGATGGTGTTTTGGATTTCGTCAGGATCTGTTTTTATGTCTCTCTTTTCAATTCTGATTTTGTTAATTAGGATGCTGTCTCTGTGCCTTAAGGGATGCTAGCTAAGGGTTTATCTATCTTGTTGATTTTCTCAAAGAACCAGCTCCTATTTGGTTGATTCTTTAAGTAGTTCTTGTTTCCACTTGGTTAATTTCACCACTGAGTTTTATTATTTCCTTACATCTTCTCCTCTTGAGTGAATTTGCTTCCTTAATTCTGGAGATTTTTTATGTGTTTTCAAGCTGCTTGTATGTGCTCTCTCTGGTTTCTTTTTGAGGCACTCAAATCTGTGAGTTTCCCTTTTAGTAATGATTTCATTGAGTCTCATAAGTTAGGGAATGTTCTGGCTTTATTTTCATTAAACTCTAATATGTCTTTAATTTCCTTCTTTATTCCTCCTTGACCAAGGTATCACTGATAAGACTATTGTTCATTATCAACGTAAACATTGGCTTTCCATTATTTATGTTGTTATTGAAGATCAATCATCCTTAGTCTTTGGTGGTCTGATAGGATGTTTTGGACAATTGCAATATTTTTTATCAGTTGAGGTCTGTTTTATGATCAATTATATGGTCAATTTTGGAGAAGGTACCATGATGTGCTGAGAAAAAGTTATATCCTTTTGTTTCAGGATAAAACGTTCTGTAGATATCTATTAAGTCCATTTGTTTAATAACTTCTTTTAGTTTCACTGTGTCCCTGTTTAGTTTCTGTTTCCAAGGTATGTCCATTGATAAAAGTGTTTTTTTAAGTCTCCCACTATTATTGTGTGAGCTGCAATGTGTGCTTTGAGCTTTCTTTAATGAATGGGACTGCCTTTTCATTTGGAGCATAGATATTCAGAATTGAGAGTTCCTCTTGGAAGATTTTAACTTTGATGAGTATGTGTCCTTCTTTGTCTTTTTTGATAACTTTAGGTTGGAAATCAATTTTAATCGATATTTGAATGGTTACTCCAGCTGATTTCTTCAGACCATTTGCTTGGAAAATTATTTTCTAGCCTTTCACTCTGAGACAGTGTCTGTCTTTTTCCCTGAGATGGGTTTCCTGTAAGCAGCAGACTATTGGGTCCTGTTTTTATAGCCAGTCTATATCTTTTTATTGGGGAACTGAATCCATTGATATGAAGAGATATTAAGGAAATGTAATTGTTGCCTCGATTATTTTTGTTGTTAGAGTTTGCATTCTGTTCTTGTGGCTGTCTTCTTTTTGGTTTGTTGAGGGATTACTTTCTTGCTTGTTCTAGGGCGTGATTTC